>SXGT01053115.1_pt1 | contig 48740 bp, 33 predicted proteins | sample 3176221 | NCBI WGS metagenome assembly SXGT01 (sample SAMN11356862, study PRJNA531348) | freshwater metagenome | isolation source: freshwater sample F1-120 | place: China: Fuxian Lake, Yuxi | collected 2017-12-25 | reverse complement strand
GGAGTCGCGTGGTAAGGCGCCGATTCAACGCAGAATTGGCGCAGTCACTGCGGCAAGGACTGCGCTTCTGGATGTGAACGCGCGCATTCTTGCGGCCAAGAGTGCTGCGGGGAAACTCCGTACCGGCAAAGTTTTCGACGCGATGCACGCCGTGCTCGGTGATGACACGCTCATGTCGGTTTCAACCGGTAGTTCAACGCCGCCCGGCGCGTACCAAATGCGCATCGCGCGCATGGTCACGAACAGCCAACTCCTCTCACGTGGGTTCGCGAGCACGAACACCGTTCCCGCAGGACTCGACTCGCTCTCCTTTGAACTTGGTCGAGGTGGTGTGCAGAACGACATCGCGCTGACCACGCTCAATGGCGGCGACGGTGTGCGTGGTGGCAAGGTTCGAATCACCGATCGACTCTTCAAGACGAGCCTGATTGATCTCAGCGCCGCCACAAGTCTGCAAGAAGTTGTCGAGGCCATCAATGCCGACGAGACCGTGAGTGTGACGGCAGCGATTGAGAATGAGCGACTTGTCGTGCGTGATGTCTCTGGTGGCGGCGCGTCATTCATCATCGACGATGTCACGGGCTCGCTCGCGGAAGACCTAGGAATCGAAGCCAACATCTACTCGAACACCGTCACGAGTTCACAACTCAATGGCATTGGTCGCAACACCTCGCTCGCAAGTCTCAATGATGGAGCAGGGGTACTGACGCGTGACGGCGTTTCGGATTTCCGCCTTGATGTGTCCGGCACGGTCTACAACATTTCTCTGGGCCGCGAAGACGCGCCGATCACCGCCTCAACCTTGCTTACCGATCTGCGCGATGGCGCGGGTATTCGCATCAACACCACCGATGCCGATGACTTCACCGTCATTACTTCAACCGGGGTGAGTGTGGGCGTCAATCTTGGCGACATCCTTGAAGAGGAAGAAGTCACAGAGGTCAAGGTCAAGACCGTGGGGGAGTTGCTCGCGCGCGTCAACGATGAACTTGAAGCAACACTCGGCGCAGGCAAGGTTGTCATGACCCTGCGAGCTGACGGGAAGGGCTTCGTCGTGACCGACACGATGGCGGGTAGTGGAACACTGCAGGTTCGCGGCAGTGGTCCGCATGCCGATGCAACGGCGCAAGACCTTGGCATATTCACCGGCGTTTCCACGAGTGGCTCTGCGGTGATCAATGGAAGTGTTGTGCGCAACAAAGTGGCCGTGCCTCGCGCGACAACGGTAGGCGATCTCATCGATCGCATCGCCGCACAAACAACAGGGGCGGTCACCGCCACCGTCAATGGCGCGGGGACCGGACTGCAACTCAGCGCCGGCGCCAACACCATCACCGTTCTGGCTGGCACGATCGACGGATCGAGCCAGGGCACCGCGATCGCTGAACGCACCGCGCGCAGTCTCGGCATCCATGGGTTGACCGGAACTGGAAGCGTGACCGGAACGCGCCTCGCAACGGGCATTCAAACCGTCCGCGCGTCGACCATGAATGGTGGAAGCGGTCTGGGCGGCGCGGATGCCATCACGATCCAGGATCGTTCCGGCGCGTCGTTCTCGATGACAGGACTCGCGGCTTTCGGCACGCTGACCGAAATCATCGACGCAGTCAACGCCCAGGCGGCGCTCAGCGGAGTGGATGTCGCGCTCGCGGTGAGCGATAGCGGCAAGTCGCTCGTTGCCAACGACAGTTCGGGCGGATCTGGTGCGCTCACGCTTTCGGGCACAATGGCGACAGCGCTCGGCATCGCGCGAAGCGGTTCCGCCGACAGCTTGCGCGGCACGGATCTTCAAGCACAATATGTGAGCGAAGGATCGCTCCTCAGCGCGCTCAACTACGGTCGTGGCGTTGGTACCGGTCGCATGAAATTGACGGACAGCACTGGCGCGACGGCGAATGTCGACATCGATAGCGATGCCGTCACGCTCTACGATGTCATGAGCGAGATCAATTCACGCGGCCTCTATATCGAGGCGCGGATCAATGCCAACGGCGACGGATTGCTCCTCGTCGATACCAACACAGGCGTGGCAACTCGCGCGATGAAGATCGAGGACTCCTCTGGCGGCGTTGCGAGCGCACTGGGCATCGCGAAAACCGCCGGAGCCGCGGGGGACGACATCGATGGCTCGTACCAACGCACCGTCGATCTCGAAACATCCGACACGCTTGCGGACATCGTGCGCAAGATCACCGACGCGAAACTTCCAGTCTCCGCAACCATCGTCAATGCAGGGAGCGGCGCACAACCCTACCGACTCGCCATCACTTCGACGGTGAGTGGACGAAGTGGCCGCTTGATGGCGGACTCGGGCCTCATTGACTTCGGTCTCGCGACAATGACCGAAGCACGCGACGCTGTTCTCCTGCTCGGCGCAGGGGGCTCCGAGACTTCCTTCGTCTTCACAAGTTCGAGCAACGAATTCAAGGATGTTGTCTCGGGCATGAATGTGACGGCAAAGAAAGTCGGCGAAACCACCGCGACGGTGAACCGCGACTTTGATGGCATCCTCTCAGGCGTCAAAGGAATCATCACCGCACTCAACGATGCGCTCGGCCGCATCAACATCTACGACAAGTATGATGACGAGGCGAAAACGAAGGGGCCACTGTTAGGCGATCCCACAGTCGCTCGCGCGAAACAGCAGATCGTCGGTCTAGTGCAGAGCAAGGCAAAGAATGTCGACGGCCGCTACCAGTACCTCACACAAGTAGGCATTCGGTTTGGCAAGAACGGGCAGATCGAGTTCGACGAGGCGAAATTCCGAACGGCCTACGACACGGATCCACAGGCTGTCGAGGATCTTTTTACGGCCTACCAAGCACAGTCGTCGACCTCGCAGACAGTCAGTCCAGGCATTACCGTCGCGAACGATTCGACGACCTACACGAGCCTTGGGTTCTCTGACCTCATCGCGACCACGCTGAACAAGCTCGTCGATCCGATCGACGGCGTCTTCAAGATCGCCGACAAAAGCTTGGCAGATCAACTCACTGGCCTCAATGGTCGGATCACACTCTTCGATTCCCGCATTGATGCGCGCCGTCTCCGACTGCAAACGCAGTTTGCAACGATGGAATCAACGCTCGCCAAGCTCCAGGCGCAACAGTCCTCCATGACAAGCATGCTGATGGGCTTCGGCGCCGGCTAGGTCGCGCAAGTTCATTGGTCGTTTCGCCGATGAAGTAAGCAGCCATGAAAGCAGCAGCTGGATCCCAAGTCTACTTACGCACGAAGGTGCTCACCGCCTCGCCTGCGGAATTGCGGCTCATGCTCATCGATGGCGCGATTCGGTTCAGCGAGAACGCAAAGTCAGGCTATGCGCGGAAAGACTACGAGGCGTCGTTCGAAGGGACGACTCGCGCGCAGGCCATTCTCCTCGAACTCATCAACGCCTTGCGACCGGAGCAGAATCCCTCGCTCTGCGAACGACTCACCTCGCTCTATAGCTACATGTACCAGCGCCTCCTCGAGGCAAGCACGGAGAAGAGTGAATTGATTGTGGATGAGGTGCTCAAACTGCTTCGGTTTGAGCGCGAGACTTGGGTGCTCTGCATGGATGAACTCGCGAGGGAGAATCATGCCGCGAGCGGCGTAACACAGATGCCGTCCGCGTCACCCTCCGCACCAACGTCGGGGACCGAGCCCTGGCGGCAACGACTCTCTGTGCAGATCTGATCGTCATCCGTCGTTCGGATAACCTCCCCACTCACATTGGGTAGGCATTGAACTTCTTATGACGACTTCATCATCGAGCCTCTCGGCTCCCGCACAACGATTACTTGCATCCATCGAATCAGACGACGCGCGTGTAGGCGTGGTGGGACTTGGATACGTCGGATTGCCGCTCGCGCACGCGCTCCATCGCGGCGGACTCCGCGTGCTCGGATTCGACGTCGACGACGCGAAGATTCAGGCGCTTGGACGCGGTGAGAGTTACCTCAAACACCTCGGCATCGAACTCGCCACTGACCTTCAAGCGAGTGCTCGCTTTGAAGCAACCTCAGACTTCAGCCGACTCGCAGAGGCTGATGTCCTGATCGTCTGCGTCCCCACGCCCATTGGCATCCACCAAGAACCCGACATCTCGTACATCCTGCAAACCGCCGCTGCCATCGGAAAAACCCTGCGCGCCGGTCAGCTCATCATTTTGGAGTCGACGACTTACCCAGGCACGACGCGCGATGACATGATGCCCGCAGTCCTACAGAGCGCGGGTGATCGCGCACACAATCTTAAGTCCGGTCGCGATGTCTTCTTCGCGTTCTCGCCCGAACGAGAAGATCCTGGACGCAAGTCGCACTCGACAAGCAGCATTCCGAAACTTGTCGGTGGAATTGATGAAGCCTCCACTCTCCTCGCGACTGCTGTTTACCGAAAGGGGATCACGACCGTGGTCCCCGTCGCGAGTGCCGAGATCGCCGAGAGCGCGAAGCTCCTCGAAAACATTTTCCGCGCCGTCAACATCGCAATGGTGAACGAGATGAAGGTTGTGTTCACTGCCATGGGTATCGACATCTGGGATGTCGTTCGCGCGGCGAGCACAAAGCCCTTTGGGTTCATGCCTTTCTATCCTGGTCCCGGGCTCGGTGGACACTGCATTCCCATCGATCCGTTCTACCTCACATGGAAAGCGAGAGAGACGGGCCACTCGACGCGGTTCATCGAACTCGCTGGTGAAATCAACACGGCAATGCCTGCGTATGTGATTGACCGCGTCGCCGAAGCACTCAACGATCAGTCGAAGCCCGTGAAGGGGAGTCGAGTGTTGGTGTTGGGGCTCGCGTACAAGGCGGATATCGATGATGTGCGCGAGAGTCCATCGTTCGAACTCATTGAGTTGCTGCAACATCGTGGCGCACGAGTGGAGTACCACGACCCGCACTGTCCCGCGACTTGGGCGGGGCGACGACATGACTTGCGGATGACCAGCGTCGCACTCACCGCGGCGTCTATCGCTGACTTTGATTGTGTGCTGATCGCTACGGCGCACGCCGCGGTCGATTACGCACTCGTCGCCGAGCACGCGAGGCTGGTGGTCGACACGCGCGATGCCATGCGCACGTACGAATCGCTTCTTGGTGCGCGGCTCGTGCGCGCATGAGCCGTCCGACCGAGCCTCGCCCCCATGCGCATTGTGCAAGCCATCACGAACCTCGACCCGAAGCTTGGCGGAACCGCTCGCGCGGCGATTGATCTCGCGACGGCAATGGCGGCGCAAGGGCATAAGGTGGATGTGTTGACCTCACGAGAGTCCGAACTCCCAGTGGGTTGGGGGCAGGGGGTCGACGCAAACCCACGGAACATCATGGATGCCGGTCCGGACGCGCTCTTGCTCTCGAGTGCGCTTGGTCGCGAAGGAGTGGAGGCGATTCGGCAGGCCGATGTGGTGCATCTTCATGCGATGTGGGAACCCTTCAATATCCGCGTGGCCGCACTTTGTCGCTCGCTGGATGTCCCGTACATCTCCACGCCACACGGCATGCTCGACGATTGGTGCATGGCGCAGAAGACTTGGAAGAAACGCACTCACCTCGCAGCGCGCGGAACACTCATGCTTGAGCGCGCCGCGTACGTGCACTGCACCGCGCGAGCGGAACTCGCGCAAAGCAAGAAATGGTTTCCCAACGGCCGAGGAACGGTGATCGCGAATCTCATGGACCTTGCTCCATTCGAAGTGCTCCCCGGACCCGCACTCGCGCACGCGAGATTCCCGAAGTTGTTTGAGACGAAAGTGCGACTACTCTTCCTCGGGCGCGTCACCCCGAAGAAGGGACTCGATGTACTCATTCGAGCGCTTGCGCTCCTGCGTGCCGAGCAGATTGACGCGAGCATTCTTGTGGTCGGAAACCCTGATGCTCGGTACGGAGCCGAGCTCGAGCAGTGTGCGCTTGCCGCTGGCGTGACGCAGCATGTGCACTTCCTCGGGCATATTGACGGCGCACTCAAGGTGTCGATCATCGAAGCGTGCGACCTCCTTGTCATCCCCTCAAGTCAAGAGAACTTCGGCTTCGTGTTCTACGAGGCGCTCGTGTGCCGAACTCCAATCGTGACCACGAATCTCGTTGACACGCATGAGGAACTCTACGAGAGCGGAGCAGCGACGATCGTCGATCGGAACCCCAAGAGTGTTGCGGATGGCGTGCGCCGCGGTCTCGTCGAGCACGCTCCAAATGCGGCGTGCCGCGCTTGGGCACGCGATTGGGTGTTTCGCATTTGCAACCCCAAGGCCGTCGCGATGCAATTCGAACGCATGTATGAATCAGCCAGAATGATGCGTGATTCTGCACTCACGGGTCTATAACACAAGGCCCGCCGACCTTTCCTCCAAACCGGAAGTATGTTGACGCAGTGGGGTTATGGCGACTCCTGACTTCTAGGCACGCCCGCTCCGAGCTTCATCCATTGTGTTTGATCGTCGATGATTGTTCCATGCCGCGTTCGCTTCGCTCAATCGGTTCCCTCGTGACGATCGTCCAATTGGCGATCGCTCGCGGCGCGTTCGCAGTCGAGCCGCCGATCATGCGTGTATGGGAAACCGCGAGTGGTGGCAACGGTCACGCCTACGAGAGCCTCACGCTGGAGTCGCCGCAATCGTTCGCGCAGGCACAAGTCACCGCAGAACGACGCGGCGCTCGACTTGTCCTGCCCAACTCACCAAGCGAACAGGCATTCGTCCGCACACTCTTGCTTGATTCTGCACTTTCCTCGTCGTGGATCGATGGCTGGCGCGATCCGGATTGGAGGCCGGGCATCCTCGACTCCGCGAGTGTTCCTGCTGCTTGGCTTCGAGAGTGTGGAGTCGACAGAACACTCGACATCGTGTTGGTCGGTGATAGCAATGTGTTGTTTCGCACGACCGGATGGGATCACGGATTCCAGGCCGCGCTCGCGAGCCACAATTTCTTGTGTGCTGCCATTGGTCCCACCTCCTTCAATCATGACGGCGGCTCCGCGGGCTGGCGTTGGTCAAAATTCATCACACCCCACGGCGAGTGGCCGCCGGAGTTTGGAAACGCGGCGACTTCAACGCTTCACGCGCCCGCAGGACTTGCGCAACATCACGACTTCCCGAATGGCTTCCCAAACACGGGTGCCGGTTACACCTGGCTGTCGAGCGGAAGTGCGTCGGTGTTGGGCGGCGTTGACATTGCTGCAAACCATCCATTCATCGCAGACGCCGCGCCCATCGAGTTCCGGATTCGGCATGGACTTCTGCCTGGTGGCGGCAGTGTCTGCCCGACTGCCTGGCGAAACTACTCCTCCGAGCACATCTCCAACGGCTGCGTGCTGTGCGAGTCGCCTGTCACACAGATGGCAGAATCATCACTCTCGATTTCTGGCGCGTTTGGCAAGGGCTCGGGATTCCGGTTCACACTTGATAGCGGGTCCGGACTTGTCGCGCCGGTCTTTCTTTCATGGGCTTCGGTTGAACGGACCGACGCGACACATGGTTGGGCGGTGAGCGTGCTCGATTGGCATAGCGGCGGAACCACTCGCGATATCGCCGATGACATCGATAGTTTCGAAGGCACGACCGCGAGTGATTGGGTCACGCTCCTGCGTGCAAGACAGGCACGCCGCGGACAAGCCGCGCGAGTGCTCTTCGTTCTCTCTACGGGTATGAATGACACGCCACTCACCGTCGATGATCACGAAACTGCCCTCCGACGCATGATCACGAGCCTTGATGCGGCTTGGACTGCGGCCGGCGGATCAAGCACAGAGACAGCTTTTCTCATCAAGACATCTCATGATCCGCAACTGGGCGGCAGCAGTGCCCGTTTCGAAGCGCTCCGTGCTCGCGCGCGACTCGTCGCGGCTGAGCGAGACGACACCGCAAGCGTCGATCTTGGCAAGATCTTCATGCGACCGCTTTTCTTCCCGCACGACAATGGTGGCGCTGCGCACCTCACGACACTTGGATACGAGCGCCTCTCCACATACATCGTGGACGCGGCACTCGGCGCGCACGGATCGGGGTGTGGGTGGCAGTGGGGGGGCGGGGTCGAGCCATCCAAGATTCCGTGGGACGCTTCCTATCACGACGAGTGCGAGCCGGCGGGCGCGTCCATCGTGGTTACCCCCAAAGGCGCAGGCGTCTGGGTTGCACGTGCGGCGACGGAAGGACTTCGCTCGCTCGTCTTGGAGTACGACCGCGACTGCGACTTTGATGGCGTCATTGATCGGATTGCGATCGAACTTAGTCTCGTACTTGACGCCAACGGAGACAGGATTCCAGATATCTGCCAGTGCCTTGGTGATCTCAACTTCGACGGCACGGTCGACAGTGCAGATCTCGTCATGTTGCTCAGTGACTGGGACCTTGACTCGGCCGCCGACTTTGATGGCTCCAATCGCGTGGATGCCGCTGACCTTGTCACCCTCATTGGCGAGTGGGGGCCTTGTCTGCCCGCTCAAGGTCGCTAAGCGCCAGCTGACCCCAAGAACTTCGCAAGCCGACTTCAACCCTCGCTGAAGACGCTTCTTGAACCGAGCCGATGAAACGGTACCGAACTGCCTTACCGCAGCGTTGTTCTGTCGCACAATCGGATTCACCCTTGCAAAGCTCTCTGCCAGAACTCGGCCCCGTCGAAGTGCTGTTGATGCTCGTCGCGGTGCCAGTCGTCGTACTCCTCGCGCTGATGTCGCGAAAGAGCCTGCTCCTGATGTTGGGCGGCTTACTCTTCCTCGCGTCCATCGGCGTCGCCCGCGACTGGCGAGGCTCCATCTATGGCTCGTGGCTGCTCCCACTCCAGAACGCGCGCAATGTAGTGTTCGCAGGCCTGTCGGTGCTTCTCCTGCTCGGCGCGATGCCGATGATCGGAAACTCTCGCGTTGGACGCCCTCCGTTTGTCGCGTGGATCATCCTTGCGATCGGACTCTATCAAGGCTTCATGCGCATAACACATGAAGGTGCGGAAGCGGGCTTGATCTCCATGGCGTTCGCGATCGCCACGATCGTGCCCATTATGTTCATCCTCCCATCGCTCATCCGCGACCGCGAGGACATTCGAGACTACTCATTCGTCGTCGGTGTCGGATTCTTGCTCTTCGTTGGCGCGTGCGTCATCCAAGCAGGGCTTGAACCCAGTCGCCTCACGATCGGGTTACAAGATCGATTCATCGGTGTTGCCGCGAATCCACAGCACGCGGGAACGATTGCAGCGGGCTGCATGATCTTCGCCGCGTGGCGCATTTGGGGAGAGCCGCTCGCGCGCGGAGTCCCGCTCTGGATCATCGTCTTCGGCGCGTGCGGAGTGGCCATCCTCCTCACAGGCTCACGAACTGCGATCGCAATGGCGGGTGTCGGCATCCTCGTGCTCGCCTATCGTCGCGCGGGCCGATCGATCCTCATTCTGCCGATCGGCATCGCGCTCGCTTTCGCAGCGCTCAAGATCGCGGAAACGCTTGGTATCGATCTTCCTCTCGCACGCCTGACGGAAGGCGGCGATACGCGCTCGGTGGCATGGGCCGAACTCCTCGCAGACTTCAGATCCTCGCCAATCGCTGGAATCGGAATGGGTGAGCTCGAGATGAGCGAGAATAGTTTCCTCTTTGGAGCGGCATCGTTCGGGATTGGAATGCTCCTGCTCACGCTGCTCCTCGCCGTCGCGATCCTCGCGCAATGTGTCGCAATCTTCCGCGCAACGCTTCCCTACCGACGACTCCGTCCCTCTGCAGATCTCGTGATCGGATTCAACCTCGCGTATCTCTTCGGAGCAAACTTCGAGGGGTACATCATGAGTCGAAACTCGGGGGCAATGATCCTCATCCTCATCTCAAGTTCGCTTGCGAGCGTGCTGCTCTCGGCAATTGCAAGCGCGGAGTCGAGTGGCGATCCCGATTTCGCCTTAGCGTGGGGGCTCGATGAGCTCGTCCTCTCGGACGAAGAGATTGCGGCGGAAGATGAAGAAGAAGGTGACTTCAACACCGATTCTGAGGACGCAGCGCCGATTGAGGGTGTGAAAAGCGCACACCAAGCCTAGTTTCACCCATGAAACCAGTCCTCCACGAACTTGGGGCAGATCTCTCTGCGTAGACCACTTGACTCGCTCCTTTTTGAATGTGACCTTCGACATGGTGTGGAAGAGGTTGTCATCAGTCGTCCATTGTCGCGAAGGGGTCCAAAGCTATGTTGAGCATTCTGTTCTCCGCATCGATCGCGCTCACACTCGGAATGCAGAGCGCGCAGACCTCTTCCGTGAAATCGATGAAGGCTGCCGGCGCGAAGACGATCGCGCCGGTTGTGGCGCCCCGCCCGAGCGAACCTTCGGCTGCGCCTGGGATCTGGGCTGCAACTTGGAGTTCGGTGCCAGGGGGACTGCGCTATGTCACGCCGATGATCTGGTTGCGCGACCTGCGGAGTGGATTTGAGACCTTCGGAGTCTCAGGTAGCCAAGCGCTTCCCGTCGATCGCGTCGCGCAGGAGCTTCGGCAACTCCCCAAGGGTCGACGCGCGCTTCACCTGTGGTACTACCGCGATGATTTGTTCACGGATCCAAGTGACAAAGTTCCGCAACTCGCAAGTGGTGTTCGAACGCCATGGCCAACCAATGCGGAAACGAAGATTCGAACGCAGTGGACTGCAGCACTGAGCGCGCTCTCAACCGCGGGCGCGAAACCAGAGGTTCTCATTCTCGATAATGAGGAAGCGGGCCACCTCACCAATTGGCATCTCACGGCCGCGCAGATTTCCGTGCTCATGGACGATGCTCGGTTCAATGACGCGATGCTTATGTCCACGACTTCCTCTGTCAGTAGCATCGTGAAACCATACATCGGTGCAACCTACGCGGGCCCTCACAGTGGCTCCGGCTACCTCGCGTGGAATCTCGTCATTCAGTCGATTGCGAATCAAGCGATTGACCGTGCCATTTGGCAGCCCGCGCGCGCTCGCTTCCCAGAACTCAAGGGAAGCAACTATCAGGGGTCCAAGATCTCGGTTGGAGAAGCAAGTTCAGACTTCAATGGCCACGCCCAACCACTCAACAATCGATTCGGGACCGCGAGTGCGCCCGCGCTCTACGGTCTACTCGACGGCGCTGCGCGCTACTGCTCGATCGATTCCGCCGATCGCACACGTTTGCGACTTGGAGCGGGCGGAACGCCCATCGGGAAGAGTGCGTGGATGGCATTTCTGATGGATGTCCAAGTTGGGCGCTCCGTTCGGCGCAGCGACGCAAACCCAATGCACCCCTGGATCGCGTCTCCAAGCTGGCGCGGCGATACGGAGGGAACGGCGTGCTACAAGTTGGACCCTCGTTACTACGACGAAATGGTGCGACATGTCGCGCTGTTGCGGACCGAAACCTTCATGCTGTGGAACCCGCCGGAACTTGTGGGCGGCGTGGAGTCAACGATTTCGCGTGACCGTCGACACGCAGAGGGCCGTGCTCTCGATCTCGTGCTGAGCGACATCAATCGTCGCCTCGGTGACAAACTTGCAGAGCCACTCGACTCGTCGCGGCTCGCGTGGGATTCTCGCATCATCGCAACCGGTGCCAAAGTTGGCACGAATGCCTATCTTTGGCGCGTCACCGCGAAGCCAGAAGTCCGCTCGTTCCAAGTAGGAAGTGGTGGACCAATTGTGCAGATCCCCGTCGGCGCAGTCGGAGCATGGATCACATCGGCGCGCGCTGAATTGCCTACTCTACGCGCCATTGGCGGCGAGAACACCGCGATTGCGGGAGTGACTCCGTGATCAGGCGAACTCTGCGCAAGTTGTGATCGTCAGCCTTGACCTTGATTGACTGAGACATCGTGCCCAGCAGCGCGAAGAGTCTGCTCGCGCTTGGCGAGCTCCAAGTCGTGCTCGACCATCATGCGCGCAAGCTCTTCCACCGAAGTCTTCGGAACCCACCCAAGTTTCGTCCGAGCCTTGGTCATGTCGCCAAGCAACTGCTCCACTTCCGCAGGTCGGAAGTAACGCGGATCAACTTCGACAAACTCTTGGTAATCGAGACCGAGCTGTCGAAACGAAAGCTCGCAAAATTCGCGTACGGAAATCATCTTGCCTGTGGAGATGACGAAATCATCGGGCTCGTTCTGCTGCAACATGAGCCACATCGCCTCGACATAGTCTCCGGCATATCCCCAGTCGCGAAGCGCGTCGAGATTGCCAAGGAAGAGCTTCTTCTGCAAGCCCAGCTTGATGCGGCAAGCCGCGCGCGTGATCTTGCGCGTAACGAAAGTCTCTCCGCGGCGCGGGCTTTCGTGATTGAACAGAATCCCGCATGAAGCATGCATGCCGTAACTCTCGCGATAGTTGACCGTGATCCAGTGCGCGTACAACTTGGCGCATCCATACGGGGATCGCGGCCAGAACGGCGTCGTCTCCCTCTGTGGAACTTCCTGTACCTTGCCAAACATCTCGCTCGAAGACGCTTGATAAAAGCGCACGCGTTTGCCAGACCAATCTTGGTAGATGCGCACCGCGTCAAGCAACTTGAGAACCCCAGTGGCGACAACATCCGTAGTGAACACGGGCTGATCAAACGAAACACGCACATGACTCTGCGCGGCGAGGTTGTAAACCTCGTCCGGTTTCACTTCTTGGACGATCCGCCCCAGCCCGTTCGCGTCCGCAAGGTCGCCATAGTGAAGGCGTAATCGCGATGCCTCGTGCGGATCGCGATAGACATGATCGATGCGCTCAGTGTTGAAACTCGACGACCGGCGAATGATCCCGTGCACTTCGTACCCCTTGGAAAGGAGAAGTTCAGTGAGGTAACTGCCGTCTTGACCAGTGATGCCGGTGATGAGCGCGCGCTTCATAGTTGCAAAGTTTAGGGGTGTGAACGAGTCAGCAGGGGGTCTGGGAAATCATTCTTCGACGCTTCGAACCGACGGCTTGAATGGCGAGACGAGAACCGCCGTCAGCGCGCTCCTGACCCGCGTAACCGAGATCACTCTCCGAGGGGATTCGCCAAACGCTTGCGCATTTCTTGCACTAATCCAAAGATGTGAAGGTGCGTCGCGGCACTCACCCAGCGCAGCACCACGACATAGACCACGAGGCCCAGTGCACCCGCCGCGATTTGTGCGACAAGCGAGAGCGACGTGGTGTTGCCGAGCCAATACAAGAGCGTCGCCTGCGGGAGGAAGGCGATGACGCTCGCCGCAATCGGTGCGGCATACGAAGAAAGAATGGTCCGCACGGTTCCAGAACGGAGCTGCAACGACAACGCGATCGCGGCAGGGCCGGCAATCATCGAGACGAGGAATACGCCAAAGGCGACATGTCGAGCGACGCCAAGCCATGCGCCAAGGAAGACCGCGACGGTGAGGCACGCCGTCTGCGCGATTTGAAAACGAAGGAGCGGCTTGAACCGGCCCGACGCGCGCATGTAAGCCGCCGCGATTTGCACAGGGCTTAGCGCAAGAAACGCAATGCTCAGAATCGACAACGAGATCCAGGCGAGGCCCCAGCGCTCCGGGAGGAGGACATGAATGATCGCGGGACTTGCGATCGCGAGACTGATGCATAGTGGAGCCGTCACAGCGAGCGTCAGTCTGACTGTGGTGACGTATGTCAATCGCATCCGCTCGGGATCGTGTTGCAGCCTCGCCAAGATCGGCTGCGCAATTCCCGCCACGGTGTAGGAGAGAAGCATATTGATGGCGCTCGCCAGTTGATAGGCAATCGTGTAACGACCGAGGACATCGTCGGGATGAAAGACAGACAATGCGAAGTAATCGATGGTCTGTGTCACACCGTTGAGGTAGTGTTGGACTCCTCCGGCCCAAAAATCCCCCATCGCGCTTCGGATGCGTGCAGGTATACCTGGGCGATTCAAACTGATGCCCGCCGCCGTGGTTGTTGCGATGCAACGCGACAGGGCAAAGATGAGCATCGGCGCCATCAATGCCCAGCCACCGAACCCAAGGAGTCCGAAGACCCCCGTCAGCACGACGGTCAGAATGGACCCGATCGTATCGATCGTCGCAAGGAACTTGAAGCGAAGGTTGAGGCGCAGTTTCGCGCTGGCGACGCTCGTAAATCCATCCAGCAGGATTCGGATCGCCATCGCAATCACAAGGATCGCGATGTTCGGGTCGCCGTACTTTGCGTGAATCAGTGGGAACGCGCCAAGGCAGAGTCCAACAATGAGGACGCCAGCGATCATGGCAAGCCAAAGACACGCCGACTCCCACAGGTTCCGATGCCGCTGATGTCGCACCAACAGGTCACCAGCCGCGCCGGGGAACATGAAGCTCAACAGCGTTCCGATAGAGATGGCGGTGGTGACCGCGCCAACATCCGCAGGGGTGAGTGTCCATGCGGCAATGAGATAGGTGAGGACTCCGCTTGCCTTCTGCACACCCGCTTGCACTAACCCCCAGAACGCGCCGCCCGCAAACTGCGTTCGTGTGTCAACAGTCGCAGACTCTCCGCCTGACTGCATCGTCGCCGTCGATTCAGGGTTCGCGCGCTCCTCGCGTCGATCAAGCACTGCTTCAACATCTCGCCCAGCGTCATCCACCGACACAAGCGTTGCTGCCACGTTGCTCAGTTCGCGCTGGACCTCGCTCCTGCCCCATCGCTCTAGCCATGTCTCGAACATGAGGCAGTTCCACAGTTCCCACTGCGAGCGAACTCGACCAGTTTGGTGGTCATTCCAGAGTGAGTGGACGGATTCGGCATCAAGGAACCCTTCGCTCTCAAGTCGCGCCCGATCGAGATAGTGTGCCCCCCAATCTCTCAATTCATCACGCAACCAATCACCAATCGGCACACTGAAGCCCATCTTGGGGCGATCCACGAGTTCGCGCGGCACATGCCGATCGAGCAAGTCGCGTAACAGCACTTTGTTGCTTCCGTCGCGAAACTTGAAGCAAGCGGGAATCCGCAGCGCCAATTCGATGAGTCGATGATCAGTGAGCGGCTCTCTCGCTTCAAGGCTATTCGCCATGCTCACGCGATCCATCTTTGCGAGAATCTCGTCTGGCATGTAGCTCGCCATATCGCACACCGAGGCTCGCGTGATCGCGCACCCGACGCGCGCACGCCGCGTCCGATCAGTCATTGAGCAAAGTGGCTCGTGAGGATCCACGAGGTAGAGGTGCGGGCGCTTCACCACGGAGGCAAGTTGTGAATAGACCTCACCTGAATAGCGGAGGCTCAGAATCGACGAGAGTTTGAGCAGGCGGTCACGGGGGAGACTGTTGAAGTGCCCGGGGATGAAGCGCCCGAGCGGATTGATCGCCACAGCTGGCAAGATGCCCGCGATACCAGCCGCGGCACTCATGCCAACACGCAGTGGATAAGGCCAGCGCTGGAGAATCCCCTCGAGCCGCTCAGTAAACGGATATCGATCGTATCCACCAAAGAGTTCGTCCCCACCATCACCACAGAGCGCAACCGTGATGTCGCGTCGAGCCAACTGACAAACGATGTAGGAAGGGATCGCGGAGCTGTCGGCGAATGGCTCGTCGTAGATATCTGACAACTTGGGAATCAGATCTAGTGATTCGCGCGCGCCGACATAAAGTTCAGTGTGATTCGTCCCGAGATGCTCGGCGATCTTCCGCGCGTGCGGAGCCTCGTCGTAGATCGCTTCGCGGAAGCCGATCGTGTAGGTTCGGAGTGGTTGTGGCGAGAGCTTCGCTGCAATCGCTGTCACGAGCGATGAGTCAATACCTCCGGAGAGAAATGTGCCCAGCGGAACATCTGCGATCATGCGCAATCGAATCGACTCCGTCAGTTGCGCTTCAACTCGTTCGATCGCCTCTTGATAATCAAGAATCTGCTCCTCTGCCGCCTGTTCGGCGGCACGCGCTGCGCTCCAGTATTCGACCAATTCCGCTCGCGCCGTCGCTGGATCGATCACTGCGATGTGACCTGGCTCCAACTTCTGAAACCCCTCAAAGATGCAGTGCGGAGAGGGGACATACGAGAAACGCATGAAGAGCGCGACGGCCCCGCGGTCCACGGGTGGGCACCGCAGCGGGAGAGCCCGAATCGCCTTGAGCTCGCTCCCGAACACAATCGTTCGGTTCCCTGGGCCCATGTGACCCCAAAAGAGCGGCTTCACTCCGACTCGATCCCGTGCGAGGAACAATCGTCGAAGCGATGCGTCCCAAACCGCAAATGCAAACATCCCGACGAACTTTGGAATCGACTCGCGCACGCCCCACTGTTCAAACGCCGCGAGCATCACTTCTGTGTCGGAGCCGCCGCGAAACTGGTGCCCGAGCCGTGTCAACTCGTCGCGCAGAATCTTGAAGTTGTAGACCTCGCCATTGAACGCGATCGTGAATCGACCACTCGACGACCGCATCGGTTGATGCCCATCGGCACTGCAGTCTTGAATCGAGAGCCGCCGGAACCCGAACCCAACGCGATGCTCCCGATCAAACCAAGTTCCCTCGTCGTCAGGGCCGCGAAGCCGAATGGCGTCGGACATGCGACGGAGGATTTGCTCCGGCTCTCGAAAAAGCCCGTCACGGTCAATGAATCCAGCGATACCACACATGACGGAAAGTCTCGGAGAAGGGACACAGACAGTTTCGTCGGGCGAGTAGAATATCTAGCCCACGATGAAGATCGTCCATTTCATCGACCATCTCGACCTCCGACGTGGAGGTCCCGCCGGCGCCGTCGTCGCATTGGCAAACGCCATGGCCGAGCGGTCCCATCAGGTCATCGTCACAACCACTACCGCACGCGACACCCCTGCATCGTGGGGGCCTGGAGGCGCGCAACCGGCATGCATCGCGCTCCCAACACTGCGTGCACGCATGCTTTCTCCACCGGCCATCGCCCAACTTCGCGAACTGATGCGCGGGGCAGATGTGGTCCACCTGCATGGAGTTTGGGAACCTTCCAATGCGCAGGTTGCCCGCCTCGCACGACGAATGCGGATTCCGTACTTCGTGAGTCTCCGAGGAATGCTCGACGATTGGTCGATGGATCAGCGCTGGCTGAAGAAGCGCATCTATTGGCTCCTTTCCGGCAGGCGATACCTCGCGCGGGCTGCGGTGGTGCACTGCACCGCGCGACTCGAACTTCGTCAGTCGAAGAAATGGTTCCCGCAACGACTCGGGCGTGTGCTTTACAACCTGATGGATCTGCGTCAGTTTCACTCAATGCCAGGTCGGGAACTCGCCTGTAAGAAGTGGCCTGTTCTCTCGACCGATCGACCGAAGTTGCTCTTTCTCAGCCGACTTTCGAGCAAGAAAGGGCTTGAGCACCTCATCTCCGCAGCCGCCATTCTTACCAAGCAGGCGGCCGCGAGTGCTTCGGCCGCGCCTGTTGTGATGATCGCGGGAACGGGCGACGACGCCTATGCCAACGAATGCCGCGATCTTGCGGCGGAGTTGGGGATTGCATCGTCCGTCCACTTCGTTGGCCATGTTGGGGGCGCGGAGAAGATTTCGCTCCTGCAGGCGTGCGACCTCTTTGTCCTTCCCACAAGCCAAGAAAACTTTGGGTTTGTCTTTTTCGAGGCACTCGCGTCCGGCCTGCCGGTTGTGACGACCAACCTCATCGATACCGCTGGCGAGATCGAAGCGAGCGGCGGCGGATTCATTGTTCCCCAGTCCGCCGAGTCCATCGCTGCCGCATGCACGAACGCTCTCGCGGAACGGGCTGCGTTAGAGGCCAAGGGACGCGCGGGGAGGGCTTGGACTTTCGAAAACCTCGATTCCAACACCATTGCTGCCGCCTTTGAGTCGCTCTACCGAGAGTACTCCTTAGAAGGTGTCAGTTTCCGAGATTGCGTCCTCGCGAAGGCGGGTGCAAGTGATGTTTGCGCGTCAAGCGACCGATAGTAGGCGAACACTTCCCCGCGCAACTCCCTCCGCAGTCTTCACCAACTTCTCGTGCCCACAGATCTGTCCAACGCAAAGATTGTCGTCACCGGTGGCGCCGGCTTCCTTGGTCGGGCGCTCCTTGCGGAACTTGCCACACGAGGATGCGCGCAGGTGTTCGTCCCACGCCGTCGCGAGTATGACCTCACGCGCGAGGCGGATGTTGCGCGACTCTACAAGGATCGTTCGCCAGACATCGTCTTACACCTCGCGGCAGAAGTGGGAGGCATCGGCGCGAATCAAGCAAACCCCGGTCGATACTTCTTCGCCAACATGGCGATGGCGTTGCATCTCATTGAATACGCACGCCTGCACAACCTGAAGAAGTTCGTGCAAGTCGGAACGATTTGCGCTTATCCCAAGTACACGCCTGTTCCATTTCGAGAAGAAGAGTTGTGGAATGGGTATCCGGAAGAAACCAACGCACCCTATGGCGTCGCAAAAAAGGCCGCCATGGTGATGCTCGACGGCTACCGCCGTCAATACGGACTTGCATCGTCCTACCTTCTTCCCGTCAACCTGTACGGACCGTGGGATAACTTTGATGTGCAAACCTCCCATGTCATTCCCGCGCTCATTCGCAAGTGCGTGGAAGCGCAGGAAGCATCCCGTCCATTCATCGAATGCTGGGGCGATGGAAGCGCGAGCCGTGAGTTCCTGTTCGTGGAGGATGCGGCGCGCGGCGTCGTGCGTGCTGCGGAAGTGATGAATGAACCTGTGCCCATCAATCTTGGCACCTGTATGGAAATCACAATCAAGCAGCTCGTCGAATTGATCGCGCAGCTCTGCGACTACACCGGCGAAATCCGCTGGGATCCATCGAAGCCAAATGGACAACCTCGGCGCTGTCTTGACACTAGTCGCGCCGCAGAGTTGCTCGGCTGGCGTGCGCGCGTTCCCTTTGAAGAAGGACTGCGGCAGACCATTGCTTGGTATCGCGCGAATCGGTCCTATCGGGCATCGCATGATCCATCACTCGCTGCCCCGCCGACTCCCGCCGGCACATCGAAGTAGGGTCTATGCGCGTACTCATCCTCAACCAGTGTTTTTATCCCGATGTTGTTGCGACCGCGCAGCATGGATGGGATTTGGCGCGACACCTCCGCAGCAAGGGGCATGAAGTCACCGCGATTGCGTCGCGATCCATTTATGGCGCGAAGGGTGCGACACTCGCTCGGAACGAAACCGTCGATGGCGTGCGCATCGTGCGAGTGGGGGCAAGCATCTTCGGGAAGTCCTCGATTGTGGCGCGCATCTTTGATTTCGCGTTCTTTTATGTCCTCGCGGTCTGGACCGCCATCACGCTTCCCAAGCACGATGTCTGTGTTTGCTTCACCACGCCACCCTTCATTGCCGTCGTCGGTTGGATTCTCCGCCTCACGCGGGGTACGCGATATGTCTATTGGGTGATGGATCTCTATCCAGATCTTCCCGTGGCTTGCGGTGTCATGCGCGAGCGATCACTCGCCACTCGCTTCTTCGAGCGCCTCAATCGATTCTGTTTGCGCCGGGCGAACCGCGTGGTGGTGCTCGGGCGGTGTATGGAGCAGCGCGTGCTCGACAAGGGCGTGAGTGCCTCGAACATCGTTCGCATCAATGTCTGGAGCGATCAAGAGGAGATTCGTCCTGTTACTCCTGAGGCGAATCAATTCCGCAGAGAATGGGGTGTTGGCTCTCGATTGCTCGTCATGTACTCGGGCAACTTTGGCATCGGACACGATGTCGAAACGATCGCGGATGGCGTGATTCGACTCCGCGATGACCCGCGCATTCTCTTCGCGTTCGTGGGCGGGGGAAAACGAAAAAGTGAACTCATCAGTCTGCTCGCAGCAGCAGGGGTCTCGAACTTCATCGAAGGGCCGTATCAACCGCGCGAACGGCTCGATGAGCTTCTCAGCGCAGCGGATGTCCATATCGCGAGTCTCAAGAATGGCGTCGAAGGAATCATGGTGCCGAGCAAGCTCTATGGCGTCCTCGCCGCAAGCCGACCAATCATCTTTATCGGTGCGCGCACTGGTGAAGTCGCGCGCGTCATTGAGGAGGAGCGTTGCGGTGTCGTCATTGCCTGTGGTGACGGAAGCGCGTTTGCCTCGGCAGTCACGAACTTTGCAGCCGACCGAGCGGAGACAGAACGAAGCGGTGCACGCGGCCGTGCCGCGCTCACCAGCACCTGGGGCGCGTCCCACGCGCTCGCCAAGTGGACAACACTGCTCGAGAGCGTCAGTACGGACCAGCAAGGCGCAGCCCGCACCTCGTCCTCGCAACCCAACTCTAGGTGACTCGGATAAGTGAGAGAAGGCAGCACCCGATGAGCTCAATCCCAGCCCCCAATCAAGCGCCCGCGCCACTGCGTGTTCTCCTTGTGACGGAGAATGACCCGCTCTATGTGCGGCAGTTCTTCGATGTGTTCTTCGCCGAAGTTCCTCGTGACCAAATCGAACTTGTTGGCGTAACAGTTTCCCGCGCCTTCCATGAACCGCTGAAGAAGACCGCGCAGCGCGTGCTTCGCTTCTATGGACTCTTTGACTTCGCCCGCCTGCTTCCTCGGTACCTCTTCGCGAAGTTGACCGGCCAGTCCATCTCGAAACTCGCGGTCAAGCATGGGTTCCCACTCTTGCAAGCCGCAAGCGTGAATTCGCAGGAGTACATCGACGCTGTAACCGCGTTGCGTCCTGAGATGATTGTCTCGGTCGCAGCCCCCGAGATTTTCAAGTCGCCGCTACTGCGCGTCGCGACCATCGGCTGTCTCAACATTCACTCGGGCCGCATCCCCGAGTACCGAGGCATGATGCCGACTTTCTGGCAGATGTTGGAAGAACAACCCTTCGTCACTGTGACCGTGCACGAGATGGTGGAGAAACTCGACTCGGGCGGCATTGTGGACACGCTTCAGTTTCCATTGCATAAACGAGATTCACTCGATCGCGTGATCTCTGGGACAAAGCAGCAGGGCGCGCGACTCATGATCCGCGTACTCCGGAAAATCGCTTCGACCCGCTCTATGCCCGCTGCAACACCGCTTGACATGTCAAAGGCGCGGCTCTTCAAGTTCCCCCAACCCACCGATGTGCAGAAGTTTCGCGCGGTTGGCCACCGGATGATCTGATGTCACGCGTCCCGCACCGCCCGCTCCACGCGCTCTCCTTCGATATCGAGGATTGGTTTCACATCGTGGACATTCCTGGTCTTGACGACCCAACGAAATGGCCTGCCATGGAGACGCTCGTCGAACGCAGGACGGACGACATCCTCGCCGCGCTTGATCGACACGGCACACGCGCATCGTTCTTCGTGCTGGGGTGGATCGCGGAGCGCTATCCCGCACTCGTGCGCCGAATTCATAACGCGGGTCACGAACTCGGCTCTCACTCCTTCTGGCACCGCCGCATATTCACGCTCGATCGAGAGGAGTTTCGCCGCGATACCAAGCTCTCGCTCGATGCGATCGAGTCGGCATGCGGGGTTCGTCCGGTCGGATACCGCGCGCCAAGTTTCTCGATTCTCCAAGGGACCGAGTGGGCGCTCGATGTCCTACTCGACTGCGGAATCCGCTGGGATGCGAGTCTTTTTCCAACCCAGCGCGGTCATGGCGGCTATCCGTGCGCCGACGCGCCGCACATGTTCACTGCGCTTCCATCGGGTCGATCGATGCCCGAACTTCCGCTTGGCGTAATGAGAATTGCGGGTCGCGGATTGTGCTTCTCTGGCGGCGGCTACATGCGGCTCCTGCCGCTCTGGTTCATTGAACGAGGCTTTGCACAGTTCGTGTCGCGTGATCTTCCGGTCGTGGTCTATCTCCATCCTCGCGACTTTGCGCCAGAATGTCCGCGTGTGCCCATGCCGTTCTCGCGTAAGTTCAAGTGCTATGTCGGGATGCACACAACGATGCCAAAACTCGAAGCACTCTTGGCTCGACACACTTTCGCGCCCTGCGGGGATGTGCTGCGCGAGCGAGGACTACTTGGCGTGAGTGCTTGATGCCTGCCGCTCCACGATCTTCAGTCGGATCTGAAAGAAGTAGATTGCCTTCATGATGGCAAACGCGAGACCCGCGCAGCCGTCGAGAAATCCGCGCTTCACGATGTAGCTATGGACGAAGTACGCGGGCGCAAGCCACCAACGCGCGAGCGAACGATACTTCTTTCGCTGCACCGCCGTGAAGTGACTCCACGCTTCAGGGGTCGACATCAGTTTTGCATAGCGCGCGGCTTCCCACGAGGAGTAATCGTTATGCCGCGCGATATAGGCGTGAAGCCCTTTGTAGTCGTTGTGCTCGATCGTTGCGCAGAGTTGCCCGACGGAGCCCTTGAGGACTGGGTGCTCGTGCACCTCCATATCCAGCTTGCTCCATTCGTTTTCGTCGATGCGTTCGTAGAGACCCGCGCCGTTTCGGATGAGCGCGAGCTTGCGCATCGGAGAGCCGTGGCGCAGTTCTTTCCCCATGAAGAAATTCGAGTAGTAAATCCAGTAACCATCATGCGTGGAGTTGGGCAGTGTGACTTCCAACTCCCGCACGAAGCTCTCGTCGAGATACTCATCCGCGTCGAGAAAGAGAATCCAAGGGGTTTGAAAGGTTCGGTGCAGCAAGACCCAGTTGCGCTTCTTTGGAAAATGCCCATCCCACTTGAACAGCAAGTACTCCGCACCCGCTTCCCGCGCGATGGCCTCTGTCCGATCAGTGCTTCCTGAATCCACCACCACCACTTCTGCAAACCGACCCAAACGGCTGAGGCACTTGGGCAGATTGCGTTCCTCGTTCTTGACAGGAACCACGACGGTGACCGGAATCTTGGCATTTGGGAGGGGCGCGGCCATTGGAACAACTTCATCGGCGTCCGCCTTGGGTGGGCTTCACCACACACCCCCGAATCTGCCGATAGATGGGCAATCGTGGACATCGAAGACCTCGTTACTGAACGCTCAACGAGCCCCTACACCTTCAAAGAGAAGGTTGGGCGCATTCTCTGGGGCGTGGTGCAAGCCACGGTCTTCCGTTGCACCTTTCACAACTGGTACAGCATTCGGCGGGCCATGCTCTCCTGCTTTGGCGCGAAGCTGCACTCGACAGTGCGCATCCGTCGCACGGTTCTCATTGAGTGCCCGTGGAACCTCCGAATGGGCGCCGACAGTTCGATCGGGGACCGAGCAATCATCTACTGCCTCGGGCCGGTCACGATTGGCGATCGGACCACGCTCTCGCAAGGCGCACACATCTGTGCTGGAAGCCATGATTACCGCAAGCGCGCGATGCCGTTGCTCCGACCACCCATCGACATTGGCAGTGATGTCTGGATTGCGGCGGATGCCTTCGTCGGTCCCAAAGTACGGATCGGGGATGGCGCAATCCTTGGCGCACGCTCTGCGGCGCTCACGCCGCTCCAAGAATGGACGATCTACTCTGGCAACCCCGCGCAACCTATAAAAGCTCGCGGCATCATCGAAGCGTAACTCCGCGCACTCCCTCCTTATGCCGCTCCGTCTTTACAACACACTGACGAAGTCACTGCAAGACTTCACGCCTATTGATCCAGCCGGATGCGTTCGTTTCTACTCGTGCGGACCTACGGTCTACGACGATGCGCACATCGGAAACTTCCGCTCCTTCCTCAACGCCGATGTCTTGCGCCGAACACTTGAACTCTCCGGCTACACCGTTCGGCATGTCATGAACATCACTGATGTTGGTCATATGACCGAGGATGACAACGCCGATGGTGGGGGCGAGGACAAGATGTCACTCGCCGGCCGACGCATCGCGGAAGCGAAAAAGTCTGGCGCGCTTCCGCCCGGCACAGACATAGACCCATCAAACCCCTACGCGGTTGCGGAGTTCTACGCCTCGCGATTTCTCGAAGACGCGCGCCATCTCGGCTTGCGGGTTGCTGAGGAAGAGCGCGCCCAGCCGCAACTCATGCCTCGACCGACCCGTTGTGTGAAGGAGATGATCGCACTGGTTTCCACGCTCATCGCACGCGGCAATGCTTATGTCGCGAGTGACGGCGTGGTGTATTTCAGCGTGCTGAGTTTCCCCGCGTACGGGCAACTGTCAGGTAACACGCTTGACAAGATTCGCGAGGGCGAGGGCGGGCGGATCAGTGCAGTGCATCAAGCAGTGAAGCGGCATCCGGCAGACTTCATGCTGTGGAAGGCGGACCCGACGCACATCATGCGATGGCCGAGCCCGTGGGGTGAGGGATATCCAGGATGGCACCTCGAATGCAGTGCGATGGCGGAAATGCTCCTCGGAAGCGAGATCGACCTGCATTCGGGTGGCGAAGACAACATTTTTCCGCATCATGAGTGCGAGGTCGCGCAGAGTTGCTGCGCAAGTGGGTTGCCTTACTTTTCGCGGGTTTGGTTTCACACCCGCCACCTCCAAGTGGAGGGCGAGAAAATGTCGAAGTCAAAGGGCAACTTCTTCACCGCCCGTGACCTCTTTGCCAAAGGCGTGACGCCAGCGGCACTGCGCCTCGAACTCGTTCGAACCCACTACCGCACGAATTCCAACTTCACCCTCCAGGGACTGCGTGATTGTCAGCGCATGATCGATCGATGGTGTGCTGCAGAGCGCGCACTGCATGAGCGCCAGATGGATGGCTTGTCGGGCGTTGGTCCAATGCAGCGTGCGCTTGTCGAGTTCAAAGCGGCGCTCGAAGATGATCTCAATGTCGCACGCGCGATCGGCGCGCTCAATTCCGCAATCAACGAACCTGCGGCGGGCGACGCGAGCGCGGAGCGTGACGCCATTGCTCAAATGAACACCGTGCTGGGGGTGCTTGAACGCAACAACGCTCTCAACACAAGCGCGCAGGATGATCTCGCCACGCGAGTTACTGCACTCTTGGAGTTGCGCAAGCAAGCACGGGCTGCCAAAGATTTTGCCGCTAGCGATCGTGTGCGCGATGAACTCACTGCTCTCGGCGTCAAGATCAAGGATGGGCCGCAGGGCACAACTTGGGAGCGTGTCGTCTAAACCTCGGCGCGCTTTCAGAACAGCGCACTTCGAATGCGAGTGGGGCAGACCATTTGTCATCACCGGTGGTGTTCCTCGGGTTTCGCGGCAACAGCTTGTGAATGCGTTATGGAAGTGGTTCCAAGCACTGCGGCCACGAACGAGGCGAAAAGTGGTTTGGAGTGTGGATGCGTGTTTCGATTCCAACGTGAGTCGCGTCGGCAGACTTCTCGAATGAACAGCGCCACGCGTGCGATTCCGTCGCCTAACTCCAGACTTGTCGCAAAATCTCCCCCTCGCGCCGGGCTAGGCGGTCGGCGCATCCACACGCATGAACGGCGCGCACTTGAGAATTCGTGTGCCAGCAGTCAACCGACCCCAGCGCGCAGCGTTCACCAGCCCACCCGTCGCAAACTCGCCTTCGATCGGACTCCCAAGGGCCGTCAGAACCTCGGCACACTTCGCGGGCATGATGGGTGACAACAAGACTGCAGCAACACGCACGCCCTCCGCACAGGCACCAAGGATGCGCGCGACCTCCGGAAGTTTCGCTGGGTCCTTCGCGAGCTTGAAGGGCTGTGTCTCGTTGATAAGTACATCAACCGCGCGGATAAGGGAGAGCGCGCAATCCGCGGCTTCCGCCAACTCGAAGTTGGCATAACGGCGTTGCACCTCGACCGCGGTGGTTCCCGCCAACTCGCTCCAGGAAGGCGCCTGTGCGGATGAAGAACTCGGCATGCTCGCAGTCTCGGCATCGGGCATCACGCCCGCGAAGTACTTTTCGATCATCGAACTCGTGCGCGATGCACAGTTGGCGAAGGTGTTCACCAACTGAGATGTATAGATCTCATGAAAGTGCTTCGGACTGAAATCAGCGTCCTGTGTTCCGATTGGTCCTTGGGTCGTCATGTACCAACGCCATGCGTCAAGCCCGTACTTCGCGAAGTACTCCTCGATCGTGGGAAGATCGATGAAATTGCCGAGGGACTTCGACATCTTCTGCCCATTCGAAATCCAGAAGGAGTGCGCATAGACACACTGAGGCATCGGGAGTTCAAGCGCCATGAGCATTGCCGGCCACACGACCGCGTGAAACCAGAGGATCTCTTTTCCGATCACCTGATACACGGGTGGCCAGTACTTCCCCCGAAGGGATGCGGTCGTACCCTTCGGGTCCGCGAGACCAAGTGCGGTCGTGTAATTGAATAGCGCATCGATCCACACATAGATCACATGCTCAGGAGCGCCGGGCATTCCAATGCCCCATGAAAAATTCGTGCGCGTGATCGGAACATCCATCAGGCCCTCACGCAGTCGACCCCGCACTTCGTTGAAGCGACCGAGTGGTCGCACGAACGCGGGCTGCGCATCGAAGAATTTTTCGAGCTTCGATGCATACGCGCTGAGCCTGAAGTAGTAGTTGTGTTCCTTCGCACGCACCAACGGCTTGCCACTGATGGGGCTCTTGTAATCGAGTTCCTTTGCCCGCGTGTCCGTGACATACTCCTCTTGTCCTTCGTCATACCAGCCTTCGAATTCGCCCAAGTAGACATCACCAGAAGCCAAGAGACGCTGCACAAACAACTTGACCTGCGACTCGTGCCGTTCCTCTGTCGTACGAATGAAGTCGTCATTCGAAAGCCCAAACAGCGCCATCACCTTTCGAAACTCCTCTGAGTTCTCATCGGCGAGAGCCTGTGGCGATATGCCGCGCTCACGGGCACTCTTCTCGACCTTCGCGCCATGTTCGTCGGTTCCAGTCAGGAAGAAGACATCGCGGCCATCGAGTCGTTGTGAACGCGCCCAGACATCACAGAGAGTGGTCGTGTACGCATGGCCGATGTGTGGACGATCATTCACATAGTAAATCGGCGTCGTAATGGATACGGGCGTGCGCATTGATGCCATGGAGCGACGATTGTACGGTTGATAGCGAGTCGAGTCGCTACGCTTGTGTTGTGCCGGAGACCGATGAGAACCCTTCGCAGGATCGACCACAAGCAGGCCGTCGCCCGAACACGGACATCAGCGCGCTTGCGGTAACCGCAACATTTGCTGTTGTCGTGTTCTCCATTTTTCTCGGCGTGTTTGGCCCGCGGATTGGCAACCGCCCTGGGTTCACAGTTGGCGTTCCGTTGGGGGAACTCGCGGTCGCCGTAGAGTCTCGGCATGGTGAACGAATCGTCAACGCGATACACGCTGCGCCGCGAAGTGTGTTGACAGCTGAGGAGGCGCAATCGAAACTTAAGTCGATTCTCACGACGGAGGTCGTGCTCCCAGAACTTGAACGCAGCGCCCGCTGGATCAGTGTGGATGCGGTCGCGTTGCCGGGGGGTCGCGCAGCGGTTTTGTTCGCGCAGTTCCGCGTCGATGGAAGAACCGAGTACGCCACAACCTGCATCTTCAACGACGAGGATCGCTTCACTGTCTACGACACCTTCGGTCGACCCATCGGACTCCCAGATGGTGAAGTGTTCGCCATCGAACCTCCAAGCGAATTCGGTGGAACGACGATTGTCGCCTGGCGAAACGGCGCGCTCGTTTGGGTGCTCGCGAGCGGAAGTCAAGCGTTGCTTGAATCGTTCGAGGCCATGATTCACGCCGCCAACCCGACTCGCGCGCTCGTCCGAGAGGTGCAAGTTCCGCCAATGTCATCTGTCTCCGATTGAAGTCCATCAAAAACCGTGCATCCTGAAGGGGAGTTGCCGATCAAACAGGGTCCGGCGGTGCTCCAACTCATGAACCGACTTCCCCTCATCTCTTCAGCGCCCGCACTCGCGAGCCTAGCACTCGTTACTGTGGCTTCGACTGCGCTCGCACAGAATCCGCCGCGCAACGCCCAGTTCGCAGGTCGTGGTCAGGGCATGGGGACGGGAACAGGCATGCAGGTCTATGACCGCGTGTACCGCCCTGGTGTTGCGCTCCCAATGGGTGCGGGCAATGTGATGGATGCCAACACGCGCGTCGGATCTTTTGGATCAAACAACCCGACTCTCCCTGGCCCTGATTACAACGCCCGAAACTTGGTCGTCACCGATAGCGTGCCGGGAGGCCGTGGATTCCGTGGCACCGTCGGCTACTCGGCCGCGGGAGATTTCGCTGGTGTGACGGGGTCAGATTCGACCTATGGATTCCGAGCTGGAAGTGCTATGTCGAACCCAGCCTTCATACAGTCTGGACTTTCGAGCGACCGGTTCCTGATTGGTCAAGGGCTTGGAGTCTTCGAGTACCGCCGCGACTCCACCCCAATCGGAATCGAGCAACTTCGCGTTGCGGAAGGAAACTCCGACAGCCGCCTGCGATTGGATCGCATGAATACCTCACTCTCGCTCGGTCGACAAAGTTGGGATGTTGGCGAGGACCGCCTCGTCGCGACAGGGCAAGGTGATGACGGAAGCCCGCTTCGTTTCACCATCTCTCCGCTCCGAGGAATGCAACTCGCGAGTTTGAGAGATCCCTTAGTTGCAAGCGGTTTGCCGCTCTTTGAGACGGCTCGGGTGCGGAACGACTTCCGCGATGGACTCACGACTCCAGAGGCACTTCTTCCGCGACTCAACAACGACCCACTCACCACCATGCCGGGGCTTGGACCAGAAGTGGTTGCGGTCAACGCGGAGGTCGCCGCGCTCAGTCTCGCGCCACGGAGTTACACCGAGATTCTTACGAAGGTCGTGCAGTCGTACGAAAAGGACCCAACCAAGTCCATCGATGCGGATCCCGCCGCACTCGCGCGTGTTCGCGGAGAACTTGCCAAGCTGCGTGGAGACCTCGAGAAAGGCACCGACAGCGCAGAACCGCCAATCCAAGATGCGCCGAAGCCGGTCACCGACACGCCTCCGACGAGCAATCCAAACACAACCCCAAGCGATCGACCGACCGATCCACCGTCCGCACTGCAGCCACCACCACTCCCTGGCAACGCGCCATATCCAACGGGCGAAAAACCTGCCGCGCTCAAGCCTCACGCCGCTGCGAAACTCTCGATCCCCGAACTCGCGAATATTCTGCGGCACAGTAAACGAGTCGACGAACTCGCTTCGGGCGATCGAATGCGGGTTGATGAGTTGATCCGTCTTGGTGAAGCGTCGCTGCGAGAAGGCGACTACTTCCGTGCGGAGGAGCGATTCCAACAATCACAAACGATTGCCGCGAAGAATCCACTAGCGGAAGCTGGGATTGCAAACGCGCAACTTGGTGCCGGACTCTATCTCTCCACTGCACTCACGCTTCGCAACCTCTTCGCGTCGAATCCAGAACTCATTGACATCACCTACGACCGCGCGCTGCTGCCGAGCGAAGATCGAATCTCCACCGCAGTCCAAGCACTGCGCGATCGCATCGCGCTCAAGGCCGACGCCGCCGACTTTGGATTAGTGCTCGCCTACATCGGAAAGCAAACCGAGAGGCCCGCGCTCATCGAGGAGGGACTTGCGGAGCTGGTCGGAAACCCACAGCGGGAGTTGATGCGCGAATTGCTTCGCGAGGTATGGCTCACGCCAATCGCTCCGCGATAATCAGAACACCGCGACGGCTAGGCTCCCGCACGAGCGTGCAACCAACCGCCGACGAGGGGGCGCTTTTGCTTGGCGCTCACGGTGTAAAAGACAAATCCAGCGATGACGAGAAGCGCAGAGAGTTGCATCGGAATCGTGATGCCCATGATGCTCGGAAGATCAGCATCCGCCTGACGAAACTGTTCCGTCACAAACCGCAGCACCCCATACACCACGCAAAACGAGCCGGCGATCACCCCTTGTCGGCGCGGCGACATCCACAAGAGCGCCAACACGCTGAACACAATCACCCCTTCACTCAGTGCCTGCATGAAGTTGATAGGCCAGTACGCGGTAAGGGTCGGAAGCAATCGCTCTTGGATCGATGTGTTGCCGAGGTAACACTCGTCGCGGATGAGTTGCTGCAATCCAAGGTCAGAACGAGCAAGCAGGCGCTCATTCGCAAACACCGCAGCCCCATTCCACTGCGGAAGAAAGACCTCGTCGGGATACTTCACACTCCACCACGGCGGGTTGCTTTGCATCGAAAGCGGAAGTGCCTTTCCCCACAACTCCGCATTCACCCAATTCGCGAGCCGACCAAAGCACAGACCGATGGGCGCGACGAAGGCAACTGCATCGCACACCGCGAGAAGGGAAATCGCACGCGATCGCGCAAACCACACACAACCAATCGCAACACCGAGCATGCCGCCGTGACTCGACATCCCGCCTTTGTGGAGCGCGAGCACTCGCCAGTAGGGCATCGCCGACTCAAACTCGACAAAAAAAGATGGTTCGTAGAAGAGGCAGTGCCCGAGCCGACCTCCAACCACAACGCCGATCATCATGCAGAAGACAAGATCGCCCACCTCTCGAACCGAAATCGGGATCAGCAACTTTTTCGAAAGCGCCCTCAATACAAACCAACCCACCAGAAATCCAGCGGCGTACGACAAGCCATACCACCGTGGACCAACGCCCTGGGAGAATTCAATCACGAATGGATCGAGTGTATGAAGCGTGGACTCGGCGATGCACTTACTGAACATGGGAGAAATGCTACGCCTTTGATTGGGAGTACGCTTCGTCCATGACAACCCATGCACCAAGCGAGTTCCCACGAGGGGATCGCGCCGGCGATCTCACACCGGCACTCCGGACCTTGTTGTCGGGTCGCTCGCTGAGCGAGTTCGACGCAACACAAGCCTTCAAAGCGCTCGCAAGTGGATCGGCGCATGAGGGGGAGATTGGTGCGCTCCTTGCACTTCTCGCGACTCGGGTGCCGACGGTCGATGAACTCGTTGGCGCCGCGCGCGTGATGCGCGACAATGTTGATGCGGTTCCTACAACAATCGACCCAGCGGATCTGCTCGATACCGCTGGTACAGGGGGCGCTCCGAAGAGCTTTAATGTGAGCACGATTGCAGCGATTGTCGCCGCCGCAGCGGGAGCAAGGGTTGCGAAACACGGCAACCGGTCGCGTACGGGGCGCGGTAGTGCGGAAACACTCGAGCGAGTAGGCGTGCATGTCAGCGCTTCTCGCGCGACTCAAGCGCGGTGCTTGAGTGAGTGTGGGATTTGCTTCTGCTTCGCGATCCACCATCACCCGGCCGCGAAGCATGCTATTGGCGTGCGCAAGGCGTTGGGGTTTCCAACCATCTTCAACTTGCTTGGCCCGCTCACAAATCCAGCGCGTGCGCGCCGACAGGTCATGGGCGTCTATGCGCCGCAATTCATGCGTCCGATCGCTGAGACCTTGCTGCGCTTGAACGCAAAGCGGGCGCTTGTGCTTCACTCGGATGATGGCCTTGACGAGATTTCCATTCTGAAATCAACACGGGTCAACGAGGTACGAGACGGTGCCATTCATGAATGGACCATCGACCCCCGCGCGCTGAAGCTCGCAGAGGCAGATCCCAAACAACTCGCGCCCGCTTCACTCGATGAGGCCGCGGCGCTCTTTGAGTCGGTCCTTCGCGGCGACGAACGCGGTCCCTGCCGCGACCTTGTCCTTGTCAACGCCGCGGCTGCGATACTGGCTGCCGATAAGGCGCCGACCCTTGAAGCTGGCATCCAAGTCGCCGCACAATCGATCGATTTCGGCGATGCGTGGAAGTGCTTTGAGTTACTCCGCGAGGTTTCGGCGAAGGGATGAGTGGCGGCGGGTTGCGTGCGTGTGATCCCGATTGGCCCTCATGGGACTTTGAGGTGCTCAATCACTTTCTCGTAGGCTTGTTCAAGTTTCTTTTTCTTGCCGCTCATCGTCTTCTGCCGAGACGCTTCGAGTTGACGGTTTGACCCGCCACCAGTGACCAAACTCTGATACTCCTCAAGCGAGTTCAATTGTGCTTCAAAGGTCTTGATGAGTTTCTGAAGTTGGCGCTCGTCGGACCTAATCTCTGAACTCAAGTCAAGCACGCTTTGCTTCTTGACCTCCAGTTGGTCCAGCATATCTTCGCTCGAGGTTGCTCTCTTCGCGAAACCGGTACTCAGCATCAGGGTGTAGGTGAGGGTGAGCACATCACTATTGCTATCAATCCTGACTACCTCTGGAGCGCCACTCGTGTCGGAGAATCCGCCGCTCGGTGAGTGCCAGAGCTCTGCCTCTTTCTCCTTCATCGCCCTCGCAATACAGGGACAACGCTTCGTTGCGCGTGCGGCTTCGTCGTCGATGGCGCTGCTGAAGCTCCGGAACTTTGCTTCGAGCTCTGGATCATCCTTGAGGACTTTCTTCATGGAGACTGGTCCAGTGTCGCCAACCAGAATCGTGACTGCCGCACCGACTCGAGATGCGGGCATCACGAAGATTTCGTTGCAGGCAAGCGTGATCAGCGCCGCAGCGCTCCCTGCATCATGAACGAATGCAATCGTTCGCACTCCGGAATCAGAGAGGCGAAGGATCTCACGAATGACTTCTTCCTTTGTATCCACCCGGCCCCCAGGGCTATCGATTTCGAGCACAAGTATCTTGCAACCGGACTTGCGAACCTGATCAGCGCATCTCCGAAACGCCGCTGCAGAGAAGGACTGCTCGGACGCATCCAACCCTACGGTGCCTTTAAGTGGAATCCAAGCGACCGTTGGAGCGCTTGACTGAGTTTTCGAATCGCGTGTCCTCTTGACCACTGTCCCAGGCGGAGTCGCGTGCGATGCTTGAGCGGCGAGCAACCCGGCGCTAGAGAGCGCCAACACGAGTATGGAAGTGAGGGATCGGCGCATTGCTTTTCTCTGTTGCTTGCCTCTACTGCTTGCCTTGGTGGCTCTTCTCGATAAATCTTCTCTGTGGATCTCTTCAGAGACCTGTCGCAGGCTACCGTGGTTTAGCGCGCGAACCTCAACGACACACGCGTCGCGAATGGGTAATCGCTTCGTTGTTTGCAGTCTCCGTATGCGTTTCCCACATATCGATGGCAGTTCCTTGGCGCGCCATTGGTGGCTGGTTTGTGAAAGGCATCACAAAAAGGTGGAGAACAGAGAGTCGACTCCACGCACGAGTATGGTGGGGAGGGATCAGTGATGGTTCGTTGATGGATTGAATGGTCGAAATGGTTGAAATGGGAAAATGACTTGAGGCGGCGATACCTCCCATGAAACACCCTGCGCTCTCGCGCACATGGTGGGAACAACACGAGTGGCTCTGCGCGCCATCGCCGAGCCACAGTGCTGTGTACTGCGCTCCCCTCTGCCCACTTGCAACGATATCCGTCGCCGTAGGCATGTGGTGTGGTTGCGCAATCATTGGTGCCGGGTGGGTACCTGGAGTTCCTGGAGAAACGAATATTGCGAGCGAGCTCGAGCAGTCCGCAGCAGGAATTCATGACTGGGCCTCGCCACTAAGCATTGCAAGTGTCACATGCGCTCTCGCTTCGATGTTCTTTGTGAGGCGTGCGGTCATCGCCGTGAATCGACTCATCCTCAGCGCGTGTCTGATCGCAATCGCTGCGATGTTGTGTGGTGCGAATCTCTCGGCTCGCGAGTTCCTTTGCACACACCAAGAGACACCGCTTCGCCTTGCGCAGGAGAGCGCGCTTGTGCACTTGGAAGGAACACTGCTCGATGTCCCACAGCATCGCCTCACTGGTTCCGACGAGCTCTCAAGGTTCTATGGCTCGCGTGACCGCTGGACCGCGCTTCTCGACTCCGTCACATTGATGGATGACGACCAGAGTGGTTTGGAACTCGATGGGTTGTGCTCGGTTGTTGCCTCTGGAGCAGCACCGAGCTGGAGGGCGGGAGAGCGGTGGTCGTTTCTCGGACGACTCAAACTGCGATCGCCGCCTGCGAATGAGGCCGAGAGCCTCAACGCGTTTGGGCGACCGTCGAGTCGCGTGTGGGGATCGTTGTCCATTGAGCATGGTGATCTCGCGACACACGCGAAGACATTGGATCGTTGCTGGCCAATCTTGAGATCGTTCATGGCGATGCGAGCAGTGATGCGCGCGCAACTGCGAGAGTCTGCGCTCGCAGGGATGCCAGGAAATGACGGAGATCCCGTGCGCGCGATGTTGGTCACCTTGCTGCTTGGGGGTGAAGAAGATGGATCACGAGCAGTCGAGCAACGCTATCAGGTCGTTGGTCTCTCTCACATTCTTGCGGTGAGTGGATTCAATCTGGTCGTTCTTGGCGCGGTTGCTGGATTTCTCGCGCGCGTCGTGATCCGGTCCCACCGCGGGCAACTCCTTGTGGTGCTCTTGATTATGCTCGCGGCGCTCTTTCTTCTCGCGCCAACCGCGAGCGCGATGCGTGCGGCAACAATGGCTGTGATAGGGGTTGCAGGAGGATTAGTGCGAAGGGACTGGAACGCTGGCGCAATCCTCTCGGTGGCAGCAATCATCGCAATGCTGATCAGGCCGTCAATAGCGACCGACGCTGGATTCCAACTCAGTTTCGCAGCGGTGCTTGGGCTCCGGTTTTTCGCCGCGCCGCTTCGCGCCACACTCTTTCCCGCGATCAATCCGCAGCCGATCCGACTCATGGGTTTCCTTGTGCTCGCTTTCGCAACAGCGGTTGCGACCAGCCTAGCGGCAACGCTCGCGACATTGCCAATACTCCTCACTCGATTTGGGACACTCGCCCCATACTCCATCATCGAGACGCTCTTGTGCACTCCACTCGCGACCGTGATCATGGCGATTGGGTATCCGAAGATTGTGCTTGGAAGCGTCTGGCCAACGCTTTCTGCTCCAATTGGTCAACCGCTGTATTGGTTGGGGTGGACACAGAACGCCCTCGTCGATCAGTCGTTGTGTCTGCCGCACCTTGGCGCGCGCTCGATTTCGCCCACTTCGATACTTGGGGAGCCCATGAGTTTGGTGTGGGTGGTGGTTTGGAGTCTCGCGCTTTGGAGTTGTTGTCGTGCAAGGACAATGCGATCACGCCGAATGGGCGCGTGTTCTCTCGTGGTCTGCGCGCTTGTCCCCATTGCTCCACTCCTCGCCACTCGTCCCTCGCCTTGGTTTGAACTACGGGCACTCTCGGTTGGAGATGGAACATCGATGATTGTGCGGAGTGGCGCGGCGACAGCGCTGTTCGACGGAGGCTCGTTGACGAGTTGGAGCATCGCGCAGCGCGCCCTCCTTCCAGAACTTCGCCTCCTGGACACGCCTGTTGTCGATGCCGCGTTTGTCTCGCACCCGAATCTCGATCACTTCTCAGCTCTTCTTGACATTGCCCGCTTTGTTGGCATTCAGACTGTCTACATCACCAGACAGTTTCATCTCGCTGCCCAAGATCCCGAGGGCTCCGCCTGCGCGCTCCTCATGGGCCTTCGATCGGTAGGAACGCGGGTCGTGATCTTCGAGTCTGGTGATCGCCTCAAGCTTGGCAATGCAACTTGGAGCATTCTGGCCCCCGACGGCGAGTTTGTGCCTCGCAACGCAAATGACTCGTCGTTTGCGATTCAGGTCGAGGTGGATCAGCAAGCAGCTGCCTCCGGCCACTTGCGTCGGGTGTTGTTGGTTGGCGACCTTGAAACCGAGGGCATCGCTCGGCTACTACAGAACCACAAGAGCCCACTAGCAGGTGGTGTGTCAACGCCTCGCACTTCATTGATCGCGGATGTACTTGAACTCCCGCATCATGGAAGTTGGCGCGCCATCGTTCCGAGTCTCATTGAAGAGGTTCAACCATTGGTGGTGTTGCAATCGACTGCGCCGCGTCGCTTTCGCACCGATCGCTACGCGCCTTTGATGCTGGCTCGTTCGCGCGGAGTCACATGCCGCGACGGTGCTTTGCGCGTGCGAATCGACGCACTAGGCTGCCTTGAATTCGACACTTTCAATTCCGATGCGTGTGTATGGGTCACACGTCGGGTGGAACGACGCGGACGAACATCGCGCGGTCCACCTCAACCAAGTTTCCAACTAGGCCGTGTGTGCCGGCACGAATCTCAATCTCTACGCCCGTGCCGTGAATCGGAATGCAAACACGATGTGATGCCTCTTCTGCGCTCAAAGAAAAGGACGCTTCGGCCACGCTGCCGCTCTTTGGGCTCGGGGTGTTGTCCTCGCGGACTCGGATCACCGCGCTCGCACCGGGAATCGTCGAATCCTTGAGTCGAAACTCCCCAACAAACATCCAACCAGGCTGATTGTCAGGGGTGGCGATTGTGCTATTCGATGGACCCTCGAGCAGTAAGGTGGCTGCTCCAAAGTCTGAAATGCGAGCTCGGCCGCGCACAGTCGTGAAGTGCCCGCGTGGAACCGAAACCCGAAAGGCGCCCGGGATCTCGGCTGTCAAGACATGCTCCGCATCAACCACCTCAAACGCATCTGGTTGGAGCGCAATCGCGCCTACAGCTCCGATGGCGACCTCACATGTTCCCGTCTCGCGATGACTTGGTTCAATCACCTCTGGTTGCACTTCGGGCTGCTCAAAAACCCGAGAGGTCTCCTTCGAATCCCCTTCGTCCAACGCAAACGACATGGTCTTGGAACTGAATCGCAGCACGCCATTCATACTCAGCTCAAGGTCATGGGCGTCAACAATACTCCCGTCCCGAAGCCACACTCTTGCCACGCGCTTGCTTTCAGCACTCTTGGCGAAGTCGCGGCGCGTAACAGCTGTCTCTGCAAATCGAACGCGCGCGACCCTTGTGATCGGCACGCTCACGCTCGGTGTGGGCGCGCGGCTTGTTTGATCAATGGGTCCGGCGTCGATACTGATGACGAGATTGTTCGACATCGATTCCACAAACCCCCTCATCACATCACCATTGATCAACTCCACCACATCGACGAGCTGATTCCCGTTGGCCCTCTCTTCGAGACTTGGTTGGTGAACCGCAGGGTGCAGAGTGACCTCGGCAACTTCGTCAAGCACCACCTCAGTGCAGCCAAGAGTCGCGTGCCTCCAGAACACATGATCGAGTACAAGATGCAAGGATCCTGTAAACCGCTCGCCGTTACGCAACACTAGTAATCCCTGCGGCAATCGAGGCGCGACTGTCGCGGCACCGCTCTCGGAAGTGATTGGAGCATTGATTGGACGCCGAGCCTTCGGGCGCTCTGTTCCCTCCTCGCCACGAAGACGCGCCGCCTCCAAACTCAAGAATGATTTAGAACTCTCGATAGCTGGGCCAATACTGCCATCTGGTCGACGGATATCGCCGGTTCGAAGCGCACGGGCATCAAGCGGCAGCCATAGTGCGAGAACATGGCTCCGCGCAATGGTTTGTGCGGCGCATCCTGGAACTGTCGTTGCTTCGATCTCGCGTGCGATCAATGTGATGGTGTCGGCAGTGATCGTGTCAAGGCCTCCACAGATCTCTGAACCGTCGCGGAGCAAGAGCTTGGCGTGTGTCGATCGTGCGTGCGCCGCGTCGTTCTTGGCGTCGCTGGAGATTGGGAGCTGTTGTTGTTCCGCCTGCCCCGCAAGACTCGTGGTGGTAGCAAACAGCGCCGCGGAAACGATCGTGCTCACGAGACTGAGATCACGGCACCACCAGCCGAGGCTTGGCTGAGTGGAAGTTGGGTTGCGAGCCTTCGTGTGCATGGCAAGACACTGACTACTTCTGAAAAATTGGGAGGTACCGCTTCGGCATCTGCAGCACAATGAGCGCCATCGCGGTCGCGTACGCATCGCCAGACTGCGCATCAGCCCAGGATCCATCCGCTTGTTGCCGAGAGAGCAATTCGGCTCGCACCGCGGGCCACCACTTACTCCAACGATCACCCCCGGCGAGATACATCGCTTGCGCTGCGTAATAGTGCCCGTAGTAGTAATGCGATTGAGCAAATGCGCCATTCACCGCGCCTGGGTGTGGAAACGCAAACTTCATGAGGTAGTCAAGACCACGCTCGGCGGAGTCGTCTTCATACACACCGGCGTAGAAGAGTGCCGCAACCCCTGCGGCGGTGCGTGGCCACAAACTCCCTCCGGCCTCTTTCATGTATCGAAATCCGCCGTCGCTGTTTTGGCACGCACGAACATAGCGGACCGCCGCATCGATGGTCTCTTTCGGAACCTTCAACCCAGCGTTTCGAGCACTTCGAAGCGCCATGACTTCACAGATCGTCACTGAAATGTCTGCGTCGTAGGGCACGGGGTTGTAGCGCCATCCGCCTTGATCGTTCTGACAATTCACGATGAGTTGCACCGCGCGCGCCAACGCGTCACGCACTCGCTCATCCGAACGATTCATGCCATGGATCTCTCCCAGGAAGAGTGTGGCAAATCCATGTCCGTACATGGGGCCGCTCGAGTCATCGCTGGCGATGAGCCCGGTTTCGCTGCAGTTCGACAACACGAAATCCAACACCCGTTGCACAACCTCGCCATAGGTGCCGCGGCCTGGCACGCTTCCTTGCGCCATGAATGCGATGGCTCCAAGCGCACTGATACCGGCGTGGTGCGCTAATCGCCCTCGACCCAAACTTCCATCCTGATTCTGCACCGTCTTGAGATACTCAAGCCCCCTTCGAATTGCCTCTTCGAGTTCGGGGGTGATTTCGTCTTCGATTGGTGCGTTTTCCGCACCACGAGACTGCGTCGTTGCCGGTGTGGATTGTGGGGTTGTGATGGCGGGAGGCACGATTGGTGTTCGTATTGGTGCATCTTGCGCAAAGCAAGCAACCCCGACGCCGAACAAGATTGGCAGCAGGAGGCGCGCAACCGCCGGTTGTGCTGTCCGACCAAGCATCATCGCGACGCCTCTTCGGCAAGTCGTTGGTAATACTCGCGCGTCAATCTCTCATAGGGCACCGAGACATGATCGCGACGACCTTGGAGAAGAAGTTCGCGCACGCGACGCGGAAGTCGTCCCCACTCAATGCGAGCCTCGCGCAACTCGGCGCCCGCGTTCCCTTGTTCAAACGGCGCGGGAGAGTCGGATGTGCTTCCGTCTTGTGTGGTGCTGCGCTCTTTGGTCGATTGTTCAGACTGCTCACGGGGCTTCGAATCACTGGGCTCACTCTTCCCCTCGCTTGGATCACCATTCTCACCCTTGGACTGCTTGGATTGCGAAGAGCTCGAACTAGAACTTGAAGACTGTTGTTGTTGCTGACGGGCCGATGCAATGAGCGCGTCAAGCGCCTTGAGTGCTGCCTCTTGTGCTCGTTGAGTTCCCAGCCCAGTATCTTGCGCGTCCTGCAGTCGCGCCCGACTTGTTTTCATTTCTGTAAGCGCGCGCTGCATGAGGTCAGCCAGAGTTGGCTGCCCTGAGAGCGCGCGATCGACGGCGCCCTCGCGCTTTTCGCTGGCGATTTCGTCAGCGCCACGAGAACCACCGCGATCCTCTTCTGGAATCCCCAAGATGTCATCGAGTGATCGCGCGGCAGCCTTCGAACCATCGTTCGCTTTCGGTGGCGTGGGTATAGACGACGGCGCGTTCTGAGGCACAAACAGCAGTGTGCAAACAAGGGGCGTCAAAACGGAGTGCGGCATAAGGAAAACGCTCAGGCTTGAAGTTTCTGCTTCTGTCTATTGCATCGTCTCAGAATCTGGTTCGTTGCAGGAATGTGCCCAATTCGGAGAAGAAGTTGCTCATCGACGACCCCCGCGTCGCCGCCGAGCCCATGGTTGGTCGGGATCTGTTTCATCATCGAAGAACAAGAGGAAGTCAATCGCACTCGCCTCGCCACCACTAATTCCACGATCACCCCCTCCAGCGAAGAGTGCAATCACGATGCCCACAGCAATCGCGCTCACAATGAGCAAACCACAACCCACGATCGCGAAAGTTGAAATCACGCCAGCCATCGCAGCTCCTGTTTTCGCGCGCGTGCCTGTTGCCGCGAAGGCGTGGTTGGAGGACTCGCCTCCGGTGTGGTAGTTGGTTTTTGATCAGTGGGTGTCGCTTTGGACTTCTCCATACTGTTGGCGATCGCTTCCGTGAGTTCCACGATTCGTGCCTGTCGTTCGGCTAGCGCCGCGCGTTGGGCGATGAGGCTGTCCTCGGCAAGCCCTCTCTCCCGCGCTGACTCCAGTTGCAGTGTTCGTTGGAACAGTTGCCGCTGCATTTGTCGGAGAAGTTTGAGTTCGGCGAGGGGTGGAATCGGTTCACTAGACGGAGCGCTCCCGCCACCTCCACCCGTCTCTCCTTGTGGGGGTTGCCGCTCCGTGAATGGATCCTCGTCTTCATCCTCTCCAAGGGCGGTGATGAGGTCGGCGAGCCCTTGCGCGCCGTCGGTTTGGGCCACCACTGCCTCCGCCGATTCCGCGCGATTCAAAGTTTCCACTGCGCGACCAAGGAATTGATCAATGTCTTTGTGCACATCGGTAAACGCAGGGCTCTTGGAGATCGATTCTTCGTCGCTGAGCAACCCAGAGATTGCATCGCGCACCTCGCCTTGCGTCAATGCAAGCCGCCTCAGTTCCAATTGCTCGCGACGAGTTGGAGTGGTGCCCGTGGAATCCGCGATCTTTTGAGTCAGCGCCTTCAGTGCCAACTCTTGTTCAAGGAGACTACGGTACTTCTCCAGCAACTCCTCGCGCTTCTCAGTCGCCGCGTCCTGCTGCGCGCGCTCTTTGGCGTCTTCCGCGAGCGAAAGCGCCTCGTACAAACTGACGATCGCACTCTCGCCAGCAGCGATTGCATCCACGACCACTGGTTCCTCGCGCCGGAGCAGACTAGACGCAGTGGAAAGGCTTTCCGCCGCGCGCTCAAGTGGCGCAGCAACTCTCGACGCGGCGCGACCCGCCCCCCGTGCGTCACTCGCGAGTCCACGGGTGTTCTGAGAAACCTGCCCAATCGCGCGAGCATGCAACTCGGCATCTTGCGCCCTTGTGAACTGCGGAAGCAGCCGCTCGGTCTGCTCAATAATTCGCTGCACGCTCTCCACCAACGATTCGAGAACCCGTGCAAGCTCTTCTGCACGGATCTTGCCGACATCCTTGAGTGCTTGTTCCGCGCGGGCGAGTGCTTGCGCTGCATTGCGCTCTGAGGCGCCAGCCTGCGCAAGTTGGTTGGACTTTGTGGCTTCCGACGCCTGCTCCATCGCTTCGCGCGCTCGTCCTTCCTTCGCAGCGGTAGCCGCTTGTTCGAGAGCACGCGCGAGCGCTGGATCAAGGTCTTTGGTTGCCTCTTGTCGCGTTCGAAGTTCGTCGACAAGTGCGTCTGTGTCATTGGCCGCGTCTTGTTGTTCAGACGCAAGCTCGTCGAGTGCCGCGCGCTCTTCAGCGGGAAGTTCGTCCCGCGCCTGTGCGTGGGTTCGCTGCGCCAGTGCATCCGTCTTGCGTATCAAGGATTCGATTCGCTCGCGCAATTCTTCAATGTGCCTCTTCGAGAGCCACGAATCTGCGTCACGATCGAGGAGCGCGATCAAGCCCTCAAGGTCTGCGCGAACTTGTTCTTGAGACTTTGATGCCTGAGATTTCGCAGTCGTGGCGATCGTGTCACTTGACTCCGGATTCTCAGACTCCATGATTTGCTCTGTGGCATCAGAGCTCGCAATCGCGGCCTCTTCGCTCATCGCACTGGCTTCCTGCGCGAGCCGCGACAACTCTCCATCACCTTGCTGGTTCCGCTCCAACCGCCTCGCGACTGCGTTGAGTGCCAACGTGTGGCGCGCCAGCGCTTCCCCCACTTCTGCCTGCGCTTGTGCGAGCGGCTTCTCATCGGTCGTACGAAGAGCGCCACTGAGCCGCTCTTGTGCCCGAGCCTGAAGTGCGTCCGTCCGTGTTGCATCCCGCCGAACATTGGCGATTGCTGTTCGAACTTGCTGCTCAAACTCCTCCGCGCCGACAATCCGGAGCGCCCTTGGTGCGCTTTGAGTTCGAGTGTGCCGGGCCCCAGGCAACTCAAAGATGTCCTCGGCGACGGCGCGTACAAGAATTGTGTCGCCTGGTTTCACTGAGAACGAAGAGAGGGTAAGCGTGCGAGATTCCTCAGCGAGAACCCCACTCACCTCAACGACATCTTCCCGCACCGACTCCGGCTCGGCTGCATCATGAGTGCTTGCACGACGGACTGAAAACTCGAATCCCGCGCGCGAAAGTCCAAAGTCGTCACGCAGTTCGCCCCGCAGTGGAACGACAGCATCGACCACAAACGACTCATCGTGCGACGGATCAACGACCGCAGCTGTAGGCACTCGATCGAGAATCGTATCGAACACAAACCCAATTTCAGCACGATTTTCGATCCCATAGTGGTCATGGAGCTTGACATGAATCTTCGAGGCTCCTGCCGCGATTCCATCGATGGTGACGTTGGTTGGGGCCTCATCCGAAACCTGAACTGTTCCGTCGAAACCCTCTGACCCCGCAATTGACACTTCAGCGATGACATTCAGTTGGGCAGTGATGCGCACTGCACTGCCTTCAAGCACGGGATCCAGCACAACCGCGCGCGCGTCAGTCCCGTCACCGAGTGGTTGTGAAATCGGATCGACGGAAATGTTGTGATTCTGAAGATAGGCGGGAGGCTCGGCGATAAAGCTCGCTTGCACAAGCGCGGGAGAGTCCACAATCGAAATGTGAGTCTCAAGACTCTCGTTGTCAGAAGATCGGAAAACAACCTCCATCTCCTCGCCATCGACCTCCATAAGTCTCTCGTAAACGCCGTTTGGCTGCCGTGCGAGCAACACCTCATCCCAATCTCCCCAAGTCGCATCTGCGGTGTGCTTCACACGAAACGCTGCCCAAACTCGCTCGTGTTCTCCATCGCCGCGAATCAACGCTGCTCGAAGGGGTAATGGAATACCTCGCGCGTGCACGACGGCCCCTCCAAGTAATGAGTGCACTTCGGTTCGAGCTGGCCACCGCGCGCCACTCCAAGGAGAAAGAAGTCGAGTCACTCCGATCCCGAAGAGGTCGGGACTCCATGCCAGAAACGAGATGCAAACACCTGTGGTGGCGAAGAGTGTGCACGCCCGTCGCAGTGATGGGCCATACCGCAGGGTGGATCGAAATGGCGAGGTGGTTGCACCCTCAATGAATCGAGTGACCCGTGCCACGAGGCGTTGCGCGAGTTGCGATTCGAGCGCCGCTTCGTCGCTGTGCGATGCACTCCTTTGTTGTGCAGCTGAAGAGAACTCAACCGCGCTCGCAAGGAGATTGCGAAGTTGTGGTTCCCGTTGCTCGATTCGGAACGCGATATCAAGCGTCGTGGGACGAAACCGAAACGCGGGAAGCACACGACGTCGCGTCAGTTGCCACGCAACCGTGGTCAACATCACCAACATTCCCGCACGCACGGCGCTCGGGAATCTGAGCCACCAATCCAACAACACACATCCAGTGGCGAATGCAAGCACGACACCCACCACAAGTGCTCCTTCTCCTGCAATCAAGAGAAGCCTCGCGCGACGCGCAATGTGTTGGAGTTGTGAGAGTGAGTGTTGCATGCAATCAACGAACTCTGCCTGTCAAGCAAGCCTTGAGAGCCGGCGACCAGTCCACTCCAGTATTGGAAGTGTGAGAAGCAAGATCAAGAAGAGGGGGGTATCCCACAATCGTTCAAAAACTGGCGCGTCGGTCGTCACCGCACGGAGTGGAAGGAGTGGTGCGAGATCAGGTAAAGCGCTTGGCTGGATCACCCCTCCATCTGTCGCTTCTGCAATGGCGCGGAGTGACGCGTGATCTGGAGCGGAATCCCGCAACTCGTCACTTCGCCGAACCACTTCAAACGAAGCTGTCACTTCTCCAAACCTATCATCCACCACGACCGCGGTGTATGTGCCAACGGTATCAGTGAACCAAGAGGTGCGCGCCTCCGCATTCTCCCTTGCGGTATCAAGCACTGCGACCACATGACCCTGTGCGTCTCGAATCTCAATTGGAACAGAGGTGTCCAAGCTGCCAGCGAGTGATTCATCGCGCAAACGCAAGCGCAGCGCAACGCGATCCCCGAGTGTCGCGCGTCGCGGTTCCACGGACAAAGAGGCTCCAGAATCCCCCGACATCAATGCTTCGCGCGCAAGCATTCGAACAATCGGAACCCAGAATCTCTCGTGGAGTCGCTCACCTTGACCGTATCTCCATCGCCAGGTTTCATCTGTCGCGACATAGATTGTCTCGCCTGCACCAAAGCGCATGCGGAGGATGAGAGGCGTTGTGCGCTGAAGCGCACCTCCAGGCTTTGACATTGTGGCCCCAACCGCAAGCACTTCAGCGGTTGGTTTCAGTTGGTCTTCTGGAATCAGTTGTGCCCAGCGGAGCATCGACCACGTATGTTCTGGATCCTCCAACACATTCGGCCAGCCATCTCCACTTCGCCCGACCCCATCTTCATCTGGGGCAAGACGAAGGAGGCCTAACCCACGCGCTGCGTCTGTGGGTTGCATTCGCAAATCTGTGGTTGTCGAGAGGTTGAAGGGCGCGCGGAACGGAAGGAGATCAGCGAGTGCGGTTCCCTCCCACGAAGAGGGGGTGTCGTGCTCCCCGCCAATCCACAACAGGCCCGTGCCTCGCTCGGCGACTTGCACACGCATGCACTCCAACTGCTCAGGAGAAAAGAACCCGCTCGGCACATCTCCGATCACGAAGAGGTCATAGGGCGCAAACTCCTCCTTTGTCCGTGGCACGCGCGCAAGTGCGACATTACCTTCTTGCGCAAAGTCGCGGTCAGCCGAGAGCAGTATGGTGCTCGCCTCAATGGACGGTTCTCTCAACAAGAGATTCTTGAAGTAGCGAAACTCCCAGCGCGCTGATCCGTCGAGATAAAGCACCCGAAGTGGTCGATCCACGAACGAAAGTTGGATTGCCTGGGAATTGTTCGCCGCCACAAGATCTGTTGGGTCGCCGCGCAACTCCACGCGCCACCGCGCTTCGCCCGGCACATCACGCACTGCGTCAAGGACCACCATTGCGGCGCCGTCGAGTACCTCTTGGGTATCAAGCACATCGCCGCTCTCCTCATCGAGTAACACCGCTCGCAGGAGTCCTTGATATGCGCCGCGATCAACGAGGACCTGCACAGGCACGCGATCGCGAACAAAGGCAAGTGGTGGGGCGTGCACTGATTCGAGTGCGGCATCACCGATTGGATTCATCGATCCAAATGGGACAGAGAAGACTTTGATCCCTCGATCGTGCAGCGCGGTTGTTGTTTCACGAGAGATCGGCGTCGTCGCTCGACCATCAGACAATACGACAACCGCGCTGATGGGTCGGCCACCTGTGCGTGTGATTGACTGTGTCAGCGCGCTGTCAAGATCTGTTTCGTCGGCAGTTGGGGGTGAAACGCTCTCGAGGGGAACCGAAGACTTCGCGGACGGACTCTTTGGAATGGGAAACACCCCCGCGCCAAAGCCAAACCAGTCGAGCTCTTTCGTCACCGACACCGCGTCAAACATCGGTGTCGCGCTTTCAAGCGCACGCCGTAGTTCCGCGTCGCGAGTCTTGCCACCAACTCCATCTCCAATCTCCATCGATCGGCTCCGATCAAGGAGAATGATCACATGATCTCGATCGGTCTCTTCTCGCGCAAATCGAAGCGATGGTCCACTCGCGGCGAAAAGCACAAGTAGTAGCAGAAGAAAACGGGCCGCGCCCAACGCAACGCGTGTAGGGAGCGAGCACTGCAACGACGCGTAGGTCCACGCGGAAAAAGCAAGCAAACAGAGCGCCGACAGAAACCACGCCCACCCAGCCATCGGGTGCTCAAACACCACTGATATGGCTGTTGTCCCTTCTGGAACTCCCTGCACCCCCGCATCAAGACCGAGCAACCATTGTGTGGTTGCTGAGTCCATCCATGTTGGGACATGCGTCAACACTTCCCTCATTGCGACACTCTCTTGGTTAGAGATGAGACGCGTGGTGAGGTGTTCAGCTCACCTGAGTGTTTCCACGAAGATGCTCGTGCGCCGAGTGTGCGCAAAGGTGTGTGTGTGTGCGACCCAAGCCCAGTAGTCCGCCGCGCGCTTGTGTGAGAAAACGCTCGGGAAAGAATGCTTTCACTGAGCAACACGATCGCAAGTGCGATCAAGCAAACAAGCGCACTCGTGTCGGATTGTGAGAGGAAGCGCGTGACTCGTTCGGTACCCTCTACTGAGAATGAAGTGGACGCAACGCCTGTGGGAGAGAAGTACTTGAGAATCTCACTCCGCGGCACGGCGTCAAGGCGAGTTGCGGCTGGGTCAATGTTTACAGCAACAGCGATATCACGCTTCTCGCTTCCTCGCCAAACACCACGACTCGAAAACAAACCATCGGTCTTCCCATCCGCGCCAATCGCTAACCGTTTTCCGGTTGCGCTCTCAAGCGATCCCTGAACCTCTCCCGCAAAGAACCCTTCCTCGCCCACGATTCCAGCACGCGCACCACTAGCGGCATGCAAGCCGAATCGCACCGCCTCTTGAAGCAGTGGGACAATCGCAGGTTTGACGGGAAGGTTTGTCCACAACAACTCAGGGCTGACTGTCAGCAATGCGATCCACCCTCGAGCGCTGCCATCTGGGCGTGTCGCGAGAAAGAGTGGGGCGCCATTCTCTAGTCTCAACGAGACATCTTCGTCCGGCGCTGATGTGGTATTGAGAAACCGAGACATCTCAAGTGGCGAAAGAAGTGCGGGAAGTTCGCTCTCGATTGCCCGGAAGGCCGCTTTGCTTTGTTGTTGTGATGGTTGTTGAGCCGCGACACGCAGAGGGGTTGCGGCTGTTTGTGTCTCGCTCGCGAAGACCCAAGGCACGCCGAATTCGCTCGCGAAGTGTGTTGTCCATGACTGCGCCTCCAACGCGCCGTCTGGAAAGAACAACAACACGCCACCAGCCTCAACAAACTCTTGTAGCGCTGTCCAACCAATCTCTGTCAAGAGTGATGGTCTTGTGACCACCACTGCATCACATCCAAGAAGCGCTCGCGCGTTCAGAGTCGCTGCGTCGAGTTCCACCACTTGTGTGGTTCGGCTGAGGTCTGAGGGCGCAAGCGCGCGCGCTGCCCACACGGAAGATGGAATGGAATCCACTCCAGTTCCCACAAATGCTCCGCGATGCCCCGCAACACCAACGCGGGTTGTTCGTCTCGACTCATAAAGGGTCACACGGCTGTCATCGGCGCTCAAGAGATCGCTTGAGACATGCGCCTCAATTGCTACAAAGTTGCTTGCTTCTGTCGTGTGGTTGATGGGAGCGAGGAGTTCCATCACCGCTTCTGTTTGACCCAACTCCCATCGAACAAGCCTCGCGGGAGTTGTGTTCACCGCCTCACCAGTCAGCCAAACGCGCGAAGATTCCACACCAAGGTTTTCTCCCGAGCGGGTCAATCGGACCAACACTATGAGTGTTTCGCCGTCGACATCCATTCTCGGTTCAACACTCACAACATTGACGTTCGCGGCGGTTGTCACCGCGCTTGTGGTAAGACGAATGCTGATGGGTGATTGATCCCGCTGAGCGACCGCAGCAAGGGCGCCCCATTCTGGAATGGAGCCGCGCCGAAATGGACTCAACACTTCGACTTCGATCGGCGTGCCTATCTGTTCGACGAGTTGCCCTACGAGTGCAAATGCGCCCTGAAAGTCCACGACTGATTCGCTTGGTACCGCACGCTCAAGAGCGGTGATGACACTGGTGTGGTCGAGCGTTGGAAGTAACTCCACGCGTGGTGGCTTCGATGCGTGAAGGAGTGCAACACGATCTCCAGCGCGAAGGCTTTGAATCGTAGACACCGCCTCCTGCGCGAGTCGCGCAAGTTCTGTTTCAGCCCCAACACGCATACTCGACGCAACACTGTCGTCGAGCACAAACACAATGGTGCGTCGTTGTGAGGAGTTTGCTGACTTGGTTCCCAAGATTGGAACCGCCAGAGCCACTCCAACAAGAATGATCGCGAGCACTCGAAGTGTGAGGAGGAGGAGTTGTTCGATGCGGCGTCGGCGTGAAGTGCGCTGAATCGCTTCCTTGAGTAACTCCATCGCCGCCCAGTCAATAGGCGCGCGGCGACGACGCAACAAGAGATGAATCAAGATTGGAAGAGTCGCAGTCACAGCGCTCGCAGCCAAGAAGCCGCTGTGCAAGAAGCTCATCGCGCCCTCCGGCCCACAAACGAGGTCCTGCGGTCGAGAAGTGCTGCGAGTGCTGGACCCACTGATTCGTGTGTATCGACCGTGCAAAAGTCTGCGCCAAACGCGCGTGCTGCGACAGCTATCTGATCATTGTGTTCTCGCATGACTTGGAGGTAGGTCGCACGAATGGCTTGTGGGTCAACTTCGAGCGCCGCCTCCCCCTCAAGCCCTAAGAACGGAGCTGGTATGTCAAGGTCAAATCGAAGTTCTTGGCGGTCAAGCGTCTGCATGAAGACAATGTCATCTTCGCGGTGTCGGAACCGAGCCAACATTGCGCGAATGTCTTCGAGAGGACAAAGGAAGTCGCTGAGAATGAAGAAGAGAGCGCGGTTGTGTACTTTTGCCAACGCTTGCTCGGCAGCCTTAGTGAAGTTTGCCTTCCCTACCACTGGCTCGATCGAAAGCGCTTGCACGATTGCTCGCCATTGGTCTCGCGCCCCACTTCGACGAAGCGCGGTGTGAATACCATCAGAGAAGGTTGCTACTCCCACACGATCACCTTGTTGTAGACAGAGATACGCCAATGCCGCCGTAATCGCGGTCGCGTGATCCCACTTCGTCCAATGCGCGGTCGCGCGAGATGGATTTGTGCCGCCCCATCCCGACTTCATTCCAAGCGAACCAAACCGCATCGATCGCGATCGATCAACCAGAATGACGACATCAAGGTTCGTCTCTTGCTCGAATCGTTTGACATACAACTTGTCGGTGCGTGCAAACACCTTCCAATCGAGTGTGCGAATGGAATCTCCGGGCGCATACTGCCGGTGCTCAGCAAACTCAACCGCGAGTCCCTGATAGGGAGACTGATGCATGCCTGACGCCAACCCTTCAACGATCGCTCGGGCGCGTAACTCCAAAGGACCGAGCTGCATGAGTGTTTCGGGCGCGAGATACTCTTCAGCGCGCATTCGCTCGATTTGATTCTTCGCCTTCACGCTGCGCCCCTTTCTCGTGGGGATTTCGATCGTTAGCGCATAGAGAGGTCGAGGCCCTTGCTCGTTGTTGGGTCTGTTCCGTCGGGGCGGACATG
>SXGT01847016.1_pt1 | contig 48752 bp, 34 predicted proteins | sample 3176221 | NCBI WGS metagenome assembly SXGT01 (sample SAMN11356862, study PRJNA531348) | freshwater metagenome | isolation source: freshwater sample F1-120 | place: China: Fuxian Lake, Yuxi | collected 2017-12-25 | reverse complement strand
GCCGGTCGCGAGCGCCGGAGCCGGCGGGGCCGGAGCAACGGGACCCGTGGCGGGCTTGACCGCGGGCGGCGGGAGCGGCTGGGCGACAGGCGCTCCTGGGGCCGGCTTGGGCGCGGGAGCGGCGGGAGCCGTGGCCACGGGCGCGACGGCCACCGGCGTCTCCTTCTTGGGCTCGTCCTTCTTGTCGTCTTTGTTCATCGACATGATGACGACGGCGGACACGCCCGCCGCGATCGCCGCACCGGCGATGACGCCGACGACCATGCCGTTGCCCTTGCGCTTCTTCTGGAGCACCGGCACGGCGATGGGGGGGGCCGCAGCGAGCGACGGGAGGCCATCGGCCGTGGTGGACGTGGCCGGCGACTTGCGTGCGGTGTCCTCACCGACGAGCACCGCGAAGACGTCGCCCTTCTGCTCCTTCTGGTCCTTCTTCTTCTTGGAGAAAGCACGGATATCGACCAAGCCGGAGTCCGCGGCGAGCGCGGCCAACGCCTTGGACTTCTTGTCATCCTTTGGGCGCTGGTCGCCCTCGGGCTCCGACAACGAGAACAGGACCGAGTTATCATGCCGCTGATAGGCCAACCGACCGCTGTCGCGCTTCTTGTCGTCCTGGGCGTTGCCCTCGGGGGCGTCGAAGAAGCCGCCGTCGTCGTGGTCCTGCGCCGCGGGGCGGGCGGGCTCGGCTCTGGAGGCTGGCTCCGGCAGGCGAGTGACGTTGACCTCGGGCGCCGCCGGTCGCGGATCGTCGCGAAAGAGCTGATCGAGCGTCGTCGAGGCCGCCACGCCGGCGGTCGGGCGATCGAGCAGGTCGTCGTGCTTGGGCTCATCGACGATGGTCGCGTCGGCGGCATCCAGGTCGGGCCGCGGCGCCTCGGCGCTGGCGGCATCGGCGCCCTTGCCCGAATCGGACTCGGCCGCGAGCGCGTCGATGAGATCATCGGCCGAGGTCGCGCCGTCGGGGATGAGATCGTTGAGCTCCTTGATCGACGGCAGCCCGACCCAGTCGTCCATTCCGGCATGCCAGACGAAGGCCGTTCGAGGCACCGCGCCTTGGCGGATCTGGTCCTCCAGCTCCGAGCGCGTCATCGGACCGCTTTGCTGCCCTTCGACCGCGAAGTACCACTCGTTGGCGTCCGGTGGCGCGGCGGGCTCGGCGCTCTGCTCGGTGATGCCGTGCACGGTGATGACGGCGTTGCAGCTCTTACACCGGATCTTGAAGACCCGGTCGGGACCACGCACCTTGTCGTCTTTGATCGCGTATCGCGTACCGCACTGGTCGCACTGGAGCTTCATCCCGTCACGCCCTCCCTCGCCGTCGCGCCCGTTCCTGGGCCCGACCTCGTAACTCACATCGACGCTAACGCGACTCGCAGGCGTTCGGTTCTGACTCCGAAGCGGTCAGCGGCCCTCGCACCCGCCGCGGCGGGCTTGTGGCCTCTGAGAGCCGCGAGTACACTGCCCCTCTACGAGCCGCGAGGCGCAGCGACCCCGAAATGATTAGCACCTCGAGCCCGGTCATACAACCCGCCCCTGTCACTGGACTCGCGTCCGGTCGCACCTGGACGGTCGGGCTCATCGAGCAAGTGCGCCTCATTCTGCGCGGCGGTTCGGTCATCGACTGGTACCGCATGGGCTTCGAGACCGAGGACGAGGTTCGCGACTTCCTGCGCGTCAACGGCGTGGACACGGAGGTCCCCGAGGACGTGCGCCGCCTCCGTGCGCTGCTTCGCATGGCAAATGAGTACCTGTCGACGACGCTCGACCTCAAGATCCCGAAGCGCCTGTGGGCACCGTCGGACCCCACGGTCCCGTTCCTGGCCGCGTCGCAGCCGTCCTCGCCCGGGGGCAAGCGCGGAAGCGACGATCAGACCGATGCGTGCATCCTCTTGAAGACGGTGCACACGATTCATCACCTCGAGGCGCGCGAGCTGCGGCTGTCGTTGGCGCTCTCGGAGCTCGACATCTTCGCGCTGGTCGAGCGCCGCGTCGCGCGGGCCATGACGGAGATTCAAGCGCTCGGCTACGCGATCGTGGTCATGACCGGCAGCCGCAAGACGCGCCAGAGCGTCATCACCAAACTCCTGTCCAAGCGCCGCGCCACGGCGACCGAGATCCTGGACCGCCTCCGCTTCCGGGTCATCTGCGAGACGACCGACGACGTCGTCTCGGTGCTCGCCGAGATGACCAGGCACCTATTTCCATTCAATTACGCCGTCCCGGAAGAGACGACCAATGACCTGCTCGACTTTAGCAGCTGGTTCGACCGGCACGTGGCCTCGGGCGAACTCGAGCGGCGCCTCCAGTTCGATCTGGAGCTCGAGCGCAAGGATCCGCTGCGGAGGGACCACAACGAGTGCTCGGCCACGGAGTTCCGCATGCTGAACTTCGTCGTCGATCTGCCCGTGCGCATCGACCACCTGATGGACCGTCCCGAGAACGCGCACCTGCGCCACCTGGGCCGCATCGTCTTCTTGAACGTCGAGTTCCAGATGTTCGACCGGCTCTCGTGGGACCGCAACGAGCGCAACGAGGCCACGAGCCACACCGCCTACAAGGAGCGGCAGCGTGAGCGCGTGCGGCAGCGCCTGACCGTGGGCATCGAGCCGCACAACAACGCGCTCAAGGTCGCGCTCGACGGCGCCCTCAAAGACGTGCGCAAGCGCAACGGCTCATAGGCCGCGAGCCATCCAGGCGAGCACCCAGAGCACGACGATGGTCCCGAGCACGGCCCACGCCGCGCGCGTGGCGTCTCGGGCGCACCGCGGGTCCACGGGTTTCGTGATCGGCGCGATCGCCACCGGTGACGGCGGCTGGGGCGGCACGGACTGAGGCACGGACTGGCTCCCGTCGGTGACCACCGTATGGAGCCGACCCTCGCGGAGCAGGCGTTGAAGCACAGCGCGGTAGTCGCCTTGGCCGGTGGTGTCGGCGAGGAAGATCTGGGTCGCGCCGGACGGATCGGCCTTCTGGTCGGTGGTCTCCTCGCCGCGGTCCTCGGCGGAGAGCAGAATACGCACGTCGTCGTCAGTCAGGTCCTCCTCGAGCGGCCGGCGCTCGGGGAAGAGCCCGTCCATCCACTCCGCGACGACGCGCTCGTTGATGGGCGCCTCCGAGAGCGCGACGACCCGGTTCAGGGCCGACGCGACGTCCTCGTGCGTCCGGAGCCGCGCCTCCAGATCCCGCTCGAGCATCTGCGCCACGACGTCGGCCAGCGCCTCGGGGATGCCCTCCAACCGTGGGACCTGCGCGTGGAGCACCTGGTCGATGGTGTCGGCGACGGTCTCGCCGAGAAAGAGGCGGCGGCTCGACAGGAGCTCGTGCAGCACGACGCCGAGCGACCAGATGTCCGAGCGGCTGTCGAGCGGCTCACGGCGCGCCTGCTCCGGGGAGACGTAGGCGTACTTCCCCTTCATGACGCCAGCCGCGGTGGTGACCGTCGCGTTGGCGACCTTGGCGATGCCGAAGTCGATGACCTTCACGGTCCCGTCGAAGCCGACCATCACGTTCTGGGGGCTGATGTCACGATGCACGAGCCGCAGCGGGGCGCCGTCCTCGCCCGGATGGCTCCACGCGAAGGCGAGCGCATCGGAGACGCGGGCTGCGACCCACGCGACGATGTAGGGATCCACCCGCCGTCCCTGCTCGAGGTGCGCCTTGAAGATCTCGCGCAGGTCGTGGCCATAGATGTACTCCATAGAGATGTAGTACGTCGGCCCGACCTTGCCGAGCTCGTGGATGCGGCAGACGTTCTGATGGTCGAGGCGCGCGGCGAGCTTGGCCTCCTGGAGGAACATCTCGACGAGCCCCTCGCTCTCGCCCAACGTCGGGAGCAGCCGCTTGAGGGCGACCACCTTGACGATGGCGTTCTCGTTGTCGGCGTCCGAGTAGCACTTGGCCTTGAAGACCTCGGCCATCCCGCCCATGGAGACGCGGCGCAACAAGCGATAGCGGCCGAACGCGTTGAGATCGATAGGCACGGCGGTCCTATACCACGTCGTTGGACGAGGACGCTGGAGCCCGAGGGGATGCCGAACCCAAACGTGCTTTTTTCTTCCGTAACAACGACCACTTGGCGAAATTTCCCCCACGCGAGCCCGCGCGGCCTGCTACGATGGTCTCGGCTCTCTCTGCTGGGGAAGGATCACCATGGACTCGCAAGTTGGGCTCCGGGTCGAACCGGTCGGTTGCGTCGCGACGGTCGTGCTCGACGACGGCGACGATGCCTCCGTCTATGAAGTCGCCAATGGTTCCGAGATCTTGCGCGAGCGGCGCGTAGGAGAGGATCGGTATCACGATCTGCATGGCTCGGTCGTCGTCGTCGGCTTCGGAGCCGGCGGTCACTGCCAGAGCACGGCAGCGCTGATCCTGGACCTCCCGGAGGGCCGCGTCCAGGCGGTGGGACGGGCGGACCTCACCGTCGATCGGGCCGGGTTCCTCGTCGCGTTGATCGAGGCCACGACCGAGCGCGGTGAGCCCCTGGTGGCCCACCTGTCGTGCCGGACACCCGGACGGCCGCCGTCCATCCTCGTCCACTGACCCCGGTCAGTACGCGAGCTCGATCGCCGAGCCGGGCTCGAGCGTGGAGACGGGTGTCTCACGGCTGACTCGCTGTACGTCATCGACGAAACGTCCAAATCGCGTGTCGGGCAGCAGGCCCATGGGGGATCCGAGCGGGCGGAAGAAGTTGTCGTAGTGCATCGGCACCACTCGGCGGGGCGAGAGCTGACGAAAGAGGCGCGGCATGAGGCGCTCGGTCGAGGCGCGGCCGGCGATGCACACGAGCAGCGCATCGACGCCGTCGCTCGAGCCGAGGCTGATGGCGTCGTCGAGCAGGTTGGCGCTGCCGCAGTGATAGAGCGAGAGACGCCCGACACGGATGTGAAAGCTGAACACCTGGCCGCAGCGATAGCGGCTGCCGCGCATGGGCAGCTCGCAGGTCGGCGGGATCTCGCCCGGGTACGGGATGCGCCCGAAGTAGAAGCGGCTGTGCTCGCTCGGCACGGCGCGGACGTGGAAGGGACCGAGCTCGAACTCGAGGCCGCGCTCCGGGAAGGTGACCATGCGGTCGGGGCGCACGCCGGCGGTGCCGCACAACGTCGATGTCGAGCGCGAGCCGTAGACGGTCGCGCCGGTCAGCATCGCGATGAGCGGGACGTCCATGACGTGATCGAAGTGGCTATGGCCGACCAGCACCGCATCCGCGCGGGTGACCCACTGCCGAACGCGGCTGGCGGCAGGTGAGATGCGGCTGAACAGGTAGCGCCACAGGGAGACCCGCGTGAGGTACGGGTCGATGAGCACGGTCGTGCCTTCCGCGCTCAGCTCGTACCCCGCCGTGCCGAGCCACCGCACGGACAAGCGCCGCAGCGGGTGATCGCCGCGCGGGGGTGCCTGCCAGGGGAGCTCGGAGGGGTGGAGGCTCATCAGGGGGATCCTGTGCCGGGAAAGTGCGGCAGCGCAAGGGCGATCTCGGAGCGGGCGAGGATGAGGACGTGCGCCTGGCCGAGGGTCGCGACGATGACCGCCGCATCGACGCGTTCGTCGGCGGCGACGGGAGGCGCGCGCAGGGCAGTGAACGCCTCAGGGACGCGCTCAGACATGCCCGCGATGCTGCCGAGGGCCCGCTCGGCCGCACGCAGCGCATCACCGACGGCCAGCTCCGCGATCCGCCGCTCGTCCAAGGTCAGCCCGGCGGGACCAGCGACGTCCAGGGTATGGGCCGGCCCGTACGCGGCGGCGACGAAGAGGCCGGTCCATAGCGCGGCGACCTCGGCGAGGGCGTCGCCATAGCTCGCGACCAGGCTCTCCGTCCCTCCGTCAGCGGGCCGCGTCGCCAGGAAGCGGGCATCCGACCACGGAAAGGCCGCGTCCAACGACCGCGGGCGGGGGACCTGCCGCTCGAGCGTGTGGCGCAGGGCCAGCGCGAGCTGCGAGAGCGCCGCGCGCCGCGACTGGAGCCACGAGTGCGCCGTGTCCGGGAGGCGGCCACGTGGCCGAGCCAGCCGCGTCAGGGACTCCCGCACGTCCGCCTCGCAGTCCACCCAAGTCCGCGTCAGGCGTCCAAGCTCCGCGAGAGACGGCCCCTTCAGCGCGTCCCGCTTTGGCTTGCCCTGCGCGACGAGGCGCTCGGCGCGGGCGGCGACGAGCGGGAGACCGCGCAGCGAGCGGGCGAGCACTCCGGCGTGCCAGGCGGCCTCGATGGCGTCGGTGGCCGTTGCCGCTTCGAGCGACGTCAGGACACGCTGGGACTGAATGACGAGCTCGGGCCAGTCGGGCGGCTCTTGAAAGAGCGGAGACAGCGACGCCATCGCTCGGCTGGTCGCGCGCTGGAGCGTGTCACGGTGCCGATCCGCGCGCCGCTGCCGTGCCTCGGCGCCGGTCTCGACGGCGGGCGGGGACGGCTCCACGGCATCGCGCGGCTCTTGTCCGTTCGAGAGCGCGAGAAACGCGTCGACCGATCGCGGCCAGGCACGGCGGAGTCCGGCCTTTGCAGCCAGGCCGTCGACGATGGGCTCGGCCCGCTGCGTCGCCCCACGCGCGCCGATCGTGCCATCGGGTGCGACCACGCCCGCGACGAGCTGCCCGGACGGCCAAGGCCGGCGCGCGAGCGAGAGTCGGGCCCCAAGGAGCAGCGGGGCCAACGCGTCGACCATCGGCACGTCGCCCGCGGTCGCGATCTCGACGACCAGGCCGAGCGGCGCCGGCTCGATGGCGATCATCAGCGCGGTCAGGACAATGGTCCCGAGGTCGGTCCACGTGCGCTCGGCCTCACCGCCGCCGGGCGCGCCACTGACGACCACATGGAAGCCCGGCTTGACGTCGTGGTAGGCCGTGACGCGCGCGGTCGAGAGCCCCATGGACGTCGGCAGGGGCACCTCGACAACCACGGGCGCGCCCCCTTCCACCGGCGGCGCGGGCGGCCGCACGAGCGGCTCGGGTTCGCGGACCACCGGCCGCTCGGCTGGCGCTCGCGCTGCGGACGGCGCGGCGGACTGCCCGGCGGAGGGCGCGGCGAAGGGCAACGGAGAACGCTGAGAAACGAGCGCGTCGTCGACGGGAGTCGGCCGCGTCGAAATCCCAACCGTATACGTGATGCCGCCAATCACCAGCAGCAGCAGCCCCGCGAGCAGCCAGGCTTTCACCGCACCTTGCTGGCGAGAAACGCGTACGTCTCGCCATCGCCTGCCGCGGTCGTCGAGGGCAGGCCCAGCTGCTCCCAACCCGCCTCGACGATGCGCCCCGTCGGATCGCGCTGACCGGAGTAGCCGCCCAGCATGTCGACCACGTCGGTGTAGCCCTCGCTCATCAAGACCATCGCGGCCCGCAATGAGCGACCGCCGGCCGCGCAGCCCACCACGAGCGGACCATCGGGCGCGAAGTGCGCCTGCATCACCTCGAGGAACTGCTCGTTCGGGACGAGCTGACCGGTGTCCGGATCGTGGTCGAGCAGCGGCACGTTCACCGCGCCGATGGGATGACCGCGCTCGAACTCGGCGACGGAGCGGACATCGACATAGCGGAGCCCAGGCTCGACCAGCAGGCGGGCGTGGGCTTCGGTCGGCTTGATGCGCTTGGGGTGACCTGCCATGGAATCTCCTCGGGTCGTCTCGTCCCGTGTCGCGTCGCGTGCTAGCGTCACGCCGCGCTTCGGGCTCGCAGGATGCCTCTGGCACCGGAGCGATTCAACCAGGTGCCCCCGAGTCCGCTCATGAGTGACGTCGCCCGCTTCATCCGTCGCTACGCCACGCCGCATTGGCGCGCCTATCTCGCGGGCATCGTCGCGCTCGGCCTCACCAACGGGCTCTCCGTCCTCGTGCCGTGGCTGCTCGCCGAGGCGCTCCGCCGCGTGGACTCCCGCTCCGGCTTCGAGGCCGGGCCCCTGCCGTGGGTCCTCGGCCTGCTGCTGGCGTCCATCGCCATCATCTTCGTTCGAACGGCCTCGCGCGTCCTCATCTTCAACCCCGGACGCGTCTCGGAGCACGCACTTCGCCTCGACTTCTTCGGGCACGTCCTGGCCATGCCGCCGCGCTTCTTCCGCCGGCGACCGCTCGGCGACCTCGTCAGCCGCGCCTCGCACGACGTCCAGTTCGTCCGCGTGCTGGTCGGCTTCGCGGGCCTCCAGCTCGTCAACATCGCCTTCGCGCTGCCATTGAACCTCGCGCGAATGCTCAGCATCTCGTTGGAGCTGACGCTCGGCTGCATCGTGCCCTTGGCGGCCGCGACCCTCCTCGCCTGGCTCAGCATCCGGCGCATGCTCACGCACATGCGGCGCTCGCAGGAGGAGATGGCCGCGCTGACCGACGAGATCCTCGAGACGTACAACGGCGTCCGCACCGTGCACGCGTTCGGCGCCGATGGCGCGATGCTGGCCCGCTTCGACGCCAAGAACCGGGGCTACCGTGATCTCCTGGTGCGCATCGCGTTCCTGCGCTCGTTTTTGCTGCCGGTCGTCAGCGTCGTGGGCAACCTCGCCATCCTGGTCCTGCTGTATCGCGGCGCCACGCTCGTCGCCGAGAAGAGGCTGCACTTCGGCGACATTTCAGCATACGCCGTCTACGTCGGCAACATCGTCGGTGCGCTCACGTCCTTCGGCTGGGTCGTCAATGTCATCCAGCGGGGGCAGGTCTCGCTGCGGCGGCTGTTCGAGATCCTCGACGAGTCGGCGGACGAGCCGGAGCCCAAGACCACGCTGCCGTCGGGTCCGCTCGGGCTCCGCGTCGCACACCTGTCGTTTCGCTATCCCGGCGAGGAGCGCCCCCTCGCCCTCGACGACGTGTCGTTCGCGTTGCCCGCAGGCCACACCCTCGGTGTGTTCGGGCCCAACGGCTCCGGAAAGACGACCCTCCTGCGCCTCCTTCTACGGCTGGAGCTCCCCCCGGCCAATACCGTATACGTCGGGGACCGCGACGCGCTCGAGGTGCCTCTCGCCGATCTGCGCTCCGTTTTTGCCGTCGCGCCCCAGACTGCGCACCTCTTCAGCCGCTCGCTCGGCGAGAACGTCGCGCTCGGGGATCCGGATCGTGCGTCCGAGCCGCAGCGGCTGCAGGACGCCCTGACAAGGGCCTGCTTCTACGATGAGGCCATGGCGTTGGAGCGGGGTCTCGACACGCTGGTCGGCGAGCGCGGCGTGACGTTGTCTGGAGGACAGCGACAGCGCACCGCGTTGGCGCGGGCCTTCTACCGCGACGCCCGCATCCTCGTGCTTGACGACGTGCTCTCGGCGGTCGATCACGACACGGAGCAACGCCTCGTGAGCGCCATCTCTGCCGCGCGGGGCCGGCAGACCGCCATCATCGTGAGTCACCGCATCTCGGCCCTGCGGCACGCCGATCACGTCATCGTGCTCGACCGCGGTCGCATCGTCGAGCAGGGTCCGCCGTCCGAGCTGCTCCACGGATCGGGCCCCTTCGCCGAAGCGTGGAACCGCGAAGAGCGCGAGGCGGCACCGACCGAGGCCTCCCCGTGACGGCCACGCACCGAACGGGGACGCCGACACAGACAACGGCGCCGAAGGCTGCCTCCGAGTGGTCGCTCCTCCGCCGCTTCTACGACGGCTGGGTCCGTCCATGGCGGGCGGCGCTCCTGCTCTCGCTCGTCCTCGTCCCGCTCGTGGCCATCTGCGGCGTCCTGCAGCCCAAGCTGCTCGGCCAGGCCATCGATCGCGCCCTCACGCACGCCGACGGCCTCGAGCTCGGCGGACTGGCGCTTGCGGTCCTCGCCGTGGTGGTCCTGGAGTACCTGCTGGGCGCGCTGCAGGTCTACCTCGCCACGCGCGTCGGCTACGACGGCGTCGCCGCCCTCCGCCGCGACGTGTTCAAGAACGTGCTCGGTCAGCGCTCCGCGTTCTTCGATCGGCACCCGACCGGCCAGCTCCTGTCGCGCACGACCAGCGACCTCGAGGCCCTCGGCGAGTCGCTGTCCCTCGGCGCGGTCGGCATCGTGACCGATCTCGTGCGCCTCGTCGCCGTCGTCGGGACCATGCTGTGGCTCTCGCCGCGACTGACGCTGGTCGCGTTTGCGGTGCTCCCGCTCGTCCTCTGGATCGTCGATCGCTTTCGACGGCGCCTCCGCGAGCTGTCGACCGCGATCCGACAGCGCATGGGCGAGCTGAACGGCTTCCTGCAAGAGCACCTCGGGGGCGTGGAGCTCGTCCAACAGAACGGCGCGGAGCGGCGCACGCGCGCGGACTTCGACCGGCTCTCGGGGGCCACGCTCGAGACGTTTCGGCGGTGGAACCTCTACGATGCCTTGCTCTACGCAACGATGGACGGCGTCACCGGCATCTGTATCGGCCTCGTCGTGGGCTACGGCGGCGGCCTCGTCGCGACGCTCGTCATCACGCCGGGCCTGCTCATCGCGTTCGTGGAGTACACGCAGCGGGCGTTGGTTCCAATACGAGAGCTCTCCGGCAAGTACGCCACGCTCCAGCAGTCGTTCTCGGCGCTCGAGCGCATCTTCGGCCTCCTCGATACGATCGCTGTGCCCGACACCGGCGCGGCGCTTCGGCCCAACGAGCGGCCATCGGGACGCATCGCGTTTCGAGACGTGCGCTTCACGTACCCTGGTACGGAGCGGCTCGCGGCCGATGGCGTCACGCTCGACATCGCGCCTGGTCAGGTCGTCGCGATCGTGGGCTCGACGGGAGCGGGCAAGACCACGCTCGGGCGGCTGCTGACGCGGACCTACGACGGCTACACGGGCTCCATCACTCTGGACGGCCACGAGGTGCGCGACCTGGACGCGGCGTGGCTCCGCGCCCACGTGGTCTCCGTGCCTCAGGACGTCTACCTCTTCCGCGGCTCCCTGCGCTTCAACGTCACGATGGGCGATGAGACCCTGTCGGAGTCGGCGATCGAGTCGGCGCTCGACCTCGTCGGACTGCGTGAGGCGGTCGCGGCGCTCCCAGGCGGGCTCGACGGCGACGTCGGCGAGCGCGGCAGCCGGCTCTCGGTCGGTCAGGCGCAGCTCGTCGCGCTGGCACGCGCGATGTGCCGCCGGCCCGCGGTGCTGCTCCTCGACGAGGCGACCGCGAGCGTCGACGGCGCCACCGACGCGCTCATCCAGCAGGCACTCCAGCGCATCTTCGCCGCGACGACGGTCCTCGTGGTCGCCCATCGCCTGTCGACGATTCGGAGGGCCAACCTCATCGTGGTCGTCGAGGCCGGGCGGATCGTGGAGCGCGGGACGCACGAGGAGCTGCTCGCGGGCGGTGGGCGCTATGCGGCGCTGCTCGAGGCGCAGGAGGCGTCATTGATGGCGCCGAGCGCACCGGAATAGATCGCCGGCTGGCGACATTCGTTCGAAGTCCGGTGGCCAGCGGGGTTTGACGCTCCGGGGGGCCGGTCCTAGACTTCACAGGTTCACGGGGCCAACCCGGAACGCGACCATTGGGAGTCCATCACGTGGCACACCTCCTGACTCTGCGGAAGCTCGCCCATCTGCTGCTGACCGCGTCTCTCATCGCTGGGCTCGCCCTCGGAGGCTGCCGTCGTGCGACTGAGGCCGTCGTCGAGCCCGAGGCCACTCCCGCGGCGACGGAGGCACCCTCGGCCACCACGGCCGCGGTCGAGGCGCCCGAGCCGAGCAGCGACGACGGCGCGCCTCAGCTGGCCGCACGCTCGCCCACAGGGGCCCCGGCCCGCGCGAGCGGCGCCCCGGAGGGCGAGGCGCTCGCCTCAGACGATTCTGCGCGCGAGGGGGTCCTCGCCGCCGAGGACGACGACGAAGAGGACGCCGAGGAGAAGAAGGACTACTGGGCCAAGATCAAGTTCGACGCGTCGAACTTCGAGGAAGTACGCGAGTACGTGAAGACGTATTACATCGAAGAGAATATCGACGAGTCCCGCGCCTTCGCCGAGGCGGCCAACTTCGGGCTGATGGCGTTGCCCAACGTGCACGAGCTGCTGCCGGTCGCCTTCTACAAGGCGCGCAAGGACCACCCGGACGAGGAAGGGCGCCTCAAGGGCAAGACCATCAAGCTGAACGCGTCCGATCCGTACGTCATCCACGTGCTGCCGGTCGAGACCGACGCCGAGAAGGAGAAGCGCAAGAAGGAGCGCAAGAAGCGGCTGAGCGACGACGAGATCCGTGTGAAGTGGCAGAAACTCAACGAGCGCCGCGAGCTGCTGGAGAAGGCGTGGAAGGACATCCAGTTCGACCAGAGCCGCTTTCAGGCCGTCATGAAGTTCGTCGAGGAGCACGCCGCCAAGGCCAAGAAGGAGCAGGACAAGAAGCTCAACAAGTACTGGATCGCGGCCGGCCAGGGCTACCTGTTCAGCTTGGATCCACACTCCTCGCTCATCTCGTGGGAGGCGTGGGAGGAGTCGACCAAGGCCACGACCGACAGCTCCTTTACGGGGATCGGCGCCGTGCTCACCCAGCGGGATGACCGGACGATCATCGAGAGCCCAATCGAGAACCTGCCCGCGCAGAAGGCGGGCCTTCGCGCGGGCGACCTCATCCTCAAGGTGGATGACAAGTCCATCGACGGCATGCCGTTGCACAAGGTGGTCAAGCGGATCCGCGGCCCCAAGGGCTCCAAGGTCAAGCTCACGATCCACCGCGAGGGCGAGCCAGACGACCGCGTGGTCGTCATCCAGCGGGAGCAGGTCGAGATCAAGAACGTCTCCCACAAGATGGTCCCCGAGCACAAGGACATCGGCTACATCAAGCTCACGGGCTTCGTGCCGACGTCTCTCAGCGAGATGGAGCGGCAGCTTCAGGAGCTCACGAGCAAGGCGGCTGGCGGCAAGCTGCGCGGCCTCGTCTTCGACCTGCGGAACAACAGCGGTGGTCTCCTGCAGCAGGGCGTCAAGATCTCCGACCTCTTTCTCCGTGCAGGCAACATCGTCACGGTCAAGAACCGCACGAGAGACGACGAGACCTACCGCTCACACGACGACAAGGGCACCTGGGACGTCCCCATGGTGGTGCTCACCAACGACGGCAGCGCCTCCGCCTCGGAGATCGTCGCCAGCGCGCTCCAGGACAACGCGCGGGCGCTCGTCGTTGGGGAGCGGTCGTTCGGCAAGGCCAGCGTCCAGACGCTGTACAGCCCTATGATGCGCAAGGACTTCTACATCAAGCTCACCATCGCCCGGTACTACAGCCCGAGCGGGCGCACCATCCAGGTCGTCGGCGTGCGGCCCGATCTCGAGGTTCCGCCGGAGGTCGGCGGGAAGATGCCGCTCGGCTACCGCGAGGAGAACCTCTCGCACTACCTCAAGCCCATCGAGACGAACTACACCTCGCCCAACGCCGACCTCGCCAAGAAGGTGAAGGCCTGCGCCGATGCGCGCGGCCTCGCCGAGAAGATCCACGCCGCGGACCCGCATCCGCAGGTCAAGTACGACTATCAGCTCATGAAGGGGGCGGACTTCGTCGAGTGCCTCATCGAGCTGCAGGCGCAGGCCGCCAAGTGAGCGATGGCGAGGATGCGACCCGCGCGGACCTGAGCGGGGTCGTCGCGGCGCTTCGAGAGCTCACGGCCGAGGTGGCTCGGCTGCGCGAGGTCGTGTCCCAACTCACGACCGTGCCGGTCTCTCGCGCGGCAGCACCGGCGCCGCTTGCCCTCGCGACGTCGGCGCCGGTCGCCGAGTCCGACGCGCATCTCACCGAGCGCGAGCGCTGCCTGGCGGTCGTGCGTGCGCTGCTCGCAGCCGCGGTCACCGAGGACGACGACCAGGGCTTCGCGGCGTTCGTGAAGTGCTTCCACTCCGATCGGACCGACGCGCCGCGCGCCATCCCCAGCCTCCGCGAGTTCTCCTGGCGATCCATCCGCCGCACGGTGGCGAGCTACCTGACCGTTCCCGGCGATGCGTCGAGCTTCATCCCGGCGCGCCTGGACCCGCCGGAGCCGAGCGCGAGCGATCGCAGCATGAAGGTCTTCGTGGCGTGCGCCGGTCGCAGTCCGGTCCCGGTGGCGCTCAAACGCGACAAGGCGGCCGGCGACGCGTGGCGAGCAACCGACTGTAGCTTGTAGAAAGTCGACGCTCGGGCCGTTGACACGGCCGCGACGGTCGATTAGAAATCCCGGCGCGAGTGATGGCGCCATCGCCAAGCGGTAAGGCGAAGGTCTGCAAAACCTTTATCCCCGGTTCGATTCCGGGTGGCGCCTCCATCCTCTCCCAATGTTGCCTTTCGGCTGCCGCTAGTAGACCGACGAGTCGCCCTTGTTGGCGCGTCCGGTCACGCCGTCCAGCGCCTTCTTGATCGCCGCGGACGCCTGATGGATCTCCTCCTCGGCGCCGCAGAGCCACACGCGACCAAAGGCGCCGAAGTACTGCAGGTCCACGATCTGGATCCGCGCGGCCTTCTCCGCCTCGTTGCACGCATAGGCCGCGTAGCCCGCGGGGTGGACCTCCATGACATACAGCGTATCGCCCTTGACAGGCATGTTGCCGTAGCGGTTCCGCGAGATGAGCATGGAGTGGTAGTTCTCGAGGCCCGTGATGATCTGCTCGCTCAGCAGCTTGGGCGCCAGCCGTTGATCCATCGTGATGCCGTAGTACTCCAGGATGGCGTCTCCGGCCGCGTAGATCATGCCCTGGTCGTCGTCGTGGAACTCGACCGAGCCGAAGGCGCGCTCGACGATCTGTGCTCCCGGGATGACCGAGGTGCGCTTGAGCACGACATCGGTGACGATGTTGATGCTCATGCCGGGCGCGACCTCGACGATGAGGCAGGCCTGGCGCTCCTGCGGCATGAAGCCACGGGAGCCGGTGCCGATCATGGCGGTGGTCTGCGGCTGAAGCTGGTCGATGTGGCTATAGGCGCGAAGATCGATCATGGCGTGGACCTCAGGCGACCCTGCGCTGGGGGAAAGACTTGCACGGCTCGCGCTGGATCTTCTCCTGGAGGCGCATGACGCCGTCCATGATCTGCTCCGGCCGCGGCGGACAGCCAGGGAGATAGACGTCCACCGGGATGAGCCGGTCGATGCCCGGCACGGTGGCGTAGTTGTCGTAGAAGCCGCCGGTCGAGGCGCAGACGCCAAACGCGATGACCCACTTGGGCTCGGCCATCTGCTCATAGACGCGCATGAGCACCGGCGCCTGCTTGTGCGTGATGGTGCCGACGACCCACATGACGTCCGACTGGCGCGGCGAGAAGCGCGGCACCTCGGCCCCGAAGCGCGCGATGTCGTGGTGGCTGCACGCGACCGAGAAGAATTCCATCCCGCAGCACGCCGTGACGAACGGGTACTGGAAGAGCGAGAACTTCTGCGCCCACTTCACGACCTCCTCCAGCGTGGAGGTGAAGACGTTGCCCTGCAGGTCGGCGGGCAGATCGGGGTTGGTCGAGAGCCGCGGCGCACCGCCAGCAATCAGCCCCTTGCTTTGGAAGCTCATGAGGTCCTCTCAGCTCCGATGGCTCGTGGGCAAGGTCGACCCTTGCGCGCGGCCACGATGCCCCAGTTGCCCGCTCGGCGCAAGACGCGTAGGTTACGCGGCCGTTCAGGAGGTACCACCATGAGCCAGTCCCCGCAGCACTTCGATACGATCGCCGTCCACGCCGGAAATGACCCGGACCCGACCACGGGCGCCATCGTCCCGCCGCTCTATCAGACGGCGACCTACGTCCTGGAGGAGGTCGGGAAGACGCGCGGCTATGACTACACGCGCTCGTCGAACCCCACGCGCAGCAAGCTCGAAGAGGCACTCGCCGGGATCGAGGGCGCGGCGCACTGCGCGGCCTTCGCCAGCGGCATGAGCGCGGTTGACGCCGTCCTGCGCACGCTGGACTCGGGCGATCACGTCGTCTCGTCCGACGACGTCTACGGCGGCGTCTCGCGGCTGTTCAACACGATCTTGTCGCGGCACGGCCTGTCGTTCACCTACGTCGACACGAGCTTCCCGGAGCGCGTCGCCGAGGCCATTCGGCCCAACACGAAGCTCGTCTGGATCGAGACGCCGACCAACCCGCTGTTGAAGGTCTCCGACATCGAGGCGCTGGCCACGCTGTGTCACGCGCGCGGGCTGCCGCTCGCGGTCGACAACACCTTCGCGACCCCGGCGCTGCTGCGGCCGTTTGAGCTCGGCGCGGACATCGTCATGCACTCGACGACGAAGTACCTCTCGGGACACAACCAGATCATCGGCGGCGCCGTCCTGACGAACGACGCCGCGTTCCATCAGAAGATGCGCTACCAGCAGAAGGCGATTGGGGCCATCCCGAGCCCGTTCGACTGCTGGTTGACGATGCTCGGCATGAAGACCCTGCCGCTGCGCATGGAGCGCCACTCGTCGAACGCCCTCATCGTCGCGGGTTGGCTCGAGGCCCACCCGAAGATCGCACGCGTGAGCTACCCGGGCCTCGAGAGCCATCCGGGCCACGCCGTCGCCAAGCGCCAGATGAAGGCCTTCAGCGGCATGATCTCCTTCGAGCTCGCCGCGGGCATCGAGGCCGGGCGCACGCTGATGAACTCGGTGCGGCTCGCCGCGCTGGCCGAGAGCCTCGGCGCCGTCGAGACGATGATCACGCACCCGGCCACGATGACGCACGCCGACGTGCCGCGCGCCGACCGCCTCGCGCGCGGCCTCGGCGACGGGCTCGTGCGGCTCAGCGTCGGCATCGAGGACGTGCGCGACATCATCGCGGACCTCGAGCAGGCGCTCGCCCGAGTTGGGTGAGTTTTGGTGCATTGGGCGCTTGACAGCCTGACGAGGGGTCGCTAATTTCCGCCCGCTTTCGTGGCTACCGCGCGCGAAGGCCCATGCGGGAGTAACTCAGCGGTAGAGTGCCACCTTGCCAAGGTGGACGTCGCGGGTTCAAATCCCGTCTCCCGCTCCATGAAAAGCCTCGGCCCTGCCGGGGCTTTTTCGTTTGGTGCGCTGTCGCGGCAGCGTGGGTCTTGGACCTACCAGCCACGGGAGCGTGGACGGCGACTTGGTCACGGAGCCCATGCCTGCCCCCGCGCGGGCCGTGGCCCACTGCCCCGACCACCGCTACGGTTGCTGCCGCAGTGGCCCAAGCTGCCTCGCGTGCCCGAAGGCGCAATTTGACAACGGGCGCGGGAGGCCCACCAGGACACTGAGACCCGCTGGCTCGAGAGCGGGACGTTCTTTGACAGGCGCGGGCGGGTCCTGGTCACGAAGCAGGAGGTGGAAGCGGTCGACGACCAAGCATGGCCGAGGTGGCCGTTGTTGGAGGGCACGAGCGATTGTCGCGGAATAGCGACGCTACGACGCGTGCAGCTCCTCGCGGAGGACCTCTCGCAAAACCGAAATCGTCAGAGGACGCTCATCCTCCGGTGCGAAGGCGGAATCTTGCAGCACACCACGGAGCATCGCGTTGATCTTCGTCTGGTACCCGACGCCTTCGGCCTCCGCCTTGGCCCGGAAGTACTCGATGACGTCATCGTCAAGCATGATGGTGATCCGTGTCTTGCCGGGTGAGGCGATAACTGCGCCTCTCTTGCCAGTTGAGAAATCGTATTGTTTACGCATGGTATTGCCCTGCTTCCCCGCGACTGGCCTTGCGTGCCGAGATCAACCGAACTCGGTCGCCGCGCGGCGTGTGAACTTCGACCAGGAGACGACCGAGGGCGCCCGACCCCAGCGTAACGAAGCGCTGCTCTCCCCGGGCGTCCTCATCCTCGACGGTGACCGCGCTCGGGTCGCGTAGCGCCTGTTCCGCGTGAGCGAAGCTCACCTTGTGCTTGGCAAGATTGGCGCGCGCCTTTGCTGGGTCGAACTCGATCGACACCCGCTGATTATGCATAGTGAATGCATATCGTCAAGAACGCTCACCCCCACTCAACGAGTCGTGTGGATCGCTGGCAAAGAGCGCGTCACGCTTAGAGCTCTTGACCGCGACCGGCACCGCGCTCGCGACGACGACCGTCCTCGACCTCGAGAGCCGGCCGATGAGCGAGACCGACGCGCGTGGCGTCGTGTGCGCCACGTATGCCTACGACCTGCTCGACCGACCGCTGAAGACGACGAGCCACGACGGCACGACCGAGCGGCTTGCGGAGAAGCTGACCTACGGCGAGGACGCCGCTGCGCCCAGCACCAACCTCCGCGGCGTGGTCTGGCAGCACTTGGGACGCCGTGCGACGAATCGACGGCGTGTAACGGCTACCAGCCCTCGCACTTCAACGTCTTCCCATCCCACGCTACCCTGGGCATCGACGCGTCGGTGCTGGTACAGAACTCGACCCCCGGTCCGGTCGCCCCCTTGGCCTTCTGCGCAGCGCGCGCAACGACCGCGTCCGTAAGGTCACAGGCCACCTCGACCTCCGGCTGCTCGGTGGTGATGAAATTGCCCTTGTGGGCTACGAACCAGGTCTTTGGCGACCGGGGCTCGATGAAGCGGCCGATCGAGGTGCCCGCGCTCACCCGCCAGTTGATGAGCGGAGCCTGATCTGGCGTGCGCATCATCATGGAGTCTGGGCCGCCGTTCTTGAACACCACGCACAGGTGACCGGGCGCGCTCGCGGGCGGCGCTGCCGTGCGGAACTCCGCCGTCACCGTGGCCGAGATGTCGGTACGTGGATCCGTCGGGCGGGCCACATGGAACACGACGGTCACGAGATCGTAGGTCCCGAGCGCGGCCTTTTGCGCCGAGGTCAGGGTCACGTTCACCGAATGGGCGCTCGCGGGGGTGAGCGCGCCCAGGAGCACGAGGTGCTTGGCATTACACGCCGCGCGCGGCTCGGGCGCGCCGAGCGCTGGCCCATCGAGCGCCGCGATGCACGCGAGATAGGGGTCTATCTGGACCAAGTAGACCAGAGCCCGCAGGTTGGGCAGCCGACCCGCCGAGAGCGACACTCTGAGATCGGTGGCGGAGGTGGCCGCGCCGTCCGCGATGTCCATGCGCAGGGCGTCGAACGCCAGAGGGGGCACGACGAGGTTTGCGCTCGCCGAGCCGCTTGCCGACAACGCCGCCGGAGCTGCCGACCGATAGCACTCCGAGGTGAGCGCGCGGGTGGTCCAGGGGTTCTTGCCTTCGCCGTAGAGGTCGCGGCCGGCGGCCACGAGCAGCCGATTGAGCGCGGAGAGATCCACCGCGCTCGCTTTCGGTGAAAGGAGTCGCATGAGCGCTCGCGCGGCCGTCTCGGGTCGGCTTGGATCGCGGGCGTCTGGGCGTGCGACCCACCACTTCATGAGCCAGGCCGTATCGCCGCCGAAGTGATGGAAGCTCACCTGATCGACCAGTAGAGAGAGCTGATACGGCAAGTACTTCTCGGCGCCGGTGGGCAGGAAGTCCTTCCATTGAAACGCCCCGCGATGAAGCGCCTCGAATGCGCAGCGCTTGGCAGAGAGCCGGCTATAGGCCGTCCAGTCGGGCGCGTGCGCCATCAGGAAATTCGCCGAGCCCTCTCGCTGCCAGCGAAACGTGTCGTGGCGAAACGCGCCCATCGGCAGGCCCCCGGCGGCGATGTACGCCGCCGACATCGTGTAGTACGCGTGTCCCACATGGCCTAACTCGTGGACGTACGCCCCGGCGGGGATCGCGCGGGCCGTGGCCTGGCCCGCGGGGATCTCGTAGGGCAGGTTGAGGCGAGGCCGGCAGCTCGCCCAGTCCGCCGGGAGGTTCGGACACGGTGAGACGTGGGGGCGAAAGCCGAGCTCCCCCTTGGGCTGATCGAAGATCGCCACGTCGAAGGGGCGCGCGGCGGTGCCGGCGAACAGCCCGACCCCGGGCAGCATCGCCTCGATGCGATCCATGGCGAACAGGATGCCCTTCTTGGCCTGCTCGACGAACGCGGCCGGCACGTTGGCGTTGGGCTGAATCACGAAGTGAGCCGCCGGTTCGCGAGTGGGCTTGTAGGCGGCGAGCGCGGCCTCGATGGCGCCGCCCTGGCTGGGGTCGGCGGGCGCATCGTCCTCCTCGGGCGAAACCGGGTTGACGAGCGGGAAGGCCTGATCGAGCTCGACCTCGGAGATCAGGACGGCCTCGTCCAGGCCCGCGAGAAGCGGATCGGCTCCGGAGTCTGGCGGCGAGGCACAGTGGGAGAGCAGCGCGCAGAGCAGGACGAGGCGAGTCGACTCTCGAGCCATCGGCAGAGCGTAGGGGAAGCCAAGAAGCGATTCAACACGCCGCCCTCGGGTGCATCGGCACTGCTTGCATGGCTCTCGCATTCTCGACACGCTCGGGACGTGCGGCGGGAGGTTGCCATGCGACACGGTGTGCTGTGGGGAGCGATGTGGGTCCTGGGATGCACAGGGGCGACGGAGCCGCCGAACAGCCCAAATGACGCGTCTAGCGCGGACGCAACGGCTGCTGATACAGGCGCGGACGCGACGGTCGCAATCGACACGCCGACCGAGGTGAAGGCCCTGGATGCTCCCGGCGAGGCAGCACCCGACACGACCGCAGACATCTCGCTCGATACTGCTGTGAACGACGCGGCGGTCGACACGGCGATGCTGGATGCAGCCGCGCCCGACACCGAGGCCGGCGCCGCAACGGATGCAGCACTCGACGCGACCGCAGACGCCGGTTCAGTCACCTGCGCGCAGGCACCCTGCAAGAACGGCGCGAAGTGCGTCGACGGCGCCTCCGGCGTGACCTGCCAGTGCACCGACGGCTGGAAAGGCGCGGTGTGTGACGTGGACTCCAATCCGTGCTCGCCGAACCCGTGCAAGAACGGCGGCAAGTGCGTCAACGCCGGCGACGGCAAGGCGGCGTGCAACTGCGTGCTGGGCTGGGCGGGACCGACCTGTGAGGCGACCGCGACGCCGTGCGCCTCGAATGCGGCCTGCGACGACGGCGTCCCGTGCACCGCTGAGTTCTGCGTCACGACGACGTGCTCGAAGGGCGCGCAGTTCGGTAACACGTGCTTCTTCGCGGTGCAGTCGAAGCTCACCTGGGACGAGGCCGAGGCCGCGTGCGTCAAGGAGGGCGGTCACTTGGCGTCCATCGCCAGCGAGCCCGAGAACGCCGCCGCCCGCGCCGCGGCAACGGCGGCCTGTGGTGGCCTGAGCGCGTGGATCGGGCTGACGGATGGCGCCAAGGAAGGCATGTTTACGTGGTCCTCGGGCGAGCCAGTAACGTTCACGCGTTGGAAGACGGGAGAGCCAAGCGACGTGGGTGGCTCCGAGAACTATGTCGAGATGTACTCCGAGGGCAGCTGGAACGATCGGAACACGACCGACGGCAGCATGTCGTGCTACGTCTGCGAGCTGCCCGGGACGACCGGCGCGACGGGCACCTGCCAGGCCACCTACGCGAAGTGCGACGACCTCCAGGGGTGCACTGACGACATGTGCGATCCCGTGAAGGCGACGTGCACGCATACGCCGATTGATTGCAACGACTGGAACGCCTGCACGACGGACTCGTGTCTGGGCAACTGCCACCACAATGCAGCGGACTGCGACGACGCCGACCCATGTACGATCGACGCCTGCGACCCGGACAAGGGCTGCAGCCACGCGCCCAAGAGCTGCGACGACGGCTCTGCCTGCTCGACCGATGCATGCGTCCTCGGGACCTGCACGCACGCGCACGCCCCAGGGGCCGACCCCGTCGCGTGCGCGGACGGCAACGACTGCAAGACCGACTCGTGCAAGAACGGCGGGACGTGCATCGACGCCTACCAGTCCGTCCTGTGCACGTGCGTCTCCGGTTGGACGGGCGCGCTGTGCGAGATCGACGCCACGCCGTGCGACCCCAACCCGTGCCTGAACAACGGTGTTTGCAGCCAGGGCACCGCGCCGGGCGCCTTCTCGTGTGCGTGCGTCGGCGATTGGGGCGGCAAGATCTGCAACGAGTTCGACTGACCTGGTGAGTGCGCACCTCGACCTCGCGCACGAACGAGGTGGTGCTGTTGGTGACCCGGGTTCTGCAGGGTCAAGGTGCGGTCCTGGAGGCACGACCGTTTGGAAGTCTCACGCTCGTCCGAGCAAATCACGGCCATGGTTTCGCTGGCACTTGACCGACCGACCCAGCCGCAGTTACGGTAGCCGCCATGATACCTTTCCGCTCCGGGACTTTGGCCGTGCTCTCGCTCAGCTGGGCGTTCGCCTGTACGAGGGAATCGAACACGGGTGTCGGGCTCTCCGCTGAGCCCGACGGCTCGGTAGTCGAAGACGTCTCGACGGTCGCGGCGGACGGCAGTGCCGTAGTAGCGACCTGCGGCGACGGCGTCTGCGGCGCCGGAGAGACGTTCCTGAGCTGCCCCGCAGATTGTCCACCGCCTCCTTGCGGCAACGGCCTCTGCGAGCCCGGTGAGTCGCCGGTGTCCTGCGCCTTCGACTGCGCCCATGCATGCGGCAATAAGAAGTGCGAGAGCGGTGAGAATGTGCAGAACTGCCCCGCAGACTGCGGCTCGGCGTGCGGCAACGGGAAGTGCGAGTTTGGCGAGTCGCCTGCGCTGTGTCCTGGTGATTGCCTCGACCCCTGCGGCGACGGCCTCTGCACCGAGGGCGAGAACCCGTTCAACTGCCCCGCCGATTGCAAGCCGCCATGCGGGAACGCCGTCTGCGACAAGGGTGAGTCTCCGGAGTCGTGCCCGACCGACTGTCTGGATACCGTCTGCGGTGACGGAACCTGTGAGGTCAACGAGCACCTCGCGTGTCCGATCGACTGCTGTACCGATTGCGAGGATGGCCTCGCGTGCACTGTTGGCAAGTGCGTCGGCGCCGGCAAGAAATGTGTCCAAGAGGTCACGCCCGGTTTCTGCTTGATAGACAACACATGCATTGCAGGTGGCGACCGTTTCGCACCGGGTGCCTGCGCAAGCTGTCAACCGGCCGTCGCGGCGCAAGCCTGGAGCGCCCTCGGGAGCGGTCCATGCGACGACGGCAGCGCCTGTACGCAGGGCGACACGTGCGCTGCGGGCGAGTGCACCGGAGCACCGCTCTCTTGCGATGACGGCAACCCGTGCACGATCGACGGGTGCGCGGCAAAGACCGGCTGCTTTCACGCGTCGCTCGCCGGCGGCTGCGACGATGGCGACCCGTGCAGCAAGGGGGACGTCTGCCTCGACGACACGTGCGTCGGTCTGCCGTATTCGTGCGACGACGGACTTGCCTGTACCTCGGACATCTGCGACGGAGCGGGCGCGTGCGGCCACGTGCAGTCGTCGGGGACCTGCCTCGTAGCAGGCACATGTTATGCGGACGGAGAAACATCGCCAGCCAACGCATGCCTCACGTGCGCACCGCTCAAGGCCAACGACGCTTTCGTGCCCGCGAGCTTCAGCCCGTGCGACGACGTGGATGCCTGCACGACAGGAGACACCTGCTTCAAAGGGGTCTGCGTCGGCCAGCCCGTCTCCTGCGTGGCGTCGAACTCCTGTGTCACGTCGACGTGCGTGAACCCGTTTGGCTGCGTCGAGTCACCGGCGTTGTGCAGCGACGGAAATCCATGCACGAAGGACACCTGCGAACCGGCAACCGGATGCACCTTCCCGCCGCTACCGGACACGTGCGATGACGGTGACCTGTGCACGAAGGCCGACGACTGTCACCTCGGTCACTGTCGCGGTACTCCGCTCGACTGCGACGACGGCACGGCATGCACGACCGACGGCTGCACCAAGGGTGACTGCGTCCATGTGGATCACTCACTCGACTGCAAGGACCAGGACCCATGTACTGAGGATTCGTGCGACCCGCTCCTCGGCTGCGTCCATCTGGACAAGGGGCTGCCGTGCGATGACGGGAACGCCTGCACCCTCCTCGACCTGTGTCTTGGAGGGAAGTGCACCGGCACGCTGCCGATCACCTGCGATGACGGCCTTCCATGCACGGTCGACTTTTGCTCACCGTCAAAGTCGTGCCAGCACGTCCCCAACCAGGCGGCCTGCAATGACGGGGTGCCATGTACGGTCGATCTCTGCGTGTCGGGCCTTGGCTGCAAGCATACGCCGACGAACGCAGCATGCGATGATGGCGATCCGTGTACTTTGGATGAGTGCCTTGGCGAGTGCACGCACACCGACCGCTGTGCGGTGACCGTCTTCGATGAGACCGAAGACCTCCTCGGAAGCCACGATGTCCGTGCCGTCGTCGCCTACGACTCCTCACGGGACAGCGCTGGCGGGGCCTGGCGCAGCAATGGCGCGGCGGGATGGTCCATCGAGGCGCGAGAACAATTTGATGGACGCTCCGTGATCCTGCCGGGGGTCAGCTACCAAGACTACCCCGGCACCGGAGAGCCTGACGAGCTGAGCTGGGACATGTTGAAGGCGCGTCCGCGGCCGCGCATCGATCTCCCGTTGCTCGGCGTCACCGGCTCGGCCGCGCCGGCGACGTTGACCTTCTGGTTGCGTATCTCGGGCGTGAGCCCATTGTTCTCGTCTCATGCGGTGAATGTCGGCGACGAGACCATCCAGCCGAAGTCCAGCATCGTGCACGAGCTGTTCATCACGGACGTCGCCTCCGCGGGCTCCAGCGAGGAGGTTTGTCTGGACTATACCTACGGGCGTTTCTTGACGAATCTATTGATAGGCGGCTGGCGCTTCATGAGCCCACTGACCGGCCATCAGGAGGTTTGCGCTTCAGACGATTCGGGCACGGACTTCGGTGCGTACTTCAGCTCTTCCTGCGGCTCGACGTGGCTGCCCGTCTTCAAGGAGCTCTTTCTACTTCCGAAGGAGTCGTGGGTCCACGTCGCGGTCGTCGGTGGCGTCGGCGGAACCGAAAACAAAGTCTACATCAACGGCGCGCTCGCATCGTATTCCCTGGGCTCGGAAGCCAAGTCGAGCGTCCTCCGCATCGAGCTCCGTTCGATCAACACCAAGTCGATACCGAGGAGCTATGGCGCCCCCCTGGTTACGGCCTCGATCGACTCGATCACGTTCTATCCGGTCGGTCTCACGGAGGCCCAGGTCCAGTCTGACTTCGACGGCGCCGGCGTGGCGGCCGCCGGCTTGCCCGTGGCGACGGCGCGATGGACGTTCGATGCTGGCTCAACGCCGTTCTCCCTTGCGGGCGGGGCCTATCTGAGCCGTCGCTCGAGCGAGGCCTCGTTCCCCGACCTCAGCTACGTCATCGGCGGCGCCGCGGGCCTGGACATCCTCGATGGCGACCGCCACATGCCATGGATGCGCTTCGAGCTGGACCCGCTGGGGACCCGTTCCTTGCTGCGCGACGGGGTCGCGGCCGTCTTGGCGACCGACGGGGTCCTCCTCCTGACTGGCACTGGCGGAAACGAGCACACGCTCGTCGACTTCTCATCATCGACACCGTCCAACTACGGCTTTGTCAACGCGACTCAGTGGAACGCTGGCGCGGCCAAGCACGTGGGGTGCGATATGGACCTGTGTTTTGCGTCCCAGGTGCCGAAGCTCTGCGCCTGCGACGCCGCGGACTGGGATTCCATCGCCTGTCGCAACCGCAAGACGAATCGAAAGACGCCGCTGGCGAGCGGCCTGTACGACTCGGTCCCTCAGCTGCATCCCGACGATCAGATCACCGACCTTTGGGGCTACCCTGCGTGCCCTGGCGCAGGCGGCGCCCACGCCGTCTCCCCGCTCACCGTTCGCCCTTCGAGCCTCGCTACGTTGCGCCACGTTCAGGAGACCAAGCCGCTGCTCTCGCCCGAGCCCGAGTTCGCCGAGCTCAGCCACGCCCGCGTCGCGGGTGAGGCGCTCTACGTCGTCTCAAGCGCGACGGACGCAAGCTGCCAGCGCGTTACTGTCGTGCCGAAAGCCGCCGACGCTCTCGTGTGCGGCACCAGCGATTTGTGTGACGGCGGCTGCGACGCGTGCCCAGGATCCACCGGATTCGGGTGCCTCAACGCGCTGACGTACTTCCTCGGGTCGCTGGACACGAAATACATCAACAAGACAACGGCATGCGGTGGGGCGCCGGATCTCGTCAACGATTTGGAGGTCACGCGGAAGACCTCGATCGTGAACCCCAAACTCAACACCGTTTATCTGGCGACGAACCACTACGTGCTCGTGCTCAATGAGTCGACGCACGATTGGACGGCGCCGAAGGCGATTGCGGGCACCCGTTTCAGCAAGGCGGGCGGAGGTAACCCCGGTCACGCCGTTCTGCCCACGGGGCCGTACACCTCCGTCGTCGGTTGCGGGGGGCTCGTCTATGTCGGGACGAAGTCGAGCGGTGTCGTGGTGCTGGACCCGAAGAAGCCCGATGGCGTCGTTCGACTGGTCTCGACGCCAAAGCTTGGGTCCAATGAGATTCGGGACCTGTCCTGCACCGAGATAGGCCCCCAGGCCGGTCTTCACCGAGTCCTGGTCGCCACGCCGCAGGGCGCCGCCGAGATCGTCGGGGTGACGCAATGAGAACCCCAATCGCTCTCCTGCTTTCAGTGTCGAGCGTCATTGCCTGTGATCGCAGCCCCGTGTCTGGGACCGCCGACGCGGTCTCGGCGGCAACCGACAGCGCGACAGCGCTCGCCGACGTCGTCCCGGGAGGAGCCGACACTGCAGCCCGGCCCGGTGCCGGAGACGCTGCGAGTAGTTGGGAGGCCAAGGCGCATTCCGAGGTCGTCACGACCGCGCCCGTGTGCGGCAACCAGAGCTGCGACCCTGGAGAGCACTTCCTCAACTGCCCGAAGGAGTGCCTGCCGCCGCCATGCGGCAACGACCTGTGCGAGCCGGGTGAGAATCCAGCGACGTGCGCGGTTGACTGCGGCAAGCCGTGCGGCAATCAGATCTGCGAGAAGAGCGAGACGCCCGCGGACTGCCCTCAGGACTGCGCCTCGGTCTGCGGCGACAAGCGCTGCTCTCATGGCGAGGATCCGAGCGCCTGCGCTCAAGACTGCGAGCACCCGTGCGGAAACGAGGTCTGTGAGCCCGGGGAGACCCCGTTCGGCTGCCCAGAAGACTGCGCCAAGCCGTGCGGTGACAAGGTCTGCGAAGCTCCTGAGACCGCGAGTTCGTGCCCCACCGACTGCGGTTGACAGGGCTTTCGATACCGCAGCGAAACGGTCGGCCCCCATGCTCCCGAGGCAGGCGCGCTCCAAGAAATCTCGTGCGGGCGTAGCGACCGTCTCGGTATACTCAAGCGGTGCGGGTTCCCAATCCGAGGGATGGGGTCCGCTAGCTCGAAGGAGTGTTGCGTGAGCGCAGAGGGTCTTGTCGCGGCGGAGCTGGGTCCTGGCTGGACGTCTTGGGCCATCCTGATTGCACTCGCGGCGGCTGGGTGTGCGCCACGTGCGAGCGAGTCGCAAGTCCTTGCTGACGCTGCTAGCGCGGCAGACAACGCCGACACCGACCCCGAGGAGTTGGACCAGGGCGACTTCATGAAGGGTCCCCCGCCCGCGCTCGAGGGGCCGCTCACGTACTCGGGCCGAGTTCAGCCCATCTTCCGCTACTACTGCACGCCGTGTCACGAGGGGAGTACGCCCAAGGGGTGCGTGGGGGGGACCTGCTTCGTCTCATTTCACGAGGCGTTTTCCTACGCAGCGTACAACGTCATCTGCCCGAACATGAACAAGGCACAGTGCGGCATGGTCCGGATTCGCAATTCGCTCCCCACGAGCGGCTTGCCCGACGAGGACAAGCTGATTGGGCCCAACGACCGGCCCATCGTCCTAGACGACGTCTACGTGAGCACGCTACAGGCGTGGCTGGACGCGGGCGCGCCCAAGTGAGCTGGTCCTCCACCTGCGGAGCGCGCTGGGTCGGCCTCGCCATGAGCGTCATGGCGTGCACCTCCGAGCAAACCAGCGCGCGGAGTGACCCGCTGCCTGAGCCACCGGCGGGAATGACCGTCATTGCGGCGGGATGCTTCGAGATGGGCTCGCCGGCGCTCGAAGGCGACGCGCGCGAGTGGCCCGCGCATCCGGTTCGCCATGGGACCTTCGCCATCGACACGCAGCTCGTGACGAACGATGCCTTCGCGGCGTTTCTCCGCGCGCGAGGCAACGTCTGCGCCGAGGGCTCGGTGAGCTGGCCCTGCTACGACTGCGCACGGGCCGGCGGCCTCGACTGCGCCGCGAGCTACGCCCCCACGAAGACATGCCAGGCCGCGGCCGGTGCAGCGGCAAACCAGGGCTGTGGCGACCACCCCGTCGTCAACGTCACGTGGTTTGGCGCAGCGGCCTACTGCGCCTGGCGAGGCCGCGCGTTCGCTGCGCCGTGGACCGGAGCGCGCCTGCCAACGGAGGCGGAGTGGGAGCGGGCGGCGCGCGGGCCGGGGCGCGACGGATGCCAGGGCGGCAATCGCTTCCCGTGGGGCGAGGAGTGCCCGCCAGAGTTCCTGTGGGACTTCTACGCCGGGCCGTACCTCGCCGACGCGCTGTGCGAGTCGAACCCGGCCTGGACGCAGGCGACGAGCCGCGCCAACTGCGTCGAGGGGGACTGCGCCGACGGGTGGGCGGGCACCTCGCCAGTAGGCGCCTTTCCGCGTGGCGCGAGCGCGGAGGGCATTTTCGACCTCGTCGGCAACGTGAGCCAGTGGGTCCTCGACCCGTATCACGACAGCTTCGAGGGCGCTCCGTCCGACGGCTCGGTGTTCACGGGGACCTCCCCGTGGCGCGTTCGGCGTGGGTCGCACTTCGCGATGAGCGGTCGCATGTTGCGCGGCGCCTTTCGCACGCTCGACCCGCCGTCCGCGGCGCGTAGCTACACCGGATTTCGATGCGTCGCCGTCCAGGACACGAGCGCGATTTGGCAGGACGGCGGCGGCGGCACGGCTCCCCCGCCCGAGACGCCGGCGTGGAGCCACGACATCCAACCGCTGGTCATCGAGGCCTGCGCGCCGTGTCACATCGGTCCGACGAAGACGGCGTGCATGGGAAACACGTGCCTGTCGAGCTTCTACGATGCGATGACGGACCTCGAGACCTGCTGCAAGGGCGCCGAGGGCCCGGGAGCGCAAGAGAGCGCGACGTGCAGCGGGGCGGCGTTGAGCGTCGCAGCCTGCGGGCTCAAACGGGTCTATGAGTTTCCGACCTCGGGCAAGGATCCGCTGCCCGCAGATCAGGTCGACCTGCTGAAGCGGTGGCTCGACGCTGGCGTCCCGGAGCATCGATGAGGTCGTGCCGCTTGCTCATCGTCGTCGTCGTCGCTGGATGCAGTGCAGGGGACGGTGCTGGGCACAGCGATCGGGGCAGCGCAGAGGACAGCCGCAGTGAGTCGACGGAGGCGACGCAGCCCATGCCGGCCGCGGGGTGTCGCCCCGTGGCTCACGCGTGGGACCCGGCGACGGAGCCGATCCGCCTCCCGTGCGCGCGGACCGTCGAAGCGTGTAACGGGCTCGACGACGATCACGACGGGCTCACGGACCCGCACTGTCCAACGACGCGATGTCTGTCCGACGCTGACTGCACCGCCGGCGGGCTCATCTTGGACGTCGACTGCAACTTCAACTTCGATCCGCCAGCCTGCACCCCGATCGACGGCTTCCCGTTCCACGCGGAGAAGGCCGACGCCTGCCGCGGCGTGCTGTGCCCACCGGGGCTGAAGTGCTCCCAGGGAGAGTGCGGCACCGCCGGTACCGCGCTCCCCGACGCCTCCTGCCAGAGCGGCTGGGACTGCCCCCTCTCCGCCGGCTGCCTCCCCGTGGAGCGTTCCGGCCTTACGGGCGCGCGGTGTGTGCAGTACTGTCAGCATACGCCGTGTCCGGACGGCTTCTACTGCCTCGGCACGTGGGAGCAGCGGGGAGCCCTCTGGACCTGGTCGATGACGTGCGTCGGCGCCGTCGTATGCAGCGCGGCCACGACCCAATGCAAGGAGCTCCTCGACTCCTGCGGCGCAGACCGACGCTGCGTGCCCCTGACCGACTGCCTCGACGAGGCCTGCTTCTGGCCGGAGACGGCGTCTGCGTGCAATCGCGCGTGCCTCGATCAGGTCCAGAGCGCGCCGAACCTCGCGCCAACCATCGACTGCGTGCGCAAGGCCTGCGGTCCGTGAACCCACTGGGCTACCATGCGGGCTACTGAACCCTCAGGTAGTCCTCGCTATCGCAGACGGCAAAGTGACCGCCGCCGAGCGCCTCGGCCAGCACACTGCAGAGCTCCGCGCGCGTCGTCCCGGGCACCGAGATGGGCACCGCGGCGTCACGCCGTGGCGTCGGAGGCGCGCCGGCCAGCAGGAACTCCGGAGACATCAAGAGCACCCCGCAGACCCTCCGAAGGGCGGCGACGGACGCCGCGGGGTTCTGCCCGACCGGGGTGGCCAGGGAGACCTCAATGAGCTTCTCGAGCAGCGTCCGCTCGACGGGATCGGTGAGCTCCGGCGCGTTCAACAGGCGGTCCTTGAGCGTGACAATCGCGTCCTCGAGCGTGTCGGCCGGCCGCGCCGCAGCGACGAGCGCGTCGATGAAGTCCGTCCGCGGCTCGGGCGGGGACCCGGCCGCGAGCCACCGCGTCGAGGGGTCGACGCACGCGCCGAGGACCTCCTCCCAGGCGAGGCGCTCTCCCAGACTGCTGGACCGGAAGCCCGAGATCGTATCCACGGGGATGCCAATCGCCTCGAGGAACTGGGACTCGGGGCTGAGCTCCTTCATGTCGCCGCCCTCGACGATAGGCGAATAGGCGGACGGCGGCGGCCACATCAGCGCGTGCGCGGCCGACCCGAGGAGGACGTGGGGCGGATACTTCTGAATGACGTCCCCGAGCCCGTTCTTGCGGAGTTCGACGACCTCGTGGTCGATGACCCACGGGTCGAACAGCGGCGCGAAGGGGTAGACCGCGCGCTGGTCCGCGCAGGCACCCGGAAGCGACGCGTTGACGTACGGAAACGTGAGCACTTCGAGCAGCAGCGTCTTGAGCGAGTACCCCGAGGCGACGAAGCGATCGGTCAACGTTCGTAGCACCTCGAGCTGATGCCGGTTTCGGGGGAAGCCATGGGGCACGGTGAGCTCGCGGCCGGTGACCTCCTCCCAGACGCGCTCGACGAACCGAGAGCAGGTCAGGTACGCAAGCCCCGTCTCGCCATCGATGGTGCGCGTGTCGGTCGGCAACCCGCCACTTTGGCGGAGCTTCTCGAGCCCGCTGGCGAGCAGGCGCTCCAGGTCCCATCCGCTGGTCGCCGCCCCGGTGCGTCGCACGAGGTAGCCGTCATATCCGAGCTTGTCGGCGCCGATGTCGCGGGGAGCCTCGAACTTGCCGCACTCTCCGGACATGCCCCACGGCGCGACTCCGTGCTTGCCGATCTGCCACCACGGCGGCCCCATCTCGCCCTCGACGGGATCCATCGCCATGACGCCCTTGACGCGAAAGAAGGCGGCGACGTCGCGGTCCGGACGGCCAGTCTTGTCGCCGAAGAGCGCCGTCTCGAAGTTCCACGGCAGTTCCCAGGTGCGGTCTAGCGCCGGGTCGGCCGAGCCGGTGACCGAATACTCCGAGTTGTGACAGCCGAGGCAGGCGATGCGACGGTGGAGGAAGGCGCCTTCGAACGCGTCGAGCGCTTCCTGGCGCAGCGCGCGCTCCTCGGCGTCGTTGTCCGCGTCGTTTGGGAGTCGAAAGAGGCTGAACAGGGCGGCGCGAAACCACGGGCTCATGTCGTCGAGGAGCACGACCGAGCGCGCCAGATCCTGGCGGTTGAAGGTCTCGGGATACGCGGCCGGCTGCGGTGGATGGTCGCGCACGAACTCCGCCAGCGCCGGGCTCGCCTCGTCCAGGAGGGGTGTACCTTCGCACGCGTCGTCGGCCGCGGGCCGCAGGGGAATGAAGTGATTGAAGACCCTTTGCTGCCAACGGTCGGTAAACATCCGGGTGTCCATCATCGCGTGCAGCAAGGCGCGTCGACCGGACTGCTCGGCCACCCGAACGAGCAGGTCCACCTCGCGCACCGACGACGGCTTGCGGCCCCACAGGAAGGGGACGACCCGACGGACGAAGGCCTCGTGGCCCGCGTCGCACACCCCATCGGCGAAGGCAGCCAACGAGCCGACCGGCGTGAGCTCCGGCGGCGCCGCTGCGCAGCTCGCCAGGTGACCTGCCATCGCGACCCAGAGGAGCCCTTGGCGCGCGGAGGTCACGTCGTGTACCCGAGCACGTGCGTCCGCAGGCGGAGGGCCGCCTCGGCGCGGTCGTTGGCGCCCTTGACGTCGGCGACACCGAACGTCTCGGGCTCGAACGGCCAGATCCCCATGGCCAGCAGCGTCGCAGCGCGATGTTCGGCGGGAGTGATGGCGCTCACCGCGAGGCTGTCCTCGCCAATCGCGCCGACGATGCCAGAGCGGGCCGCGTCCGCAAACGCGCCGAAGCCGACGATCACGTAACCCCACGGCCAGTGATTGGTGCCGAGGCCGTTGGGGTTGGACTTCGTGTACTCGGGGTAGGGGCTGCGCCCGAACTCGGTGTTGACGAGGACGAAGTGCCGGTCCAGGTCGAGCTTCTCGGGGTCGTTCTCGCCCGGCGCGTTGATGACGGCGCAGAGCGCGTCGAGGCCGTGGATGATGTTGGCCCCCTGGCTGACGACGTGCTCGGGGTGGCTGTCGTAGCCCATGCCGTTCGGGTCGGGGTAGATGCCGCCGTCAACGACCTGGACGTACTTCGCAGCGTTCTGCGGCGCCGTCAGCAGGCTGGCCGCGAGCCGCAGGCCGGTGGTCGTCTCGTCGCGCATCAGGTCGCCCCCGCAGGACGCGCGCTCCGACGACCGCAGCCGCTCGGTCGTGATCAGCTCCGCCAGGTCCTCGTGATTCTGGAGCGTCGCGCGCACGAACTCGAAGTCGTCGAGACCGGGGGCCCGCATCCCCTGCGAACCGGCGCCCGAGGTCATCCGCTCCCGATACCGCTGCGCGTAATGGGCGATGAGCGCGTCCGCGGCGCCTCGGTGGCCGCCGAAGGTCGGTCGAGCCAGGCGATCGGCCAGCGCGGGGCTCGGGCCGAGCCGAATGTCGAGCGGGCGGGCCGGCGCGGGGTGCAGTCCCGTGGCGCGGACGCTGTCGATGCGATTGCCGAAGGGCTGCGCCTGAATGACATTGTAGGCGAACGGCGCCGTGCGGCCCGATGGCGCGCGCTCGAGGTGGTAGCGTTGAATGTGGCTCCCGAAGCTGGCGAGCCGCTGGAGGCCGAGCCGGCTCCCAGTGATGGCCAGCGGGATGGCCGCTTCATGCGGCTGCGAATCGTGGGCGAGGACCCAGACGCGCATGCGCGCCAGGATGTCGGGCCGATCGCGGAGCGGCATCACGAAAGGCCCCAAGTTCACCGTCATGCCCAGCGCGTCGGTGCGGAACGGCTCATACGGTGCGCGAGACGCCATGCCACACGTGGCCTGGAGCTGCGGCACGGTCACGGCGCCCCAGTTCTGGAATGTCCACCACTGCTGGCCCGCGTAGGGTCCACCGCCGTCGGGATGGCCGTGCTCTGGAATGGTATAGAACGATTCCCACGGCGAGACGCCGCCGAGCATGAACAGCTCGAGGACACCCGCGGGACGCGCGGCCTCGGGGAGGAGGAGGTCGCGATGCTCCGCGGGGAACTCCGCCCAGCGCGGGCCGTTCGACAGCCCCGTGCGAAAGGAGGTCAGCCTCCGCCGTTCGGCCTCCTGCGCGCCGGTGCACGACAGCATCGCCCCGGTTGCGAGGCCGCCCGCCAGCTCGAGAAAGCGTCTTCGGTTCACGTCGGCCCCTCCGGCCGCTGCGGATCATCGGGGTCGGGTGCCCGAGTGTCAACGCACGGGAGCGCACGGGCGCCTGCGGTGGCGCCTCCCGCGGCGTGCATCCGGCGCGCCGGTCCTGGTAAGCTCGACGGTCGTGAGGCGCGCAACCACGCCATGGATCCGGTCGGCGGTGACGCTATGTCTGCTCGCGGGCTGTGACCGCACGGTGACCGCGCCGGCACCTCTGGCATCGGGCGAGGGCGAGGTGACGTCTGCGCCAAGCGCGCTGCTCCTCGCGGGGAATGAGAGCGAGCGGGCGTATTGGCGCGCACGCTGCGCCGCCCTGGGTGATCCGGTGCGAGACGAGGACATCCCCGAGGCCGTCGGCCTGGCGACGGCCGTTGCGTTCGACGACCGAACTATCGAGTTCGGGCTGCCCGCCAAGCTCGTCACGAGCTCGGCCAGCGTCGGGACGCTCGGCGATCGCGTCGCGCTATTCGTCCCCGGAGCCACGAACGCCACGCGCATGGACGCAGGCACCTCCGCGATCGAGGTCTTCGTGCGCTGCGGGCACCAATTTCACGCGATCGATCTACGGGACCGCGTCAAGGAGTCGCAGCTCGATCGGCTCCCCCCGAGCGAGGCGGTCACCTCCGGCATCTGGGACGCCGACGGCGACGGCCGAAACGATCTCATCATCCCCATCGCGGACGACACCAACGCGCGCTACTACGTGGCCGTCATGTACAACGAAGGGGACGGGTCGTTCCTTTTCCGCCAGACGCTCGAGGTGCCGCTCGAGGCCACGATGAACACGGTGACCCCAATCGATCTGAACCACGATGGGGTGCTCGACCTCTACGGGTCGATGATGGGCGAGGACTTCCACCGCGCGGTGGCCGGGATCGGTGACGAGCAGGCGCGCGACGAGCTCGCGCTGTACGGCGCAAATCGTCGATGGAAGCGCGTGACCGGCGAGATCCCCGGACTCACGGGGCCGGGGGACCTGACGACGTTTTCGTTTGTCTGTGTGCCGGCGATCCCGGACGTCCGGAGGAAGGTCTGCTGGATCGGCACGGGTCACGTCGCCAACTTCGTGCTGGAGGAGCTCGGGCCGATGAGCTTCCGTCTGCTCGACGTCGAACTCCCTCCGAACGCCACGATGGGCGTGACCGTCATGGACAGCCCCGGGGCCGAGAAGACGACGTTCGTGGCGACGAACATCGGCCGCCCCTTGGTGGTGGAGATCGACCGCGGCTTGAACATCGCCGTGGTCTCCGAGCAGGTGCCGATGGAGGTCGTCAAGGTGGGCAAGCCCAAGACGACCGACAGCAGCCGCGGTCGCGTCGGATGGGGCGCCGCGGCCGACGCGTTCAACAGCTCGGGCTGCCCCGGCCTCGTAGTCGGCAACTCGCTCATCAACTCGCTCGCGTGGCTGCCGATTCATGAGGGCTCCGGGCTCCTCTACTACGAGCGGAACTGCGGCCCGGAGGCGCCGCACGGGACGCAGTTCGTCGACAAGACGGCGACTGCGGGCCCCGCCTTTGGCGACACCGACATCCGGGACTACTTTCAGACGCTGGTCGTCCATGCCAATGACGATCTCTGCCCCGATCTCGTCGTGACCGCCTACCCGCGCGATCCGGACGACGTCAACGAGCTCATGCACGACCCGACGCCATTCCGGCTGCTCGTCAACCGATGCGACACCGCGGGGCGCCGCCTCGCCTTCCGCCTCGTGCCCGAGGACTACGACGCCCGCATCGTCGTCCGGCTGGACGACGGCACGGACCTCCACGGCTACCTCAGCCAGCCGAGTCAAGCAGGGACGAACGGAACGACCGTGTCCTTCGGGCTTGGCGAGCGCACCGCGACGCGCGCGTGCGTACACTGGGGCAAGAACACGCGCTGGCCCGACCGGGGACCGCAGTGCGTCGACAGCCCTTCGACGCGCCGGGTCACCACGGTCATTCGTGCCACGGAGTGACCCCCGCCGCAGCCTGTGGGTGACGGCGCTGCTCTTCGCGGCGCCCTTGGCCTGCACCGAGGCGACGGTCCTCCCGCCGCTCTCGGTCCAGATCGGAACGAACAAGCCAGGCTCGGTCAACCTGAGCGGCTACCAGCCCCTCGCCCATGGGGACACGGCCCCGGTCGCCTTCGGCACGCAGTTTCGATGGATGATCGTGCTCGCCGCTGACCTGCACGGGCTCCCGGCCAACGCGACGCGCGCAGCAATTCGGGTGGACGTCTGGTCGGACGGGAGGTCGCTGAGCCAATTTCGCTCGAAGCTCACGCCCTTGAATCGAACCGAGCGCGGTGGACACCTGGCGCTCAACCTCTTCGTGGTCCTTGGCTCGAAGGAGGAGTGGGCCGGCCGAGCCGCCGAGGTGTCGCTCGGCGTCGAGGCCGAGAACGGTCAGTCCGGCGAGGCCTCCGTGCAGCTGCGGTTCCCGGCCGATCCCGTGCGGTGAGCCGGCTCGTCGGAGTCACTGCCCGGCGCGCACGGCCTCGAGGTGGATGGTCTTGCCCGCGCCGAGGCGTGCCTCCCAGCGCGAGGGTTGGCACGTCAGGATCACGATCTGGAGCTCCCGCGACGCCTCTCGGAGGATCTGGATCATCCGGCGGAAGCGATCGTCGTCGGTCCAGCCCATGGTGTCATCGAGGATGAGCGGCAACGCCTTGCCGTCCTTGGCCAGGACGCGGGCGAGCGCCAGGCGAACGATGATCGCGAGCTGTTCGCGCGTACCGCCCGACAGGGTCGTGAACTCCTCGGCGATGCCGCCGCGGACGAGCTTGTCGACCTTGAGGTCGGCGTTCATCTGGAGGTTCGTCCCGGGACGGAGGTTGGCCAAAAACGGCTGCGCGGCCTCGACCACCGGGAGGAGGAACCGGCGCTGGGCGTCGTCGTAGGCCCGCTGCAGCTCGTCGGAGAGCCGCTTCGCGGCGCGCGCGTCCCGCTCGAACGCCGCCAGGCGCAGCTGCGCCTCGGTGAGGTCCGCGCGAAGCTCGCTGAGCCGCTCGAAGTGGCCCGAGATCGCTGCGGTCTCGAGCAGGGTGTCGAGGCGCTCGCGCTGGAGTCGCAGGTCACCGACCTTGCGACGATGGGTCGTCACCGCGTCGGATGCGCGACGCTCTTCCTCCGCGGCCGCGCGCGAGTCCAAGGCCGGAGGCGGCGCGTCATGGAGAGCGCGCTGGGCCGCAGCCTGCTGCGCACGCTCGGCGGCGAGGAGGTCCGTGAGTACCGAGTCGTCGCAGACCTGGCGCGCGGCGTCGAGGCGTGCGCGCGCGTCATTCATTCGATTGGTGAGCGCCTCCAGCCGCGCGCGATTCTCGCGGAGCTCGGTCTCGGCCGTCGCGCGGGCGACCTTGGCGTGAGAGGCCACCTCCCGAGCGGCGTCTCGCTCCGCCTCGTGCTGGGCGACCACGGTGCGCTCGTGCGCGACCGCTGCCTCGCAGGCCGCGAGCTCAGGGAGGTCGCCCTCGTCGGGCTCTGCCTCGGCGCCAGTATCCAGCTCCGCGTCTCCGTCCGGAGTCAACGCGGCAAGCTGGGCCTCGAGACCACGGCGTGTCTCGGCAAGGACCAGCCCCTCGCGCCAGCGCTGCTCCGCCACCTCGAGATCGGCGACGTGCGCCTCGGCGAGCGACGTGGCCAGCGCCGCCTCCGCGGCCGCGAGCTCTTGGACGACGCCGTCGGGCAGCTCTCCCGGGGTGAGCTCGACTGTAAGCCCGCCGGTGAGCCCGCCGGTGAGCCCGCCGGTGAGCCCGCTCTCGAGCGTCTCGACGCGCGGCTCCGATACGAGCCAGACCGCGCGCCCCTGCGGGCCCGCGTCGGAGGCGCGCGTCACCTCGACCCGCACGGCGCGATCGTCGACGGCCGCCTTGGACGTGAGCGCCGCGGCGGCGAGCGATTCGGCGCGCTCATTGAGCTCGTGTGTGACCGCGTTCGTCTCGAGCACGCGCCGGGCAGCGGCGAGCTGGGCGGCGAGACCCTGCGCCATCGCGAGCCGCTCGGTGGACTCCGTCAAGGTGCGCCGCGCATCGGCCACCTCCGACGCGAGCGCTTCAGGCCCCCGTGGGGCGAGCTCGGTGAGTCGCTGGCGCTCGAGCTGGAGGTCCCGCCCCAGATCGGCGGCACGCTGGGCGCGCTCGCGGGCGTGCTCCAGCGACGACACGCCCGCGTGCGCCAGCGCGGTGCGGAGCGCCTCGCTCGCGGCGTCGAGGCGCTGGCCGGCCCGCCGCTGATCCTCACCGCCGGGCTCGATGAGCACGTGAGCGACGTCCCCGAGCCAGAAGGTCGTGGTCTCGGTGAGGTTCCACGTCTGCGACGCGCCAGGGGCGAGCGGCGCGCGGGGCTCCGCGTCGAGGCCGACCTCCAGGGGCACGCGGGCCTCGACCGTGACGCGCGTTGCGATGGCCTCGTGGCGGGCGTGCGCCACGGCGAGCTCGCGGGAGACGGCCTCGAGATGCGCCACGGTCGACTCCCGCAGGGGCTCCGACGCGAGCTGCGACTGGAGCCCGGCGCACACGGCGGCGCTCCGCTGGGCGCGCTCGAGCGCCGAATCGAGGGCGGCGACGCGCTCCTGGGTGCGACTGACCGCGGCCTCGAGGGCGCCGACGCCCTCCGGAGCGAGGGCCTCGAGCTGGGGGGCGAGGCGCGCGAGGACGCCTTCGGCCTCGCCGCGCGCACGGCGAGCGTGGCGGACGGCGTCGAGGAAGGGCACGGCGCAGCTGCGCAGCAGCTCATCCAGCGCGGCCTGGGTGCGGTGGGCCTCTGCGACATGATGGGCGAGACCGACCCGGGCCGGCACGACGTGGAGCGTGACGCCCCCACCGACGTCGACGTCGGTAGGGCGGGCGATGACCTGGCTCTGCTCGGTCGTCGTGCCCGACATCGTGCTCTGGACCCGAATCCGCGTGCCCTGCGCCTCGACCCGTTGACGGAGCGCGCGAACGGCCTCGCTCCGCGCGCGCAGGCCTGCCCACGCCTCCGACGTCAGCGCGGTGCCCAGGGCCACGTCGACCATGGACTTGCGCGCGGCGAGCTCGGCCGCCTTGCTGCGTCGATCGCGCAGCTGCTCGCGCTCGGTCCGACGGCGCCGCTGGTCGACCACGCGCCCGGCCGTTTCGACTGCCTGCCGCGCCGCGCTCAACCGCTGCTCGGTGCCCGCGAGGGACACGTCCGCGTCACGCTCGGTGTCCATGCGTCGCGCGAGCCCCATCGACAGCTCGGAGACGAGCTCTCCCAAGCGCGTGGCCTCGCTCTGGTCGGTCGCGACGGCATGCACCAGCGCCGCACGCTCGCGTTGCCGGCCCTCCAGCTCTCCGGCCCGCGCCGTGGCCGCCACAAGCGCGCTGGTGAACTCCCGCAACCGCGACTCTGCCGCCACGGCGAGCTCGACCTCGGCGCGCGCGACCTGCACCTCACGCTCGATGGTGGAGCCGATACGCGCCATCTCGATGAGCTGGGCCTCGACCCGCTCGCGCTCCTGCGACCGCGCCTCCACGGCGACCATGGCCGTCTCGACCGCGGCGACCTCGGTCGTGAGCGCCGCGACCTGGTCCTGCGCTTCACGAAGGCGCCCCGTGGGAACGCCGGTCCGCGGCGTATAGAACTCCGCCACGCGCTCGGTGACCGCGACGCGCAGCCGCTCACCGTGCCGGCCGCCGAGCACCTGTCCGACCTGACGCCCAATCGACTCCTGCAGCGCGCCGCGCACGGTGGGGTCGAGCCGCTCCGCCGGATCGGTGAACGCGCTGTCGTCCTGATGGACCCACAGCAGCCCCCACAGACCCATGTCCGCGGTCTTGATACCCCGCCCCCCGGCGGCCTGGGCCCCGAGGCGCCGCGTGAGCTCCTCGTCGGCCTCGGTACCGTTCCAGATGCGCCCGCCGATGCGGACCTCCGCAAACGGCTGTTCGAGGAAGCGCTTGTGGACGATGACCTCCTCGCCGCCGATGGAGAGCGTGACCTCGATCTCGGGTGCCAGCCGCGTCTGGTGGGGCCTCAGCGCGACGATGCCGGCGTGGCCGGCCTTGTGGCGCTCGAACAGCGCGGCCCGCAGCGCCGCGACGAGCGTGGACTTCCCGATCTCGTTGCGGCCGCAGATGAGCGTGAGCCGCGGATCGAGCGCGCCGAGGTCCGTGCGCCCGGGCAACGGCCCGACGTTCGAGACCGCCAGCGAGACGAGGCGAACGACGCTCACGCGGAGACCTCGCGATGCAGGCGGTAAAGCAGGCGGAGCGCGCGCAACGCGTCGTCGGAGCGGTCGGCGCGCAGCCCGTCGATGACCGCCCGGACCCAACCCTCGGTGGCGATGTCGTCGAGATCGGCGTCGCGCACGTCCGTGTGGAGCCCTTCGTCACGGACCCGAAGCCAACGGAGCACGTCGGCGGCCCGCGCGAGCTCGGTGTCGAGCCGGGCGCGGAGATGGGCGTCGAGCGTGCCGCGGAGGAACAGCTCCACGAGGGTCTCGGACCGCTGCGGGAGCGCCTCGACGAATGCGCGCACGCGAACGATGTCCTGCTCGTCGTCGAGCTCGAACGTCTCTTGGATCCAGCTCAGGGTGGCGACCCGATGGGGCGTCACGGCCGGGAGCGCGCCCGGCGCGGCGATGTCGACGAGCAGGACCTGGCCCGGCTGACGCTCGTCGAACCGCGTCGCCTCGATGGCACCAGAATACCACGTACGTTCGTTGACCTGGAGGCAGCCATGCCAGTCTCCCAGGGCGACGTAGTCGAGGCGCGCGCGGCTGGCGAGGGCGCTCGAGAGCGCGTTGCTGGGGGTCTCACCCTCAGCGACCAGGCGCTGGAGGATCTCGAGGATGCCGCCGTGGGCCACGCCGATGCGCACGGCGTCTGAGGGACCGAAGCTGGGCGTCAGGTGCTCGGTCGGGTCGGTCAGCGTGGCCTTGTCCAGCAGGGGACACGGCAGCAGCACGACCCCGGGACGCACGAGCACCGGGTCGATGCTGGCCAGCACGTGCACCGACGGCGGGCACTCTCGGCGCCACAGCTCGGAGCGCCAGATGGACTCGTGCGTGTAGGGGTCGTGATTGCCCGGGAGCAGATAGACGGGCACCGCCACGGAGGCGAGGGCGTCCAGCGTCTTGCGAATGGTGTCGGGCCGCAGCCCGTGGTGCTCGAAGACGTCGCCTGCGACTACGACGAACTCGGCGCCCGTCGAGGCCGCAAGCTCCTCGAGGCGGCGCACGGCTCGCAGGCGCGCGTCACGGACGACGGCGCCGGTGTCTCCCGGAACGAACGCCGCGCGGAGGCCGAGCTGCCAGTCCGCGGTGTGCAGGAAGCGGACGCTCATGACGGCTCCTGGCGCACGAGCCCCGGCACGCTGACGATGCGCCACTCGGGCAAGAGCAGCGCCGAGAGGCGACCGCCGAGGCACGCGCCCGTGTCGAGTCCCACGGCTACGAGCTCGCGCCGCGCGACGGGCTCGTCGGTAGCAAAGGCGTGGCGTGCGCGAAAGCCGTCCTGGTAGGTGAGCAGCGGCGCCGGCATGACGGCGTGACCGTAGACGACGACTGGGCTACCGGGCGGGAGAAACTCGGTCCACCAGCGCCAGCCGTTGCGTACCTCGGCGCTCTCGCCGCCGTGCAGCTCGGGCGCGCCGAGCGGGTCGCGACGCCACGACGCACGCGGGGAGTGGCGATCGCGGGCACCAGGCCGCGTGAGCTCGACGCGGCAGATCGCGTCCTTGCGATGCTCTTCGGGGGAGAGGCCCGCGTGCAGCCCGCCGTGGACGGCCAGGACGTCGTGGTCGCGGAAGCGCAAGTACGGCGTACACCTCCGCTGGAGCCAGCGCCAGTCCTCGGACTCCTGCGGGCGCTCCAGCCGCCCGAAGTGACGGTCCTCGTGGTTGCCGAGCAGGACGTCTGCGTCGATCTCGCGCAGCAGCGCGATGCAACCCTCGGCGTCCGGCCCGCGATGAATGACGTCGCCGAGCGAGACGACGCGGCGCGGCCCGATGAGCGCGAGGAGCGCACGCAAGGCGTCCGAGCAGCCATGGATGTCGCCGATGAAAGCGCGAGACTCCATGGCGCTAGGCTGGCACATTCGCCGGACAGAAGTTGTCCAGAGCACCGTCGGGCGAGGCATACTGCGCGAGGGCCGCGGTGAGCTGGGTCGTGACCTGGTCCCGCAGCGACGCCGGGGCCAGGACCTCCACGGTCGGCCCCCACGTCAGCACCCACGAGACGACCTCCGGAGTGACCGGAACATTCAGAACGAGCACCTCGCGACCGGACGGCTCGACACGCCACGCCTGGAAGCCAGGCCACGCGCGCTCGCGGGCGAGATCGACGGCGACGGGCGAGAACGCGAGCTCCACGGGCTCGACCGGACCCGTGGACTGCCACAGGCCAATCGTGCGACCGAAGGTCCGCTCCGGATCGTAGTCGTCGGGAACGGTGAACGCCGAGGCGCGATCGAGTGTCGCCTCCTCGATGCGCTCGACCGCGTAGAGTCTCATGTCGGCGCGGTCGCCCGAACGCAACACACGCGACCAGACGTAGAGGCCATCGCGGTACATGACCAACGTCCACGGCTCGAGCAGGCGCTGCTCCGCCCGGCGCGCACCGCGGGCCCGATAGCGGATCTCCACGCGGCGCCCGCGCACGACGGCCTGGACGAGCGCCTCGAGGACCTCCTCCCGACACCGATAGTCCTTGGGACCAAACGGCACGTAATGAAAGGCGCTGAGGATGCGCGCAGCCTCCGCGGGCCGGACCCCGCCGCGAAGGTCGTCCAAGACGTCGGTCACGCTGTCATCCAGGACGGGCTTGCCGGCGAGGTGCCGGGACGCGGCGTACGTCGCCGCGAAGTGAAAGATGCCCTTCGACAGGGGCCCGCCGCCGTCGTTGAGCACCGCCCAGGCCTCGCCGTCGCGCAGCTCGCGCCGCAGGACGGGCCGACCGTCGTCGGTGTCCACGCACGCGGCGAGCACCTTGACGTAGCGCACGATCGTGCGGCGGTTGACCTGAAGACGCTCCGCCAGGTCGTTGAAGCTCAGCGCCCGCGTGCTCCGGCGCTCCAGCAAGCGCAGCAGGGTGAACATCTGCATGGCCGCCGGGTACGTCGGTTCAGACTCGTTCGTTGCGGCCATGCGCGCGACTGTAACGTGTCGACAAGGGCATGGACAAGTCCTGTCAACAGGCTGGGGTATACCGGGTCGCGGAGGTCACGCATGCCGACTGACGACACACGCTCTGGACCGCGCGTCATCACGGTCATCCCGGGCTATGACGCCTTGTGCGAAGAGGATCGCACCAAGCTCGACGCCATGATGCGCGAGTGGAAGCGCAAGCGGGATGCCGGCATCCCCTACGACTCGTGGGCGGACGCCCAGGTCCTCATCCGCGAGAGCCTCTCTCGAGCCGAAGGAGGCTAGCCTGCAAAGGGATCCAGCACGCGGGCTCCCGTTCGAACGACGTCGCGCACGCTCCTGGTGACGAGCGTCAGGTCGTACGTCAGCGCGGTCGCCGCAAGGAGGCCGTCCACAGTCGCGATCGGGTCTGGAACGGAGAGCCTGCCCCATCGGTCAGCGACAACGGCATCCACGGGAAGGACGCGTCTGCCGAATTCACTCGTGAGACGCAGGAGCCACTTCTCCAAGACGACCCCGGCGGCACCATCGCGTCGACCAATGGACTCCACGCCGCGACGCAGCTCGCCGATGACCAGCGCGCTCGTGCACAGCTCAGGTTCGGGTACGGAGTCGAACCAAGCCCGCACCCGGGCGTCGATCCGGTCGCGCTTGCGGAGCTCGGACAGGACATTCGTATCGAGCAGCCACTTCACTCTGCGTCGGGCCGTGGCAGGTCCCTGACGGGTCGGTAGTCGTCATCGACGCCGACGTCAGGCATGGACAAGAGCAGTGCCTTGAAGGTCCGCCTCGGATCGCTGTCGACGAGCGCTTCCCTCAGAATGACGCGATGCTCGGCCTCCGCGGACCTTCCGCGCGCAGCGGCTCGCTGCTTGAGGAGCACGACGAGGTCGTCCTCGAGACCTCGAACGACGAGCTGGGCCATGACGTCACCTCCGCTATCAATGCTATCGACGAGCCTACGGGCGCGCAAGCGGGCCGGGTCACGACGGAGGGGGACGCGGCGCGGAATGCGGACGGCGCGGCACCGCGCTCTAGCGCACGGTGGTCAGCTCCTGCCAGAGCGTGCGTTGGGGACCGTTGGCGGCGTAGTTGTCGTCGGAGACGAGCCCGAGGACGAGGCGGCCGGCCAGATCGCGCCGGAGGAGGATCGCCTCGGCGTTGTCGCGCGTGAGGTCGCCCTCAAAAACGGCGAGCGTCTCGGTCGGAGCGAGCTTCCCGGCCGCCAATGTTGCGGCCGCGACACGGCGAACGGCGACACGCACGCTGGGGCGCGACTCGCCGGGCCACGCCGTGAAGCGGCGCTCGAGGACATAAAGGTCCCCGACATCGCTCACCGCCGCCGCAGACGGACGATACGGGCCGTCCACGGGCCAGGCGAGTCGTGTCGGCGGCTGCGTGGGCTCCAACGTGAACGTCGCGGCCAGCAGCGCCTTCTCGGGGGTCATCGCGCCCTCGGAGATGGCGAGCAAGCGACCGTCGCGGAGCACCGCGAGGGCCTCGATGCCATGATTGTCTCCGCGCGCAGAGAGGCCCTTGGGGTGGTCACGGAGCTCGATCGGTCGTGCCACGGCGAGCGCGTCGAAGCTCGATGGCGCAGGAAACACCAGCAGCCGGGCGCTCTGCTCCAACGGCACCACGAGCCGGCCGTCGGGCAGGCGCGCGAGCTCCTCGGCGTCGCTGTCGTGAGCGCACTTCGTGCGACGTTGGCCCTTCGGCGGACCGAGTGGGCGCCGGTCGACGTCGCGGATCGGGGCGATGCGGGCGTGCGCGATCCCCTCCAAGGTGTCGTCCGCGGTGCGCGCGGGGCGCAACAGCACGAAGTAGCCACAGTCGGACACGAAGAGCCCGACTGTGGGCTCGGAGCCGAGGCCCATCACGCCACCGGAGAGGCCGCCGAAGCGATCGTCGTCGGAGCTCAGCGCGAGCCCGCCCGACCACCGCAGGTGGCCGACCTCGCGCACGTCCGGGCGCGTCGACGGACCGATGACCTGAGAGCGCACCGGAAACAGGAACGGGTCGAGCGGCGCAACGCCCAGGACCATCAGAACCAGCGGTACGAGGTTCACGCGATGAGGGAAGCTTCCGGGACCGCGACCGGCGGCAGCGTGGCGGGGCGCGGCTCCAGCGGCGAGCGCAGGACCCCGTCCTCGTCGCGGCGCCAGAAGCCGAGCCGTACGAGCGTGGCGTCATCGGCGGAGGGGCCGGCGCCAAACGCGGCGGCAAGGATCTCGCGCGGTCGAACGGACGCCGTCGGGGGTACAGCAACGTCGTCCACGACGCCACCGCCCTCACGCATCCGCAGCTGAACGAGGGCGCCCTCGGGCCGCGGTCCCACGAGCTCCGGCCAGAGCGCCGCGTCGGCCAGGCGCAGAAACGCAACCGAGGCCCGCGCATCCAGAGTGCGCTCCTCCTCCTTGCGCCGCACGGTCATGGGCACGCGCTCGGCCCCCATGAAGCGCATCACGGCGACGGCGGCGGCCTCGCGGTCGATCCCGGGGAGCACGGCGAGGTAGTCCGCCGCCTCCAGCCGATAGGCGAGGTTGGGCTCCTTGTGCTCCATGACCCGCCCGCCGACGAACGCGAGCCCCGGATCCGCCGCGGCGTTCAGGCGCGTGAGCAGCGTGTCGAGCGGAACCGCCTCGGTCAGCGCGACCTCCACCAGCTCACCGACGCTGTAAGTGCCGAGCGCGAGGGCGGGCGAGAACGTCATCAGCGGCTTGGGGTGAAAGCCCCACGAGTAGCCCACGGGCACGCCGGCGCGGCGCCACACGCGGGGCAGGATGCGCAGCATGTCGGTGTGGCCCTGGAGCCGAATGAGGCCCGTCTTCACATACTGGAGTCGATAACGGACGAGATCCTCCGGCTTGGCGGCGTTCTCGCGGACCGGGGGTCGCGGCGCCTTCCAGCGCTTGTCTGTGGGCGTCTCGACCGGAGCCTCGACCTCGGGGCTGGGGGCCTCGGGCTCAATGACCGGCGCCTCGAGCGCGCCCATCTCACTGAGGAACCCGACGCGCTCCTCGCGCATCTGCGTCATGTCGCAGGCGACGCCACAGTGGTAGCAGACGAGCTTCTTCTTGTCGGCCAGCGCCTGCGCCACGTTCGTGTGATGGACCTGCATCCCGACCGGCTTGCCGCACGGCGGCGAGGCCTTGTTCTTGAGCGTGCGCTTCCACTCCATGGCGAGGAAGCCATCGGCGAGGCCGACGTCGAGGTGATCCCACGGCAGTCCGCCATCCAGCGGCAGCGTCCCGAGATACCGCGTCGGGTCGAAGCCGGGCAGCGCCTCCATGGCGGCCATCCACGCCTCGAACTTGAGCTGCTCGTCCCAACCGTCGAACCGGCAGCCGCCCTTCCAGGCCGCCTCGATGAGGTCGGAGACGCGGCGGTCCCCGCGCGAGACGATGCCCTCCAGGTAGCTGATGCGCGCGTCGTGGAACTTGACCGGCACGTTGTAGTAGCGGCCCGCGTCCCGCAGGAGCCACTGCTTGCGCTTGAGCTCGGGAATCGTGTCCATGGCGGCCCACTGGAACGGCGTGTGCGGCTTGGGCACGTGCGAGCTGACGGACGCGGTGACCTCGGCCTTGCGGATGTAGCCGCGCCCGACGGCCTTCTGCCGCGCGGCCGTTTGGACGATTCCGACGACGTCCTCGTCCTGCTCGGTCGGGAGCCCGATCATGAAGTAGCACTTCATCTTGTCCCAGCCGCGCGAGAAGATGCGGTGCGCGGAGGCCGCGAGGTCCTCCTCCGAGATGTTCTTGTTGACAACGTCTCGCATCCGCTGCGTGCCGGCCTCGGGCGCAAACGTGAGGCCCGTCGCGCGTACGGACTTGATCTCGTCGAGGAGGCCATCGTTGAGTCCGTAGGCCCGAAGGCTCGAGACCGACAGCGACACGTTGCGGCTGCGCAGCTCGCCCATGAGGCCACGGATGAGCGGATCGACGCAGGAGTAGTCCGCAGTCGACAGCGAGGTGAGCGAGGCCTCGTCATAACCGCCCTGATCGATGGCGGTGAGGACCGTGCTGATGATCTTCTTGGGGTCGCGCTCGCGGACGGGCCGGTAGATCATGCCCGCCTGGCAGAGGCGGCAGCCCTCGGTGCAGCCACGGGCGATCTCGATGCTGAGGCGGTCGAAGATGGCCTGCGCCGCGGCGACCGGCGAGTCGCTCGGGAACGGAAATGCGTTGATGTCTGGCACGAACGCGCGAGTGACGCGTGCGGGGACCCGCTCGTCGATGGGTCGCGTGACGCAGAGCAGCCCCGAGCGAGCGTCCTCGGCGACCTCGTAGAGCTCGGGCACGTACACGCCCCCGGCCTGGGCCATCCGGATGAGCGCCTCGCGGCGCGAGTGTCCGGCGACGCGATCGGCCTTCCAGCGCAGGAGCAGCTCCGGCAGTCGGGCCTCGGCGTCGCCGACGAGGAACGCGTCGAAGAACGGCGCGACGGCCTCGGGGTGCGTGGCGCAGGGCCCGCCCGCCAGAATGAGTGGCCAGGTGCCGTCCTGCCGATCCTGGGCACGCAGCGGGATGCCGGACAGATCGAGCAACGTGAGCACATTCGTGTACGTCATCTCGTACTGGAGCGAGCAGCCCACGGCGTCGAAGTCGCGCAGCGGCCGCGCAGACTCGAGCGACACGAGCGGCAGGCCACGCGCCCGCAGCTCACGCTCCATGTCGACCCACGGCGTGAACGCGCGCTCGCACGCGATGCGGGGGTGCTTGTTGAGCACCGAGTACAGGATCTTGGTCCCGAGGTGGCTCATGCCGATGTCGTAGAGATCGGGGAACGCGAGGCACATCGACACATCGACCGTGCTCGGGTCCTTGCGCACCTGGTTCATCTCGCCGCCGGCGTAGCGCGCTGGCTTCTCGACGCGATGCAGGAAGCTCGCGTAGGGATGAGCGGTGGTCAGGGGCGTCGGTGTCTCAGTCACGGTGCGGTCTCCGATGGGGCGAAAATGCCCGGCCGCGCACGGTAGCCGGGATTGGCAGCGCTGTCATCGGATTTGAACGCTAGAACTGGAACTCCAGCACGCTCCGGTCCTCGCTGCGGATGCTGATGGCGAGCGCCTCGACCTTGGGCAGGACCTGGTGAATGAAGAATCGCGCCGTCTCGAGCTTGCCCTGGTAGTACTGCAAGTCCGTGAGGTCGGTCGCGTTCTCGGCCAGCCGATAGCCAATGGCGGCCTGCTCGACCAACACGCGCGCCAGCACGATGTGACCGAACATCTCCAGGTAGTTCGAGGCGTGCAGCACCGGGTAATACCGGTCGCCCTTCATGTTCCGCCCACCGAAGTCCATCGTGATGGCGACGAGCGTGTTCTTGGCCGTCTCGAGCTTCTCAATCAGCGGGGCGATGACCGCGTTGGACTTGTGGGTCGCGATGAACTCGTTCATCCAGCCCACGAAGGTCATGAACGCCGCGCCGCCCTTCATGGCGACCTTGCGGCCGAGCAGGTCGAGCGCCTGAACGCCGTTGGTGCCCTCGTAGATGGCGGCGATCTTCACGTCGCGCAGCAGGCCCTCGACCCCGTACTCGCGGATGTAGCCGTAGCCACCGTGGACCATGATGGCCATGTCCACGACCTCGAAAGCGCGGTAGCTGCCGTACGCCTTGCAGATCGGGGTGAGCAGCTCTGCCAGCGCGCGGTAGCGGTCCTTCTCGACCTCGTTGGTCGCCAGCTCGTGCCGGTCCACGTAGCTCGCCACCAGGAGCAGCAGCGCGCGAATGCCCTCGGAGAACGCCTTCATGCTCACGAGCATCCGGCGGACGTCGGGGTGCTCGATGATCGTGACTCGCGGCGCCATGGGGTCCTTCATGGCCGTCACGTCCACACCCTGCACGCGCTCCTTGGCGTAGGCCAGCGCCAGCTGAGAGGCGTAATTGGCCATGGAGCTGGCCTGAAGGCCGACGGCAATGCGCGCCTCGTTCATCATGAGGAACATGTGCTGGATGCCCTCGCCTTCGCGGCCGACGATCTCGCCCTCGCAGGCGTCGTCGTCGCCGAACGCGAGAGAGCACGTCGGCGAGCCATGCAGGCCCATCTTCTCCTCGACGCCCGTGACCTTCACGTCGTTGAAGCGACCATCGGCCAAACGCCGCTTCGGCACGATGAACAGCGAGACGCCCTTGAGGCCGGGCGGAGCGTCCGGCGTGCGCGCGAGGACCATATGGAGGACGTTTTCGGTGATGGGCTGATCGCCCGCCGAGATGAAG
>SXGT01049383.1_pt1 | contig 48793 bp, 39 predicted proteins | sample 3176221 | NCBI WGS metagenome assembly SXGT01 (sample SAMN11356862, study PRJNA531348) | freshwater metagenome | isolation source: freshwater sample F1-120 | place: China: Fuxian Lake, Yuxi | collected 2017-12-25 | reverse complement strand
TGGGACAACGCGAAGAAGATCGTTGAAGTTGACATGCGCGCCAAGGGAACCGACCTCCACGCGGCGACGGTGGTCGGCGACACCGTGGGCGACCCATTCAAGGACACCAGTTCGGTTGCGCTGAATCCTGTCATCAAGTTCACGACGCTCTTTGGCCTTCTCGCCGTCGAGATCGCGATCGCTATGCAGGATCATCCCGCGAAGATTTGGATTGGCCTCGGCTGCTCCGCCATCGCACTCGTCTTCGTTTGGCGCAGCTTCTACTCGATGCGCATTCCGTCAGACGCGAAGGGCTGATTCCACCCACACTACATGAATCGAGGGTCGCTCTCTCCGGAGAGCGACCCTTTTTCTTGGCATGCAGCCTTGGTCACGCATCCATCCCAATGCCGTGCGCCCCCAGCATGTCGAGGAACTTTCGGCTCGGTGGTGCTTGCGCATCCACTTGGCCACCATCTGGATGCGCGAAGGAAAGTTTCCATGCATGAAGCCCGAGTGGCGGTTCCTCTGCCTTGGACAGCGGGAGCAACTTTTCGAACGACGCGTAAATCGGATCGCCCTCGATCGGCGCGCCGAGGCTCGCGAAGTGGGCACGCAACTGATGCAGCCTCCCAGTGACCGGTTCGCACTCAATCAACATTGCCCGCGCTGTCCGAGCGAGTACACGCCAGCGACTCGAGGCGGGCTTCCCGTGCGCGTCTACCACGCTCACGAGTCGTCCCTGCACCCGTTTCTCTGCGAGCGGTCGATCACAAGATCCGACTTGCCCAACCTCACCGAGCTTTCGGGAGAGTCGAACGATCGCGAGGTAGCTCTTTCTGACGCGATGCGCCTCCCACTCGAGACGGAGGAAGTCATAGGCATCCCGATCGAGTGCACAGCAAAGACAACCGCTGGTCATGCGGTCCAACCGATGCAGCATGCCATAGTCCCGCGCTTCGCCCAGTGGCGCGAGTTGCTTTGCACGCGTTGCAAAGAGTGCGTTGAGGACGCTATCCGCCGCGTGGCCGCGACCTGGTTCGCTCACCACTCCCGGCGCCTTGTCCACAACAATCACCCGCGCATCTTCGTGCACGATTCCGAGTCGCATCTTGGAATTGGGAATCGGAATCGGCATGCCAGCACGCTGTTGGACGAACCTCACTCAACGACCACGCTCGGGCCATGATCGACGAACTCAGCTCAATCAGGCTTGGAACGGCGCAATAGAAAGGGGCGGGACTCGTGCCTCGCACGCGTCCCGCCCGTCATCAAGCGTCGTTGGGGTCGTTCGGATCACTCAGCCGTGTCCGCCCGCATCGTGCCCAGCAATCGCTGGGGCGCTCGGTGGGGCGATGGGTGCGGCACCTCCGCGACTAGCACCCGTCGAGCGATGCCATGCTTTGCGGTTGGGATCGATGCCATGCGGGAACCCGTTCACATCGTAGTAGGGATCTGCGTAGCCACCTTCGTAACTTCCGCCCCAGTAATTGGGCAGGTCGTTGTCGGGTGAACTCGAGGACGGCTCGATGTAGTTGCTCTGACCGTTGTTTTCTGTCGACGGATTGAACTGGCTCGGCCGCCAGCTGTAGTCATTGCCATCGGTGATGATTGGATGCTCGTCCCACGCGAGTTGCAGGCGTCGAGCAGCCGCAACGTTCGCATCTTCGAGGGCTTGCGCCGCGGCATCAGTCTTGGCGCGGAGCGCCGCCTCTTGCGCGAGCCGCGCGTTGCGCTGGTCCGCTTGCGAGTTTGCGGCCCAAGCATAGTACGCGTCGAGTTGGCCCTTGCTTTGAAGGAACGCGAGTCCCTGTCCGGCAGTCGCAAGTGCCGCCTGATACTTCGCGAAGGCGTCCTGCGCAAGGGTGGTCTGCGCGCCGACTTCGCGCGCAAGCGTTGCAATGTCCGTTGCGGAACTCCCGGATGCCCCCGCGAGTTGCGCCTGCCGAAGCGCGACTTGGTACGCCTGCATGAAGGTCAAGCCTGGATTACTGGGTGCGCCGAATGTCTGCTTGCCAAACTCGGCGGTGAGGTTCACGCTTGCCAAGTATCCCTTGATGAGTTCGATGCGCTTGTTCGCATCGCGCGCGCCTTCGCCAGAGGTGTTGGTCACGGATGCGAGGGCGTTGTATTCCGCTTGAAGATTGGCAAGTGGCGCGGAGAGCGCGGTGCCGCTCTGCTGCAGCGCAGGGTGCGTCAGGGGAGCGGGTGCGAGAGGGGATGCGAGGGTGCTAGCAGCGATCAGAAGCGAAATCATCACTTGGGAAACCTCCAATGGGCTGAGAGTGTAACAAGTGAGCAGCGGAGAAGTGCGCCGCAAGCGCGCGCGATAGCATCGCTTCCATGCATGGTGTGAACTCCTCTCTCCGACCCTTTGGCGCGACAATCTTTGCTGAAATGACACGGTTGGCACTCGCGCATGATGCGGTCAATCTCGGGCAGGGCGCGCCGGACTTCGACGGTCCTGAGTTTGTGAAAGAGGCGGCAATCCGAGCCATTCGTGATGGTCGCGGACAGTACGCGCGAATGACCGGGTTGCCCGAGCTAAACGGTGCAATCGCAGAACGCTTTGAGAAAACCACCGGTATCGAGATCGCGCCCGAAACGCAAACCGTGGTGACCTGTGGATGCACAGAAGCGATCGTCGACGCCATGCTCGGATTGCTTGAAGCCGGCGACGAAGTCATTCTCTTCGAGCCCTTCTACGACAGCTATCCCGCCGCGGTTGCAATGGCGTCTGGTATTGCGAAGGTCGTCACGCTGCAAGCGCCGCACTTCCGCATTGAAGAGTCTGCCCTGCGATCGGCGGTCACCGCGCGAACCAAGATCATCCTTGTGAACACGCCGCACAATCCCAGCGGACACATGCTCGACGATGACGAACGACAGCTCATCGCCAGGGTCGCGAATGAATGCAATCTCATCGTGCTGAGTGATGAGGTGTACGAAGAACTCTATTACGCGAAACCACACCGCTCGCTGGCGCTGGAAGATGGGCTGCGAGAGCGCACCGTTGTGCTGTCGAGCTTGGGAAAGTCATTCTCGTTCACGGGATGGAAAATCGGGTGGGCCATTGGACCTGCCGCGCTCGTCGCGGCCATCCGCGCAGCGCATCAATTCACCACCTTCTGCGCACCCACGCCGCTGCAGGTTGCCGCAGCAACCGCACTGCGCGCGCCGGATTCCTACTTCACGGACTTTCGATGCGAGTACAAACGGAAACGAGATCTGCTCGCCGAAGGACTGCGACAATGCGGACTCGCGCCGATCGTGCCCGAGGGGAGTTACTTCATCCTCGCGGACCACGAAAGGTTTGGGTTCCAAGATGACTTTGCCTTCTGCCGTTTTCTCGTGGAAAAAGTTGGTGTCGCCGCGATTCCGCCCGGCGCGTTCTACAAAAACAAGCAACATGCGCGAACCCTCGCGCGCTTTGCGTTCTGTAAGCGGGAAGACACGCTCGGCGCTGCGCTCGATCGGCTTCAACGACTTCCGGAGTGCGCGAGGCACTACAGGAGCACCGCGCGCGAGGCATGAAAAGCAGCGAGGCGCGTCACGCGGACGCGCCTCGTTGGAGATTCTTGAGCAAGTACAACTGCAGATCGTGCCGCGCGAAGGATCAGCCCGTAATCGTGTCAACGCGAACGCTGAGGTACGACTGACGGTGACCGATCGTCTTGCGGTATCCCTTTCGGCGCTTGTACTTCACGGAGCGAACCTTTTCGCCATCGTTCTCACCGAGGACGGTGACGGTGACGCTCGCGCCTGCGATGTAGGGAAGACCAAGCTTGGCAGCGGTGTTTCCATCACCGATGGCAAGAACCTTGTCGAGGGTGAGGACGGCGCCGTCCTCGGCTTCGCGGAGGTCGATGTCGATGACATCGCCCTTGGAGAGTTTGATCTGAGTGCCGGAGTCTTCGATGATCGCGTACATGGGAAATCCTTAGGCGCCCAGTGAAGTCGGGCGGGTCGTCAATTCTATCAGAACGATTGACGATTGCGCCTACCCCAATGGAGCAATCCGCAAAAAAGGCCACCGCCCCTGTGCGGGGCGGTGGTAAGCGGCTGCAGTGGTGTCGTAAGCCGAGTTCTGGAGCTAGGGGGTACCTAGCGTGGCAGCCATTTCTCTCGCCCAAGTGTTGCCACTTGGGTCTAGCACGCGACCCGCTTCACACCCACGGACCATGGGAACCCCGACGAATCGGGGCGGAAGCTGCTTGCGCTTGCACGAGGTGGGGTTTGCCTTGCCTTGCCCGTCGCCGGCCAAGCGGTGCGCTCTTACCGCACATTTGCACCCTTACCAAGTTCTTTCGAACCTTGGCGGTTTGTTTTCTGTGGCACTGTCCCTGACCCGCAGCCGGGGCCGGTGGGAGTTACCCACCACCATGTCCTACCGTGCTCGGACTTTCCTCTCGTCAACGGATCGACGAGCGACTGCCTGACACCGCCTGCACTGTAGCGCGCATCGACCACACTGACTTGAAGCCCAATTGCGAATCGTCACGACCGCATAACCGGATCTTGTGTGGGGCATGGGCTCTGAACACCATATGTGGGACGAAGAACTTCAAAGATTGTCCTTTACTTTCACAATCCTGCCGCAAGAATGCTTCACCCCTCGGCGCCGACCCATCTCGTGGCGCCAAGGTGCTAATCCTGATGAGAGAACCGCAGTCTCGTCGCAGGCCCGTTTCCGTTCAAGTTGAGATTCCGCCAGCGTGCGGATTCGATGCTTGAGACTGCGCCGCGACGAATCCTAGTGAGGAATACTTATGACGAACCGTGATCGGGCATCGAACTCCAACGATTCTTCCTCGAACAGCAACCTGGACGCGACGCCCACTGGCAATCCGCACGCAGGAGGAGTTGAAAGCGCGCACAGCGTCAGTTCAAGCGAACCGTCAGCGTCGGCGCAACTGATGGGGGCGACTCCAAGCTCGTCCCGTTTCGCAACGCTGCAGAACTATCACCTCCTCTTGTTTCGTAAGGCGCTCCATCCGGAGTTCTTTGGCATCGAGGGCCGCCGCCGAGTACAGCATGGCGAGTACGAGACCGAGTCGTGGATCTTCAAGGGTGGGCATGCGGTTCGTTTCCAACTCGCTGGCCAGACGGTTTGCGAGGTTGTCTACGAGCACCTTGATCAGATCCCGGATCGTGGTCTCGTTGCCGCACTGCCATGCGCTGGCGAGCGTGACTTCGAAGAGAAGGTCGCGGAGAACTTGTTGTACATGACGACCATGCAGACCGAGCAACTCAGCGACCACCTCTATGTCGGAACCTACAAGGAACTGATGCAGCATGTTCGTGAGAACAACTCGCTCTTCTCGGCGTGGACCGATCCGTGCGGGAAGCAGAATTTGTCGGTGGTCGACATTCAGCGCTTCCGAACCGAGGTGCACATTCAGGGTTACCACCTGCGCAGCGACTGCGGTCTCGTGCTTCGTACGCAATCGATGTTGCAACTCGTGACACCAAAGGCAAACACGACGACGACCAAGTCGACTTCGACGAAACGCTCGCGCGATCACTAGTTCCATCCACGACAGAACTACGCAAAGCGCAGCACGCGGAGGCCATCCGGTGAATTCCAGCCCGCAACCTGTTGACGCGAGTCGAACGTTCGTCGAAACAGATCGTTTCTTGGGGCTCGACGATGTGGTGTTTCCGCCGCGGGATGCTCGCACCGTTCGTTTGGTGCCGCCAAGCGTGTGCGAGGAAGCAGAGAACGCGTCTCGCCGAACACCGAAGTCGATCGAGCAACCCACGACGATCGCAACGCCCACGCGCCATGCGACCACGGTTTCTCCTGCCGATCCGGCGCCAGCCAAGCCTGCACACGCGCCAAGCGTTGAGCGGATTTCGATCCCGAGCGGCTCCGACAGGCAGTCGCAGCTCGACGCGCTGCGTCGGCTCCACGAAGAGCAGTGCCCGTATTGCAACTCGACCCACGAGCCGGTGATGATCTTCGGAGAGGGCAATGCGAGTGCCCGAGTCTTCTTCGTGGGGGAGGTTCCAACCGAAGCGGAAATCACCGCGCGCCGACCGCTCGCTGGACTGAGCGGCGGCAAGCTGGAGGAGATGATTCGCGCCATGAAGTTGAGTGGCGAGGATGTGTACCTCGCCAACATCCTCAAGAGTCCACTCCCCGAACTTCGCCCACCGAGCGCGACCGAGCTCGCACAGTGCGGACCGTACCTGCGTGCGCAGATTGAGATCATCAAACCCGCCGTGATCGTCACGCTCGGGGGACCCGCCAGCAAGCACATCCTTGCGAGCGAACTCGGCATCACTCGATTGCGCGGCGTTTGGGGCGAGTTCAAGATCGAGAGCCTCACGATCCCCGTGATGCCGACCTTCCATCCCGCATACTTGCTGCGCAATTACACGGATGAAACCCGCGCCGCTGTCTGGCACGACCTCAAGCAAGTGATCGAACGCCTCCGCGTCAACGCGTAAGTCCGTTAGAGTTTGAGAATGATCGTCGTCGGCCCCTCGTTCACAAGAGACACCTGCATCGCGGTCCGGAATCGACCCGACTCCGTCGGCACGCCGAGAACGCGCAACCGCGCGACCACTTGTTCGACTATCGGCTCTGCCATTTCGGGAGGCGCTGCGCCGATGAAACTCGGCCGATTGCCAGTGGATGTGTCAGCGACAAGGGTGAATTGACTGACCACGAGCGCGCTGCCGCCCACCTCGAGGACCGACAAGTTCATCTTGCCTGCCGCGTCATCGAAGATGCGTAGCTTGGCGAGTTTTTCGGCGCATCGCGTCGCGAGTTCCGTCGTGTCGGAGCGTTCAATGCCTAACAGGATGCAAAGCCCGCCCTCGGCAGTGAGTGATCCACAGGGAGTTCCCTCACTCAAGACCGTCGCCTGCGACGCTCGCTGCACGAGGGCAATCATCGAACGAACGCGAGGGAGGCCGCGCTCACTAGGCGACTTCCATCGGCTTCGCACGATTGGTAATAGTCGAGGAGTTCCGGCGTGGTCCCCTTGAGCAGCTTCAACCCAGCCCAGAGTGCGCCGAGCGAATCCCAGTGCATGGGATTCCCGCCCTTGGAAACTTCTCCGAGGAAGGCGTCCGCATCCGAAGCGATGAAACACTTCAGGAGCGAACGATCAACCTGATTGACCTCCTTCTTGCGCGAATCATCCACGGCTTTCTGATCCCCAAACTGCGGTCCGACATGGGCCAATTCCGCACTCACCACAAAGAGTGTGCGAGAGAGATCCGCGCCGAGTGCACTCTGTAACGCCGTCACAAACTCCGCCACGGTTCCGCGCTTGCCATCGTCCGCGAGCAACTTCGAGGCCGGGTCTGGCAGAATCGCTGCAAGAACCTGCACATTGCCGAGAATCGTTTGAATCCAAGGAATGTGGCACTGCACGGCATGTTCGGGACAGAGATCGAGAAGGTCGATGAAGAATCGATCGCCACCTGCCGCGCGAATGGCGCTGATCGTCGATGCGTCGGCGGGGCAGCGGCCGAGTTGCGTATCGAATCCGATGTCGGAAATCGTTGCGCCATCACCGAGTGCCAGGTGAGGCGTCGCAAGAATCACGACTCGGTCGAACTGTTGCCCCTTGGCGACTGCTGCGCTCAACGCTTTGTAACTCGTCGCGTACACCGCGCGGCCGCGTTCATAGTCAAGGTGCGTCACGACGATGCCGGCAAGCGCGCCCTCAAGTTCGGGATCATCCGCTTCTTCGAGAATCGACTCGATCTTCGCGCGGCACGCCGCTGCGTCCTCACCGAGCGCCCGCGAAACAGTGGCGGGAAACGCGCCTGCCGCGCGCAGTTGATCACGCATCTTGGTTTCGAGTTCTTCACTCGTTGGTCCCCACAACAGACCGCGAGCCTCAAGAGCAAGCGCCAATTCGGAGACCGGATTCACCTCAGGAGCTTTGATCTGCTCGGCAATCTCATGCACGGTGGCTTGTCCGCGAAATGATTGGAGGAGCGTCTGCACCCCCTGAAGATGTTGCGGAGTGGGAATCTGCACATCGAGCCCTTGACCGTGGTAAGGGTCCATCAAGCGAAGTCCGAGAAACTTCCCTTGATCATCCCCTAAGGGCATGATTCGGATCGGGCGAAGCTCCGGTCGGAGGATGTGGGGGGGAAGTTCCTTGGTTGCGGCGGTCTCGCTCATCGGTCGCTCCGTTGATCGTTCAAGTGAATCGGCGAGTGTAGCCGAGTTCAAATTCATGCTCCCTTCGCATTCGCAATGCAACCGATGGATGCAGGAGGGATGTACAATCTCCCTCCCGTTTGCCCGAGCTTTCAAATCTTGAAGTGGTATTGAACCGATCAAGATCGAACCCAAGTCGACTTTCGACAGGGAACCCCGTGGAACGATCCACGGAATCTACTCCGATCCGCTGCCGGATCATGGTGGCTGAAAACTGGTTCAGCACCAGCCTGAGCACCATCCACTGTCCCACGAGGAATTCATGCGTCAGATGCGCCGAAACCTGATCTCCGTCCTGACCGTCAGCACCTGCCTCGTCACGCTCGTCAGTTCTGCGGCGGCGCAAGAGAAGCCCACGGGCGCGCCACCGGCGCTCAGTCCAGCCAACAAGCCGACCGTCATCGCGCCATCGCACCCAATGGTGGACGCTCCAACCAAACCGGCGAGTACTCGAGTTCCAGCGAAGGGCGGAGTAGGCGCGCTGAGCCCGAATGCTCCCGCACCCAACAGTGAACTGATCACCGGACAGCCCGTTCCCCCTCCAGAACAGGCCATTCCATCCGGACCTGCAGTCGTGAAGTTTGAGCCCGAGATACTCGATCTCGGCGATATGACTGCAGATGTTCCGAAGACCGGGAAGGTCAAGATCCTCAACATCTCCGACAAGCCGATCACGATTACGAAGGCTGTTCCTGGATGTGGATGCACCACTCCAACCTGGCCAAAGGATCCGATCCTTCCTGGCGAGTTCGGGGAAACAGAAATCACCCTCAAACCCGGCCAGAAGGCCGGCATCAAGCTCAGCAAGCGCGTCACCTTTCAGATTGAAGGTGCGCCGCCAGCAGTCCTCACTGTCGAAGGCAATGTCGTTGCGTTCGTGACGATCGCGCCCGATCTCGTCGAGGCACCCTCGCCGACTGAGAAGAGCACTGAAATCCTCCTCAAGCATGGCGAACTTGTGCTTGAGAGCGTCGATGGCACTCCGTTCAAAGTGCTCGACTCGGCACCGCCCATCATCAAGGATATGTCGACTGAAGCGGCATTGAAGCACACGGTGCACATCGATTGGGATGCGTGGGCAGCGACGGGGAAGGGACCCAAGTTGGCCGTTCGTACTGATCACCCCAAGGCTGCAAATCTCACCCTTCTCATCAAGCGCTCGCTTGACGACCGCACGGCAGTTGCGCCGCCATCACCTCCGACTTCATCGAGCCTTCCTCCGCTCGTGACTGCCGTTCGGAGCGGCGACCCCGCAAAACTCGCGGAAGAAATCTCCAAAGCGAAGGATGTGAATGAGCAGGATCAAGTGCAACGCCAGACGGCGCTCCATTGGGCAGCGAAGGAAGGCAAGTTGGACATGGCTCGCATCCTCATCGCGTCCAAGGCCAATGTGAACGCCGGTGACCGACAGGGCAAGACGCCACTCTCCTTCGCCGCGCAGGCCGGAAACTTTGAAGTCTGCGCCTTCCTCGTCGAGAATGGTGCGGACGTCAATGTCCGTGACGCGCTCAAGGGGAATCCGCTCTTGTGGGCTTCGGGCCTCGGCAATGCAAAGACCGTCGAGTTCCTGCTCTCGAAGGGAGCGGACGCGAAGATCGTCGATGTGAATGGAATGAGCGCATTGCTCTGGGCAACGAACATCGGAACTCCAGAAACAGTGGAACTCCTACTCGCTGCGGGTTCGGACCCGAATCTCATCGATTCGCAATCCGCAGACTCCGCGTTGCACCGCGCCGCACGGCGCAACACCAGTGCCAAGGCCATCACGCTGCTCCTCGCCGCCGATGCGAAGCCCAATGTTCGCAACAAGGTTGGGATGACTCCACTCCACGCTGCCGCCTCAAGCGGCACGGCAGAGAAGGTCCAACTTCTCCTCGCGGGCAAGGCGGATCCCATGGCACTCGACGCGAAGGGTTGGTCCGCGCTTGATTACGCGACGATTCGTGGAGACGGGGAGCGCGTGAAGATTCTTGAGATCCTCACGCCAATCTCGCCTGCGCCCCATGGAGCGGACGCCGCAAAGCCAGCCGACGCGGCCACTGGTGTCGCCCCGGTCGTTCCAACACAGCAGTAACGACTCGCCCTCCATTGCACTTGAAAGCCCCAAGCATCTGCTTGGGGCTTTTTTTCACACAGAACACCTACAGTGCGCGGATGACCACCGCGACGCGCTCCGCCTTTGACGAACTCGCCTCTGATCTTCGCGAGTCGTTCCTCCTGAGCAGTACCGAACAACTCCTCGGCTGGGACCAGGAGACGATGATGCCTGAAGGGGGGCTCGAGCATCGCTCGCAGCAACTCGCGCTTCTCTCACGGCTCGTTGCAGAGCGCGACCAAACCGAACTGCGCGGAGAATTGATTGCCGCGTGCGAATCGGATGCAGAGTTACTGAGTCATCCGGTCCAGGCGGGGGTCGTCCGCGAAGCGCGCCGCGATTACACCCGTGCCTGCAAGGTCCCAGCGAAGTTGGTGGAAGCACTCACAAAAACTTCGAGCATTGCGCAGCATGAGTGGGGGCAGGCGCGAGCGGCGAATGATTTCAAGCGCTTTCAACCATGGTTGGAAAATCTCGTCGCGCTGTTGCGCGAGAAGGCGGCATGCCTCGGTTGGAATCGATCGGACGGCGAGCCGTGGGATGCGCTCGCCGACCTCTACGAGCCTGGCTGCACGGCCAAGATGGTCGAAGGCGTCTTTACCCCGCTTCGTGGACGACTGCAGTCATTCGTCGCGCAATTGACGAGCGCGTCTCGGAAGCCGTCCAACGCATTCAACGAGTTTGAGATCCCCATCGAGAAGCAAGAGGCGTACTGTCGCTTTGTTGCTTCGAAGATCGGGTTCGACTTTTCTCGCGGCCGACTCGATCGGTCGACCCACCCATTCTGCGGTGGCTCGCACTGCAACGACATTCGGATGACCACCCGCTACGCGATGCACTGCCTCAACGATGGACTGGGTTCAACCCTCCATGAGTCCGGTCACGGCATGTATGAGCAAGGACTGCACTTCTCGCAGGTTGGATTGCCCAGCGGGCAGTCGGTGAGTCTCGGCATCCATGAGAGTCAAAGTCGGATGTGGGAGAATCAAGTTGGACGCAGCCGCGAGTTCTGGAAGTGGGCACGAGGCACGCTTCAAAGCGAACTCGGCATCGCAGAGTCGCGCTTCTCACTCGATGAACTCTACGAGGCCGCCAACATTGTTGAGCCTGGCTTGATTCGAGTGGAGAGTGACGAAGCAACCTACAACCTTCACATCATGGTTCGCTTCGAGATCGAGCGCGCTGTCTTACGCGGGGACCTTGAAGTCGCTGGCATTCCATCGGTCTGGAATCGCCTCTACTCGGAGTACCTCGGGTTGAAGGTGCCCGATGATCGCCGTGGCTGCTTGCAGGACATTCACTGGTCGATGGGCGCGATGGGCTACTTCCCAACCTACACGCTTGGCAATCTGTACGCGGCGCAATTCTTCGATGCAGCCAAACGCGCACTTCCTGACCTCCACGCGCAAATCGCTCAAGGCGAGTTCGGCGCACTCAAGACCTGGCTCAATCGCGAGATTCATCAACACGGTCGGCAATTCAGCCCGACGGAACTCGTGATGCGCGTCACCGGCAAGCCGCTCTCTGCGGAGCCGCTGATGCAGTACCTCGAGACGAAGCTCCGACCGCTCTACGGCATCTGAACAGAATGCCTACGGCACAAGCAGAACCGATCGATTCACGCGCTTTGCGAGCGCCGTGAGGGACTTCACGCATTGGTTCGGCTACGATCGTCCCTTTCCCCCTCAACTTGGCCCAACATGCCCGCTGATCCCAACCTTCGAAACATCGCCATCATTGCCCATGTCGACCATGGAAAGACCACGCTTGTGGACGCCATGCTCGCGCAGTCTGGCGTCATTCAACTTGCCGAAGGCGAGCATCCCTGCCTCCTCGACTCCAACCCGCTCGAACGAGAGCGGGGAATCACCATCCTCGCCAAGAACTGCGCGGTGACCTACACGATTCGCGCAGGCACACAGCGGGGCGAAGTTTTCCGCGTGAACATTCTTGACACGCCCGGCCACGCCGATTTCGGTGGTGAGGTCGAACGCGTGCTTCGCATGGCGGATGGTTGTTTACTCCTCATTGACGCGATGGAAGGACCGATGCCCCAGACGCGCTTCGTCCTCAGCAAAGCGCTCGAACTCGGATTGAAGCCGATCGTCGTGATCAACAAATGCGACCGCCCCGATGCGCGAATCGATGAAGTCATCAACGAGGTCTTTGATCTCCTGGTCGACCTCGGCGCGGACGACCACGCGCTCGATTTCCCAGTCATTTACGCGTCGGGCCGCGACGGGTGGGCTGCTCGTGATCGAACGGTGCAGGACAAGGGTGTGGATGAGCTCTTCCAAGAAATCATCACTCGCGTCCCTCCTCCGAGTAACGATCCCGACTCGCCACTCCAATTCCTCGTCACCAATCTCGACTACTCCGATTATGTTGGACGCATCGCAATCGGTCGCGTGTTTGGCGGCCGCTTGAAGGCTGGAAACATCGTCGCGTGCAAGAGCGATGGCACGACCCGTCGAGGCAAGATCGCAAAGGTGAATCGATTCGAGGGCTTGAGCCGGTATGAAGTGGGCGAGGTCCTCGCAGGCGACCTCTGCGCCATTGAAGGCATCGCGGACATCGAAATCGGCGACACGGTCTGTCGCGTCGAAGACATCCTCCCTCTGCCGCGCGTCAAGGTGGACGAACCCACACTGCACATGCTCTTCCGCATCAACGATGGTCCATTCGGGGGCAATGAAGGCAAGTTTGTCACGAGCCGTCAGATTTCCGAGAGACTCCAGAAGGAACTGGAGTCGAACGTTGCGCTGAAGGTTTCCCCAGGCGACACGATGGATGAGTTCCACGTGTCCGGTCGCGGACTCCTCCACCTCGGCGTACTCCTGGAGAACATGCGCCGCGAAGGGTTTGAACTTTGCGTTGGTAAGCCCGAGGTTATTGAGCGGGAGATTGACGGCGTCACGCAGGAACCATGGGAGCGGCTCTCGCTCGACGTGCAGACGCCTGCGCTCGGCGCGGCTCTCGAACTCATCGGTTCGCGCGGCGCGGATATCAAGGGCATGGATCAGCGGGGGACTCGTATGCACATCGAGGCTGACATCCCTGCGCGCGGACTCATCGGCATGCGGACTCGCATGCTCAATGCGACGAGTGGTGATGCGATCATGCACCACACCTTCTGCGGCTACCGCGCAGGATCCGGCAGCGTGAAGAAGCGACAGAACGGCGTCATGATTTCGCTGGAGGGCGGTCGGATCACCGAGCACGCGCTGCAGAACCTCTCCGACCGCGGCATTTTCTCGGTGAAACCAGGTGATCAGGTCTATGCCGGACAAATCGTCGGAGAGCACAACCGCGACAACGACCTGGTGGTGAATTGCACTCGCCTCAAGCAACTCACGAACTTCCGCGAAACCGTCAAGGAAGCCACGGTCGTGCTGAAAGGGGCTCGCACCTTGACGCTTGAGATGGCACTTGAATACATCGAAGACGACGAGTTTGTGGAAGTGACTCCAACCTCGATTCGTATTCGCAAGCGCATCCTCGAAGAGAACGCTCGCAAGCGGTCCGAACGATCTGAAAAGGATCGCCTCGCGACCAACGCGCAAGCCTGACTCGGAACCGACTCGAACTTCGCCTAGGGACTCGATTTCACTCTGCGCCGTGCTATTCTGTCACGCACGACGCATGGCGCTCTTTGTTCAAAAATTTGGCGGCACTTCCGTTGCCGACCCACAGCGAATCGCTCGATGCGCTGCGCGCATTCGAGAGCGCCGAGAGGAGGGGCATCAAGTCGTCGTCGTTGTCAGCGCGATGGGACAATCCACCGACGAACTCATCGAACTCGCCGAGCGAGTTTCCGGCAATTCCACGTCGATCGCGAAGCGCGAACTTGACATGCTCATGGCGACGGGCGAACAGGTTTCGGTCGCGCTATTGGCGATGGCACTTGAACGAATCGGAGTTCCGGCTGTCAGCCTCACCGGTCAGCAAGTTGGGATTCGCACCGATGGAGCGTTCGGGCGAGCACGGATTCTTTCGGTTGATCGCGGACGCCTCGATCGGGAACTCGCCGCAGGGCGCACGCCAGTGGTCGCTGGATTTCAGGGCGCGAGTGACACGGGCGAACTCACCACGCTCGGTCGAGGCGGTTCGGATACGACCGCGGTTGCGCTTGCGAGCGCGCTCGAAGTCGCCCAGACGGGCGGCTTGTGTGAGATCTTCACGGATGTCGAAGGGGTCTACACCGCAGATCCTCGACGCGTGCCCAACGCCGTGAAACTACCGCGAATCAGCTACGAGGAAATGCTCGAACTCGCGCTCCAAGGCGCGCAAGTGATGCATCCGCGAGCCGTGCTGTTCGGCGAACGCTACGCCGTTCCGATTCATGTTCGTCACAGCCAGCGCGCAGATGAGGGAACGATCATCTGCAAGGAGACTACCGAGATGGAAGATGTCGTCGTCGTCGGCGCCGCACTCAAGGCGGACCTTGGTCGTGTCAGCCTTCGTCGCATTCCCAACAACGTTGGGATGCAGGCGATGCTCTTCGAGTCCATCGCGGCGGCTGGCATCATGGTCGATGACATCGTGCAAACGGAGTTCGGCGAGGTCGCGACGCTTTCGTTCACGGTCGACCACACAGACCTTGCGGATGTCAAGATTGTGGCGAGTCAAGTCCTCGATCGAATCGGCACAGGAGAGTTGGCCGTTGAAATCGGACTCTCGAAGGTCAGCGTCGTCGGCACCGGCATGAAGACGCATGTCGGGGTCGCGAGTCGGATGTTTAGCGCGCTCGGCGACGCGGGCGTTCCAATTCAGAACATCACGACCAGTGAAATCAAGATCTCATGCATCGTCCGCAAGCAAGACGGCGAAGCAGCCCTCCTCGCGGTCCATGAGCGGTTTGGACTCGAACGGCTCAGCGCCGCATCCATGTCGCAAGCGACGACGGGATGAACACGCTGTGCGAATATGGAAGCCTCCACGCGCATCCGCCAATGCAGATCATGACTCTTCTTTCTTGGCGCCGCGGTCGAACTCGCGAAGCCTCGCAGAGAACTCGAAAGGCGCGCTTTCTGCTTCCTCCTCGCTGCGTGTCGCGCGCGACTCCTCGAAGTCCCGCGTGAGTTCCTCATCAATCAAGGCCTTGAGTCACCGTGAAGTGCCTGCCGTTCGAGCGTGTACAGAAGTGGTGCACGCTCCGTGAGACTGCAGAGTCGCTTGAAACCCGACGCCTTCCACTTTACATAAGGCGCATTATCGGACTTTCAAGATCTGGATCGCCTTGAAAACAAGGGATTCGGCGTTTGACGACCCGCTCCACGAGCGCGGCGCGATTCGCCGCCAACCTGACCGAACATCATCTGCGGTTAGCATCGGCTGCGTGCTTCACGAGGCTCCAACTCCACAATCCGAAACGAGTGGCGAAGCCGCGATGAATCCCATCGACGCGCCGCTGCCGTGGGCTCCGCTCTGCTCGGTCTTTCGTCGCTTCCTTCGGTCGCGCGACTTGAAATACACGCAAGAGCGCGCGGATGTCCTTGAAGCGATCATCGCGCGTGATGGCGCGTTTGAAGCCGAAGAACTGCTGCTCGACCTCAAGAGCCACGCCCATCTCGTCTCAAAGGCGACCGTGTATCGCACCATTCGGCTATTGCTCGACGCTGGGATCATTCAGCAAATGCTGTTTGATTCAAAGCAAAGTCACTATCAACTCATTTATGGAAAGGCCGCGCGCGACTCCATGGTCTGCATGAAGAGCGGCCGACATCTTGAGTTCCATTCGGCCGAACTGATCGCGCTCCGTAATCGACTCTGCGCGGAACTCGGTTGGACGGCCGTTGGCCACCGATTTCAAATCTACGCGATCTCACCCGACTCGCTCTCGGGCGAGCCTTCTGCGCCCTCAATCACATAAGCGCCTCGCAGCCACGCGCCCAAGTCGAGCAATCGGCAGCGAGCCGTGCAGAATGGTGCGAATGCATCGTTCTGCAATGCACCTCCGCAACGCGCGCAACCCGGATGACTCACGCGCACCGCCTGCGCGAGCACGAGGAGCGCATCGATCATTCGCGCCGCAAGAGATGGGTCGAAGTTCGCGAGCGGCGTGCAGTCGATGTCGACGCGACGGGATTGGGATTGCTCGAGCGAGCCTTCGCCAACTCCGTCGCGAATCGTTACGTCGAGACGCAACTTCGGCAGCGATGCGGCGATTCGCTGCGGCCATTCAATCACGACGAGCGCATTCGGCTCCTCGAGTAAGGCATCCCATCCCACACTCTCAAGCGCGCCAGTTTCCATGCGCCAACAATCCAAGTGCGCGAAGAGGTCCACGCGCTCTCCACGCGCCGCGAAATGATCCATTCGAAGCGTGAAGGTTGGGCTCGAAACTTGGGAGTGCTCCACGCCGAATCCCCGAGCAAGGCCGCGCGCGAACGCTGTCTTCCCCGCACCAAGTTCGCCGCTAAGCGCGATGACCACTGCGCGCGAGCCTTGCCGTGACGCGAGGGAACGACTGCCGATGACTTCACCGATCACGCTGGCGAGTTGCTCCGTTTCGACGGCTTCCCGCGCGTGGAACGACAACATCCAAGTAGGAGGATGACTCATGTCGCATGCTCCCACCCCGCGTCCGTCGCGGGTTGCGATCGATCACCTTCCACAAGCATGAGCGCGCCGGCGCCAGCGCGAACGGTTCCGATGCGCGAGATCGGCACGCCCTCGAGCAGTGGTGGCACTTCACCCACGGCGGTGAACGCGAGTTCGTAGTCTTCTCCGTGCGCCACCGCGAGGCGCGCCTCCCAACCAGGAGCAACCGGAACGCGCGCGAGTTCAAGATCAATGGTGACCGCCGACGCGCGTGCGATATGCGCGAGGTCCTGAGCCAGCCCGTCGCTCACATCGATCATCGCATGCAGCCGAGTGCCGAGCAATCGAGCGAGCGACTGCGCAACCTCCAGTCGAGGCGCAAAGTTGAGGTGTCGCCCAAGTCCAGTCGTGCGATCCCATGCACCGCCAATCGATCCCGTGACATACACGCCATCGCCTGCAAGCGCATTCGCGCGAGTCACAATCGGTGCGCTTTCGTCGACGCGCGTCGCGAGAATTGTCACCGCGACGCACAGCGCACTCTGATCTGTAACGACCGTCGTGTCCCCGCCAACGAGCGGTGCATGCCATGTCATTGCCGTCTCTCGAACTCCCGAAAAAAGTCGCCAGATTCGCGCCGGTTCCGTTCCTTTAGGAATCATCGCGCACGCAAGCACCGCGAGCGGCCGCGCGTTCGCCATCGCCGCAACATCCGAGAGGTTTCGCAAGACTGCCTTGCGCCCAAGATCGTACGCATCGCCACCAAGAGGCGTGTGCACACCCTCGACCGCACTGTCGGCAGCGACGAGAATCGTGGAGGTGCCTGTCGCAAGCTGAAGCGCGGCCATGTCATCCCCCGGCCCAAGCGTCACGCTTGGCGGAAGGGACGCATTGAGGGCAAACACGCGATTGAGGAGTTCGAACTCCTGCATGGGTGTCGAGTGTAGGCGACCCAACCGCTGCTGCCTGCGGCGGAGCGCGCTTGGGACATTTCCGCAGCGAACGAATCAGAATGCCGTGCGCACGACAAGCTGCGTCAACGCAAGCGCGTACATGCCGGCGATCAAATCATCCACGAGGATGCCCGCGCCCCCGTGAATCTTCTGCAAACGCCGCGCGGGAGGCGGCTTAATCACATCAAACAATCGGAAGGCCGCGAAGGCGACCGAGCAGATAGCAAAGTTGCGGCCCCAGTTGACGCTCCACGGCAACCACATCAACGCAATCGCTTGACCCGCGACTTCGTCCGCAACCACGCGCCCAGGGTCCTTCTTCCCAAGGCACTTCTCCGCATGATCGCCCCACACTAGGCAGATCACGCCGAACAGAATACCCAACAGTCCGACCCCCATATCAATGTCGCGACCGCTCATGCCCCAAATGGAGAATAGAAATGCGAGGGCAACCGGCGGAAGGGATCCCCAAGTTCCCGGCGCTATGGGCAGGCGACCGAGTCCGAAGGCCTCACAGGCACTGAGGCGAAAGCCACCACCGCTTGAGTTTGACCCAGAGGCACTCACAGGGATTCCTTCTTGGGACCGGTGCCCTGTTCGTGTGCAGTCCCGCCAAGAATTCGCATCGCGCGGAAAAGATATGGAATCGCGGAAAACAGAGTCGCCGCGACCGTGATCCAAATGACGAGGTCACGCACGACGATCCACGACATCTCCCCCGCGGCGTTGGGTCGCGTCGCGGTGAACAAACACCACGGCACACAGAAGCACTGGATCACCATTTTCGCTTTTCCGAACATGTCCGCGCCAAACGGAATCCCCTTCGACTCGATCATTGCGCGCAAACTCGTCACGAGAAACTCGCGAAGGAGTATCGCAACCACCATCCACGCTTGGATGCCGCTGCCGAGAAAACCTTGGGTCGGCTCGACCGCAAACCCGGGCGCCGAGAGATAGACAAACCCTCCGATTACGAGAATCTTGTCAACAAGTGGATCCGCTATCCGACCGAACGCGCTGACGACATTCCATCGCCTCGCGAGAAATCCATCGAAGTAATCCGTGCCCGCGGCGACTGCGAAAAGCATCGCGCAGAGGAACCCCATCTGGGCGGCTGCCTCCTTTCCTCCGCTTCGATCCACGAACTCAAGTCCGATGAAGAATGCGAGCGCAAGCGCGAGCCGCGAGAGCGTGATCGCGTTTGGAATGGATCGACGATATCCCTGCGTCTCGCTCGGCATGGAGCGCCATGGTAGAGGACGGGAGGTTGGAGGATCGATCACGCGTTTTTCGACGCGGCGCGAGTTGCGAGTTCAATGGTCCCGCTCTACATTCCCCGCTTCGATTGCGATGTGTTCTTGGACCTCCAACCTCGGTTGGTGCGGCCAAGGGAAACATCGATACCTCTGGTTCCTCCCCCTTGGATTACTTGATGGATCAGTCCGCGCCTTCCGACCTGATTTCGAGCTCCCATTGCATGCTCGCGCTCGTGGCCATTGCTTCCGCGGGACTTGTCTTGCTCATGCGTCCCGGCGCTCGGGCTCTGCGACTTGCAGGGAGCGTGCTCGCGCTGGCCGGAGTCGCGGGGCTCTTCGTCGAAGTACTCAAACTCGCGTCGGGCGGCCAGGGAGTTCCACCGATCTTTCCTGTGATTTTCGGCGTGACCGCCGTGGCCGGCGCAGCGCGGGTGGTGACGCATCCGAGGCCTGTGTTTGCCGCGATCTACTTCATCCTCGTCGTGGTCGCCTCCGCGAGCTTGTTCCTTCTCCTCGAAGCGGAGTTCATGGCGTTTGCGCTCATCATCGTGTACGCGGGTGCGATCCTCGTCACCTACATGTTCGTCCTGATGCTCGCGCAACAATCACCCCTTGACGGCGAGAGTGCCTCGAACTGGTACGACCGCGTTCCGCGCGAAGCGGTTTCCTGTGTGATCATCGCTTTCGTCATGGTTGCGACGCTCACGCAAGTGCTTTTCTCGCCCAACGAAGAGGCGCGCCGGGTTGCAAGTTCGCAGCGCACCGCTTTGCAGGCCGAGTCCGACCAATGGGACGCTCTCGAAGGCCTTCCGGAACAACTCAAGGCGATTGTCCGCGAGAGGTTGGAATTGACCCGCACGGAACCGATCGAGTTCGTCGCGACGGATGCCCACACCCGTGTGCGATCGGACGGCGACAAGCACTTCGTCATTGCCTCGGTCCAAGGAAAGGACCTGCGCGTGGAACTCAGCAGCGCGGATCTTCCCGTCAATGCACAACTCGTCGGCACCACACTCGTGAAGGATTACCCCGCGTCGATTGAGGTGGCGGGAGTGATTCTCACGATGGCGCTGTTCGGTGCGGTTGTCCTCGCTCGCAAGCAGGTCGAGTTGAACGAAGATGAGCGACGGGAACTCGCCGGACTCTCGCGACTCTCCGTGGAACCCGAGGCCGGAGCGAACCGATGATCCCGATGCTTGCCACCTACGACGCCTCGAGCGTCAACGCGGCACTGTTGACAAGTGCGCTGCTGTTTTGCATCGGCCTCGTCGGATTTCTCTCGCGCCGAAACATGATTGTCATGTTCCTGTGCACCGAACTCATGTTCCAAGGCGCTGCGCTCGCGCTGATCGCATTCGGTCGGGTCCACGGCAATGTCGATGGACAGACCTTCGTCATTTTCATCTTGACCATCGCCGCAGCGGAAGCCGCGCTCGCCCTTGGTCTTGTGGTGCTGCTCTATCGAAGGCGCGAAACGCTTGACAGCGAAGCGTGGTCGGAGCTCAAGGAATGCTAGATTTCTCCCTTCTTGCACTGACTGGCGATCACGCGGACTCCGCGGCGGCGACAACGATTCCAGCGGCAATCGACGCGCCCGATCTGCGATGGGCTGGACTCATCATTCTCCTCCCAGCACTCTCTGCGCTGCTGTGCACCATTTGCGGCGCACTGAAGATAAGGAGCAAGCTCCCGGCTCTCGTGACGATCGTCGCACTGTTGGGTTCCTTCCTCTTCACCTTCATGCTGTTCGCCCAAGTGGGCGAAGGAACTCCGCGCGTCATCGGGCTCTTTGAGTGGATGAGTTTCAGTTGGGGCGGCACTTCAGTTGGCGCCGACCGCTTCCACTCCTTCCTCGCACCTTTCTCGCTCTATGTCGACGCACTGACGCTCTTCTGGATGCTGTTCGTCACCGGCCTCGGCTCGCTGATCGCGATTTATGCGAGTGAGTACATGGAGAGCGATGTAGGAAAGGGATACACGCGATTCTTCGGGGGCGTAAGCGTCTTCCTCGCGGCTATGGCGACGCTCGTGATGGGAGGCAATCTGGTTGTCCTCTACCTCGGTTGGGAGGGCGTCGGTCTCGCGAGTTACCTTCTCATTGGCTACTACTACGCGAAGCCATCCGCCGTCGCGGCGGCGAAAAAAGCGTTCATCATGAATCGCATCGGCGACCTTGGCCTCGCGCTGGGGATCGGGCTGATTTGGGTGAATTACGGATCGGTCGATTACGCGACCTTGTTCCAGGTGGTCGAAAGTAATCCGACCACCGCCGCAGGCGACTGGATGCCTGGTGCGATTCCATTCCTGCTCATGCTCGGCGCATTCGGCAAGAGCGCACAGTTGCCGCTTTTCACTTGGCTACCCGACGCAATGGAAGGGCCGACGCCCGTTTCCGCCCTCATTCATGCCGCGACGATGGTGACTGCAGGTGTCTATCTGATCGCACGCATGTATCCGCTCTTTGGGCTGCACGAAGACGCACTCGCGACGGTCGCGTGGGTCGGAGGACTTACCGCATTCGTCGCCGCGACCATTGGCATGGCGCAGTACGACATGAAGCGCGTGTGGGCCTACTCGACGATTTCGCAGTTGGGCTACATGTTCCTCGGCCTCGGCGTTGGGACATCGTTTGGTGCGGGATACCATGTCTTCACGCACGCCTTCTTCAAGGCACTCTTGTTCCTCACCGCAGGCGCCGTGATGCACGGGTTTGCAGGACAGATCGACATTCGCAAACTCTCCGGCGTGAGGCGCGTTCCGGGATTCAAACTCGTGAGTTGGCTTGCGCTTCTCGGTTGCCTCTGGCTTGCAGCGCTCCCCTTCTCTGCCGCGTTCTTCTCGAAGGACACGATTCTCACTGCCGCCCTCGGCTCCGAGCGAAGTGATTTCCAGTTCCTCGGATGGCTTGGGTTACTGACAGCGGGGATCACCGCGTACTACACCTTCCGGGTTTGGTTCCGCGCCTTCGCCGGACCGGTGCAGTACGAGATGGGGGAGGAGAATCACGACGCGCACGACGACCTCCACGCGACCCATCACGATCAAGTGCATGCGCAAGCACACGCGATGCCGGCTGCTGTTTCTCACGCCTCGCATGAGATGCATGTTGCACATCCCCACCCGCCTCGATTTTCAATTCGGCTTCCACTGCTCCTGATCGCGCTCGGCGCAATTGCCGCAGGATGGCCTGCATACAACGCATTTTTCTTCCACGGACCAAACTGGGTGCAGTCGATGATCTCGCATTCAAGCGCCGTCGCAGGAGCGGCTGATGTGCACGGTCATGATGTGCTGGGGCTGAGCGCACACCTCATGACATCCATCGTTGGTTCCGCCGCATGCGTCATAGGCATCGGCATCGCGTATTGGCTGCATCTCAAGAATCGAAGCGCAGCCGATCGCGTCCGTTCGAATCTCCGCGGGTTCATCCTGACGCGCTGGATTCCATCCACTCTTGAGAATCGCTGGTATGTCGATGAGATTTACCACGCACTCTTCCGGCTTCCGCTTTGGGTCGCATCCCACATCCTCCACTTCTTCGACAAGACCTTTGTCGACGGCTTCCTCGTCGACGGAACTGGGCGTGTTCCCGTCGCGGTCGCGCGGCTCTTTCAGCCCCTTTACAACGGTGTCTTGCAAGGTTACGCCGCCACCATGGCCGGTGGATTCGTGCTCATCGCGGGTTGGGTTTTCTGGATCTGGTTGAGAGGCAATGGCTGATGGACGCAACCCTCGCGTATTCCCTTCTCGTGCTCCCGATCGCCTTCGCGGTGATCCTGGGCTTCGCACCCTCCCGTTTCTCGAAGTGGATTGGCACGGTCGGTGCACTTGCCACGCTCGGAGCCGCACTGCTCTTCGCGTGGACATTCCCGCACTGGACCGACGGCCTCTACGCGCCTTCACTGGATCCTGCGGATTGGTTCCCCGCGATGGGAGTGTCCGTTGCCATCGGCGCCGATAGTGTGGCGCTCTTACTCATCCTGATGACGGCGTTCCTCATGCCGCTCATTCTGATCGGTTCTTTCACGGCAATCACCGAGCGACCGAAGGACTACTACTTCTGGTTCTTGCTCCTTGAAGCATCCATGATCGGTGCATTCCTCGCCCGAGACGCGATCATCTTCTTCGTGAGCTACGAGTTCACGATGATCCCGATGTTCTTCCTCATTGCAAACTGGGGCGGCGCGCAACGGCGGCAGGCTGCGGTGAAGTATGTGCTGTACTCCTTTGGTGGCGGCATCCTGACGCTTGTTGGGTTGCTCTATGTCGCGATGAAGATGCATGCCGCGATGAACTCGTGGGACTTTGGTATTGCGTCGATGACGGAGTTCTGCTCGACAAAGATGCCGGCATCCGAGCAAGTGTGGGTCTTCCTCTTGCTCATGGCGGGATTCGCCGTGAAGATTCCACTCGTCCCATTCCACACCTGGCTTCCGCTTGTGCATGATCAGGCGCCGACGGGCGGCTCCGTGATCCTCGCAGGAACTCTCTTGAAACTAGGCACTTTCGGCGAGTTCCGAATCGCGATGCCGATGGCGCCCATCGGGGGCGTAGAGTGGAACAGTGCGCTCTGTGTGCTCTGCCTGATCGGCATCCTCGCGGCGGCGCTCATCTGTTGGGTGCAGCACGATGCGAAGAAGCTCGTCGCGTACAGCTCGGTCACACACATCGCATTCTGCATGCTGGGGATGTTCTCGCTGAACTCGATTGGCGTCACCGGATCGGTGATGTACATGATCAGTCACGGGCTTTCGACGGGTGCGCTCTTCCTCTGCATCGGCATGATCTACGAGCGCTACCACACCAAGGACATGGACGAACTCGGAGGGCTGTATCGCAGAATGCCGATCTGGTCCTTCTTTATGGTGTTCTTCGCGCTCGCAAGCTTGGGACTTCCTGGACTCAATGGATTCGTGGGCGAGTTTTACTGCCTCACGGGCGCGTTCATCGCCGAGGACACCGCGGCCACTGGATACCCCGGCCTCATGGGCCCGTGGTACGCGTTGCTCGCGGGTCTTGGGCTCATCGCGGCAGCCATGTACCTCCTGATGCTGGTCGGCCGACTCGTCTGGGGGCCGTTGCGCGAGCCGAGCCATCACGACCATCACAACCCGCACGCAACGACACTTCCGCAAGACATCGGCGCGCGCGAGATCGGCATCCTGCTCCCCATTGCGGTGCTCTGCCTCGCGATGGGATTGTTCCCTGGCCCGATGCTCAAGGCGATCGAACCGAGCGTGAAAAACATGCTCGCTCCGTATCCGGCGCTCGTGGAGCAATATGTCAAGGACGGCACGCTCTTGAACGCCGGGAGCAACTCCGCGTCCCCGTTCGCCAGCGCAGGCGACCCGTCCACCCCGTAATCATTCTCTCCGCGCACCCCCTGCGATAGACACGCGATTGACACCCATGGACCCGACTTCCGCCAAGCTCACACTCATCGCACCCGAAATGGTGCTCTGCTTCGGTGCCGTCGTCGTCGCCGTCCTCGGATTGATGCACAACGCATCCTTGCGCCGAAGCGTCCCGATGGTCGCCGCGCTCTTTCTTGCGTTGAGTGTCGCGGCGTGCGCGTGGAGCTACTCAACGCCAGCTGCCGAAGCCAGCGGCCTCTTACTGCCCTATCTCGGTTCCTTCGCGAAACCGCTCATCGCCTCCATCGGCATTCTCCTTGTCATGCTCGGAGGCACGGCGGTGGATCGGCGACTCGAAGCAGCGTTTGAAAGCGGACGAGTCCCGTTCCAAGCAGTGCGCGTGCTTCGTGGAGAGTTCCACGCGTTTCTGCTTCTCAGCGTGGCGGGAACGATGCTCCTCGCATCAGCAACCGATCTCATCTGGCTCTTCCTCGCGCTCGAACTCTCGAGCCTTCCGAGTTATGTGATGGTTGCGATTGGCCGCCACGCGCGCAAAGCGCAAGAAGCCGGCGTGAAGTACTTCTTCCTCGGTGCGATGTCGAGCGCGATCTTTTTGTACGGATTCGCCTTGCTCTACGGCGCGACCGGGAGTTTGCAATGCACGGAGATTGCACACACGCTCACGACGCAATCTGCGACCAATGGCGTGTCGACGCTTGCGATTGTCGGTGCGGTGATGGCGATCCTCGGGATCTCCTTCAAGCTCGCAGCCGTTCCGATGCACTTCTACGCGCCCGATGTGTATGAGGGCGCGGCTGGTCCAGTGACGGCCTTTCTTGGCTTCATGCCAAAAGCTGCGGGAATCCTCGCGCTTTTCACGGTTCTCTCGATGCTTGGATGGAGCGGTCATGCCGCGGTGCTCGGTGGGCAGGAGGTTGAACTCCACGGCCTTCCCGCGCCCATCGCCGCCATGCTCTGGATGATGAGCGTACTGACCATGACGCTTGGCAACATCGGTGCATTGCTGCAACGCAACATCAAGCGCATGCTTGGATACAGCTCGATCGCGCACTCCGGCTACCTCTTGATGGGTTTGCTCGCCGGTCCAGAAGCCGGCCTCAACGCGGTGCTCTTCTACCTCGTTGGATACGGTGTGATGAACACTGTCGTCCTCGCGGCACTCAGTGCACTTGAGCGCAACGGCGAAGAAGTTGAGACACTCGAAGACATCGCTGGACTTCGCAGTCGCCAACCGATCCTTGCGTGGATGCTCGCGATCGCGGCTGGCAGCCTCATCGGACTTCCGCCGATGATCGGTTTTTTCGGAAAGATCTACCTGTTCACGGCCGTGCTTGAACAAGGGCAAACGGCACTCGTCCTCATTGCTGCGGTCAACAGCGCAGTGAGCGTGTTCTACTACATGCAATTGGTGGTGCTGCCGATGCTCGCGCAGCCGAATCCCCGCAGCGAAACGGTCACGGCGATTGCGTCCCCGTGGCCGAAGATCGCCTCTGTCGTCGGTGGAGTGAGCATCATCGTGCTGGCCTTCTTCGCCCAACCACTCCTCGAAGCCGCAAGCAGCGCTTTCGGGGCGCCCACGGTGAGCGCCGCCTCGACCGCCTCGCCAACCTCGGTCCAGCAGAGCGAACCGAGCGCGTAGAAATGCAGCGCACGAGGCGCTATGATCCGCCCCCTCAGTTGCGACCGTAGCTCAATTGGATAGAGCACGAGCCTACGAAGCTCGGGGTTGCAGGTTCGATTCCTGCCGGTCGCGTTTTCCCAGTTGCCGCCGCACGCCATTGCTGGCATGCAGCCGCGATTACTGGTTGGCGCGGCGGGTTCGAGACATGGAATCTTGCGGCTGAACCCGTCAAAGGCCTTGATGCCGCTGCCGAACCCCCCAATCACCGACGAATTCATCGCCAAGCGCGATCAGCAACACACGACGACGCGGCGATTACTGATGTTGGTTGCCGGCGTGATTCTCGTCGCTGCGGGACTCGCGCTCGGGCCGGTGCCCGTGCTTCCTGGGTTCCCTCTCACGATGCTCGGCCTGCTTCTTCTCACAGGAGCGAGCGAAACCATGCGACGGCTCGTGAATTGGGGCGACACGAAACTGCCGCGCTCTCTTCGGGTCTTCATCCGACGATTCCGGCGGCAGGCTCGCTGACAGCGAGCGCAAGTTTGCGCGAGAATGAATCCGTGAGTGAAGCAGGCACCGCATCACCAGCTCCAACGCGTCGAGTGACGAACCTGCCTTTTCTCGTGGGCATTCTCGGATTGTTGGCGTGCGCCTTGAGCCCAATTGTCATCGGGTTACTCCCTGGTGCGCTCGGCGTTCGCACGGCGATTGACGCACGACGGATTGGATTTCGCGGTTGGGTCCTCTTCAGCGGACTCAGCCTCAGCGCGATTGGGCTCGCGGCATCTGTGCTGTCCGCGATTCTGTGGGGCGGTTCCCTCGCAACAATCCTGCTCAGCCGAGATGTCGAACGCGAGGCGGTCGTGTGGCGTGGGCGCGAGATCGCGAACTTCTCGCTGCAGGTCGATGACCATGAGGTGTTCGAGTACGCGCAATTCCGTCGCGAACACCCTGACCACCGACTCGCATTGCACTTTTGGTCGAGCGAATTCGCGCCTTGCCAAGCGAGTGTCGCGAATGCTGCGGAGGCAGCTCGCGGAATCGATTCACTCACGCTCATTGGCATTGCACCGGAGGACTCCCCCGAGTCGGCGCGCGCGTTCCTTGGCACCGACGCGATTGGAATGCGCACTGCATTTGGTGCGCAACGATTGCCCTCGCCACTCGACACCGCGGGCGCGCGACCAACCACCGTCATCATTCATCCATGCGGAAAGATCGAACTTGTTTTGTTGGGAGTTCGCAACCGTGAAGAACTCCGACGCGTGTACCTTGGCGAAGGACTTGCGCCTTGATCATTGGCGTCGATGTCGAAACCGCAAACTCGAACGCGGGCTCCGTGTGCGCGCTTGGCATCGCCATCGTGCAGCGCGGCGCGGTCGTACGAGATGCGCACTGGCTTCTGAACCCCGGCGGGTCGTTCGACCCTCGATTCACAAAGATCCACGGCATCAATGCCTTGCGCGTCCGTGGAAAGCCAAGCATTCGGACAGCTTGGGCGGAGATCGTGACATTCCTGGAGCAGGCGAAGTCGGACCTCGCCCAACCGCGCCTGTTTGATTTCGTACCCGCCGATGAAGCTCCGGTGGTTTTCGTCGCGCACAACGCCCCGTTCGATCGTGTGCAACTTGAGGCGGCGCTCGGCGAGGCGCTCCCCTTCCACCTCGAATGCACCGTGACGATGGCGCGCAAGTCCTTCCCCGACCTCCCCCGTCACAACCTCGCCGCTGTCGCGGCGCACTTGGGCATCCCGCTCAAGCATCACGACGCACGGAGCGATGCCCGAGCCTGTGCGCTCATTGCATCTCGCTGCTGAATCGTCGCTGGAAACGAACAAGCGCGCGCCGAAGGGCGCGCGCTTGGACGAATCACGAGTGGACCATACTGGACTCGAACCAGTGACCTTCTCCGTGTCATGGAGACGCGCTAACCAACTGCGCCAATGGTCCGTGAGCCAAGAGTATAGCTCTCGACATCGCGCTTGTAAATGCTACGAGAATCGCAGACTCGCGCGAGATTGCATCTCTTACCGAAGCCCCTCTGCCCAATCGATACACCGGTCGAGCCGTCGCAGCGTGCCGGACTTTCCGACGAGTAGCAGCGTGTCCCAAATCGGTGGACTCACCGTCGTTCCACTCACCGCCACGCGAAGCGGCTGCGCGACGGCACCGATCTTTCCCCCAGCGTGCTCGTTCGCGTAGGCATTTGCGAGATGTTCGAGTGCCGCGTGCGTCCATTCGCACTCGGCAAGAGTCGAGCGCATCGCGCGAAGGTGATCAAGTCCAGTCCGTGCGCCCGATTCAAGCGCTGCGCCGATTCCGAGCGCCTTCCGCACCGACTTGTCGTCCGTGAAGGGAAGCGACTCGTCGCTCTCGAGCAGGAAGGCATTGCTCTTGAATGGCTCATCGAGCGTCTTACTCCGCTCCTTGGTCGCGCCCATGAGCAATGCGAACTGCGCTTGGGTCAATCGCGCAAGGAACTCTGGCCGAAAGATCGCGGCGTGCGCACGACAGCGCGTGACAAACTCCTCATGCGACATCGCATTCATCGCATCGGTGTTGAAGGCAAGCAACTTCACCCGATCAAACTTCGCCGGAGTCTTCATTACGCGGTCAAGACCAAATCGCGCCTTGAGGAAATCATTGTCGAACTTCTCGATGTCATGCCCAGGGCTCCACCCGTTCAACGCCAAGAAATTGCAAATCACTTCCGGCAGGTATCCACTGCGACGGAAATCATCCACATTGATTTCTGGGAGTTGCACCCGCAGTGCTTCCGCCAACCGAATCGCGCCCTCGAGCGAAAGTTGCACTGCGTCACTCGCAAGCCAGGTTGCCCACTCCTCATCCGTGACCGTCCCTAATGGAGGCGCGGTGAGTGCCTGCTCCCTGACTGCCTTGCGAAGCACCTTGTCCTTGTCTCGCTTGGACATCTTGGAGTCATCGGGGTTCTTGATGATCGAAAGATGCCCGTAGACCGGCCTGCGGAACCCGAGTGCGTCTTGGAGAAGCACATGCTTGGCCGTATTGGTGAAATGCTCCTGCGCGCGAAAGACATGGGACACGCGCATGAGTTCGTCATCGACCACGACCGCAAAGTGATAGGTTGGGAAACCGTCCTTCTTGCGAATCACGAAGTCATCAACTTCTCCCTCGGGAAGCACGGTGTGACCGAGCACCTCGTCGGGAATCGTCACTGACGCAAGTTTTGAGCGAAAGCGAATCACTGGAAGACGCCCCTCCGCGGCAAACCTCGCGCGATCCGCGTCGCTCGGCTCACCTCGGTAGCGATATCGAAACGCCTCCTTGCGCGCGAGAGAAGCCTTGCGTAACGCTTCCAGCTCCTCCGGAGAATCCCATGCTTCGTATGCATCGCCACTGGCTTGGAGCCGAGCAATGTGGTGGTTGTAGATCTCCAAGCGCTCCGATTGAAAGTACGGGCCGTACTCACCCCCACCCACGACGGATCCGTCGGGCGCGTTGTAGGTTGGTCCCTCGTCCCACCGAATCCCCAACCACTCCAAATCCTTGAGGAAACCGACGCTCGCGGCGTCGCTTGATCGTTTCTGGTCGGTGTCTTCGATGCGGATCACGAACTTCCCGCCCCGCCCCTTCGCGAAGGCCCAGCAAAACAAGGCAGTTCTTGCGCCTCCGACGTGCAGGTGCCCTGACGGCGATGGGGCAAATCGAGTAACTGGTGGAGAATTTACAGGTTCGCTCTTGGAATCCATCAGACGCAGGGTACCGTGAACGCAGAACACCCAAGTGGAGGCTCGCATCATGGGCCAGATCATTGGCGTACTTTCGGATTCCCACGGTCGCTGGCAGCGAACACGCGCCGCGATCACCGCACTCGCAAGTCGCGGCGCGACCAGATTCGTGCATCTAGGCGATGTTGGAAGCGAGCAGGTCCTCGACATGTTTGCCGGCCTCGACGCAACCGTTGTGTTTGGCAACTGTGATGATGAACGACCGCTTCATCGATACGCAGACTTCCTCGGCATCGAGACAAAGCATCCGGCTGGTGTCGTGACTTGTGGGGAGAAGACGATCGGCGTGACGCACGGGCATCTTCCCGAAGCGATCGACTTTCTACTTGCGGAGCACGTGGACTACCTCCTCAGTGGACACTCGCATGAAGCACACGACCAACGAGTCGGCTCAACTCGTTGCATGAATCCGGGAGCGCTTGATCGCGCGCGCCGATTCACCGTGCTGCTCCTTGAGCCGGAATCGGGCGCAGCGGAGTGGTTAGAAGTCGGCGAGAGCGACGCGCTCTAGGCTCCGTCGCGCCGCTTCGGAATCGGTTAGCCTCCACTACGTGCGGGACGCGCCGAGCACCTTCCTACGGTTCCTTCCGGAATCTGCCGCGCTCGCGGGAGCACATGTCGAAACGGTACTGTCGCGATTGAAGCTCAAGCCTGCGCATGCGCTTCGGTCGTGTTTTCGCGAAGGGTATGGCGTCGATAGTTTACGAGCAGATTTCCTTGCGGGGCTCGTGGTGGGCGTCATCGCCCTACCGCTCGCGATGGCGCTTGGGATCGCCATCGGTGTCGGGCCGCAGGCTGGAATCTTCACGGCCATTGTGGCGGGAGCGACCGCGGCGGTGTTTGGTGGGAGCCGAGTGCAAGTGACCGGGCCGACCGCTGCCTTCGTCGTCATTCTCTCGCCGATCGTCGCGGAGCACGGTGTCGTCGGGCTGCTCGTCGCGACATTGTTCGCAGGTCTGATGCTCATCGTGCTCGGATTGAGTGGCCTCGGCCGCGCGATCAGCTTCATCCCCTACCCCGTCGTTCTCGGGTTCACCGCTGGGATCGCCGCGACCATCGCGATTCTTCAGTTGAAAGACTTTCTGGGAATCACCCTTGACGAACTGCCACAAGACACGCTCGCGAAACTGCTTGTCATCGTGCAATCGATGACGGCGTTTCATTGGGGCGACCTTTCGATCGGAATCAGCACTCTGCTGACGCTCGTCGCGCTGCAACGCTTCACGCGGCGGATTCCGCCGGCGCTCATCGCCATCTCGCTCGCGACCATCGCGGCGACGGTGTTGTCGAAGTACGCCCCACAACTTCACATCGAGACGATCGCCTCGCGGTTTGGGACCGACGCGACACCATCAGGCATCGCCGGCACCATTCCGACATTCGATGTCCCATGGAGCCACCTCTCCGCAGGTCTGTCATGGAGTGCAGTCCGTGAACTCCTCCCGAGCGGGATCGCCATCGCGCTCCTAGGCGCGATTGAATCACTGCTCTCTGCGGTCGCGTCCGACAGCATGGCCGGTCACCGCAGTGATCCCGATGCAGAGTTGATCGGTCAGGGGTGCGGGAATGTTGCGAGCTCGCTCTTTGGCGGCGTCGCCGCGACCGGCGCGATCGCGAGAACCGCGGCTAATGTCCGCGCGGGCGCGCGATCGCCAATCGCAGCCGTAGTGCATGCGGCATTTCTCGCGCTCGCGGTGCTCAGCCTGTCCACCATCCTCGGGCATCTTCCACTTGCTTCGCTCGCGGCGCTGCTGCTCTTCGTTGCGTGGAATATCGCCGACCTTGGTCATTGTCTCCGAGTGCTCCGCACTGCACCGCGAGGCGATAGCGTGGTCCTCATCGCGTGCTTCACGCTCACCGTCAGCTTCGACATGGTGATCGCAGTCTTCGTCGGCGTGACGCTCGCGTCCATTCTGTTCATCGCGCGTATGTCGGAAATCTCAGCTGTTGAACTCGCGGTCACGACGGACCGAGCGTTTCCCTCGTTACCCCCGCACACCGCGCTCTATCGCATCTCCGGGCCGATGTTCTTTGTCGCGGCCGAGCGCGCATTGGCGGAGTTTGAGCGAGTCGACTCAAGCGCACGGCATGTTTTCATCGACCTCTCCGCTGTTCCCTCCATCGACGCGACTGCGCTCGTCCATCTCGAAGGCGCCCTGCACCAACTCTCGAAACGCGGCGTTGGGGCGACGCTCGTGGGCGCAGATGCCGATCCTAAGCGGGCGATTCTCAGAGCCATGCAGCACTGGCGAGTCCGGCCAGTGCTCGCAGACTCGATGGACGAGGCACTCTTGCGACAACCGCAGACGGAAACTCAACGATGACCGACGACGCCACTCCATCAAACGCTCCCGCGGAACCAGAACCACGCACGCCGGTCTTCCGTTTGACGCATTGGAACGAGACTAGTTCGAGCGTCGCGGAGTTTGCGTCTATCGAACAAGCACGCGATGCGCTCGAGTCGTCAAAGGGGTTTGCGTGGCTCGATATCGAGTGCGTGCCACTCGCGACTCTGGAGCCGGTACTGGAACAACTCGTCGCGCTCCACCCGATCGCGGCAGACGCGCTATGCGACGACCTCGCCCGCGTAAGAGTACAGAACTTTGGTGCGCAATTGCTCACCACCATGGTTTTCATTCACGCGACGAAGGGCGGAAAGCAAGTCGCCGAAGTCATCGACTTTCTCGCCACACCGCAAGTGCTCGTGACCATCCAGGACCTCAAGGGCGACTGCTTCGACAGCGTGCGGGAGCAACTCCGCGATCCATCCGCGCGCGTCCGAAAGCTCGGACCGTATTTTCTGCTCCTCCAACTGGGGCGATCCATCGCAAAGAGCTACGATCCACTTTTCAAGGCGTGGAGCGAGCGGGTCAACAAACTCGAAGATTCGCTCACCCACCGCGCCGACCGAAGAATGCTGCAGAAAATCCATTTCGTCCGCGACCACATGATGACCTACCGGGAGTGCGTGATCCCACTTCGCGAGTCTCTTCGGCGCCTGCTCGCACAACCGCAGTCTCAACAACTTCCGCTCGAGGCCTCGTTCTCCCTGCAAGAATTGGAAGACGAGTTCGCTGTCCTTCAGGAGCGATTGAACAATCAAACGGATCGCGTTCAGCGGTTGATGGACCTCTACCTCAACGCCATCGCGAATCGCGCCAATGAGGTCATGCGCGTGCTGACCATCATCTCCACCATCTTCATGCCCCTCTCCTTCGTCGCGAGTTTGTACGGCATGAACTTCCAAAGAGACGATGGCGCGAATCCATGGAACATGCCTGAGTTGTACTGGAAGTACGGATACCTCTTCGCCCTCGGTCTCATGTTCTGCGTTTCGCTCGCATTCCTTTGCTTCTTCTGGAAAAGGGGATGGATTGGCGCGTTCTCGCGGGCGGAACGCAAGCAGGGCCTTGATAGCCTCACCCAGGAATTGGCAGGCGTGATTGGTCTCTCAAACTTGACGAAAGGCCGCCCAACCCGCATCGCTCGCCCGACCCAAGCGCCCATGATTCGGCAGCGCTGAGTCCGCACAATCCTTGGACGGGAATTCCGAAATCCTCGATGATCACCGCCTTGCGTGATGATGCAATGCCTCCGATACTGTCGGTTAACCGAGAGGACGGATCCTCCGGCGCCTCCCATCACTCCCTACGCTTTACCGCCGCTCATGTCACACTCATCACCCGCAATCCTCTCGGGTCAGAAGGATCGTTCAATGCCACAGCGACGCGTCTCCGACACCTACGGCTGCCTTGTCTTCTCAGGTGATGTCATGCTCAAGCGATTGCCGCCCGATGTCTTCATGAATCTTGACAAGACGATCACGACAGGCTCAGCGCTCGATCCCAAGATCGCCAACACCGTCGCAGGCGCCATGAAGGATTGGGCAATTGAAAACGGCGTGACGCACTACTGCCACTGGTTCCAACCATTGACTGGACTGACCGCCGAGAAGCACGACGCGTTCCTCTCCATCAACGCGGATGGCAGCGCGATCGAAAAGTTCAGCGGCTCTCAACTCATTCAGGGAGAGCCGGATGCGTCGAGCTTTCCCCACGGCGGCATCCGCGACACCTATGAAGCGCGTGGATACACCGCTTGGGACGCGACAAGCCCCGCCTTCATTCACAAGGTTGGTGAACAAGCGACGCTTTGCATTCCAACGGTCTTCGTGAGCTATACGGGCGAGGCACTCGACAAGAAGACGCCGCTCCTTCGCTCGATTCAAGCGGTCTCCAAACAAGCGCTCCGCCTCGTGCGCATTTTCGGCGACACCACCACAAAGCAAGTCATCTCGACACTCGGCGTTGAACAAGAGTACTTCTTGATCGACGCCGAACTCGCGCAAGCAAGGCCCGACCTCAAGATCTGCGGCCGTACCTTGGTCGGGGCTGGAGCGCCGAAGGGCCAACAGATGGAAGATCATTACTTCGGCGCGATTCCGGAGCGAGTGCTCTCATTCATGGCTGATCTGGAGAGCCGGCTTTTCGAGTTGGGGATCCCCGTCAAGACACGGCACAACGAGGTTGCGCCAGGTCAGTTTGAGATTGCGCCGACTTTCGAGAACGCCAATGTCGCGGTCGATCATCAGATGCTCACGATGACGATCCTCCAGGAAACCGCACCCAAGCACGGCTTCGTCTGCCTCATTCATGAAAAACCATTTGCGGGCGTGAACGGTTCTGGAAAGCACAACAACTGGTCACTTTCCACCGACACCGGGGCGAACCTACTCGATCCCCGCGATGACACCCACTCGAACATGCAGTTCTTGACGGTGCTTTGCGCCATCATGCGCGCGATCGATCTCCATGCGGATTTGCTCCGGGCCTCGATCGCGAGTGCCGCGAATGATCACCGCCTCGGCGCCAATGAAGCACCGCCTGCGATCATGTCGATCTTCCTTGGCGACATGCTGACGGACATCATCGATCAACTCGAATCAGGTGAGGCGAAGAAGACGATGAAGGGCGGCGCGATGGATCTGGGCGCAACCACTCTGCCGCAGATCCCGAAGCATTCGAGCGACCGCAACCGCACTTCGCCCTTTGCCTTCACTGGGAACAAGTTTGAGTTCCGTGCCGTAGGAAGTTCGCAACCCGTCGCGTGGCCGAACACCGTCCTCAACACGATCATTGCGGAAAGCCTCGACTTCGTCGCCACCCAACTGGAGAAACGCGCAGGGAAAAATCCAACGCAAGCCAAGCTTGAAGCAAGCGTGAAGGTGCTCCTAAAGGAGATCATCAAAGAGCATCGCCGCGTTTGCTTCGATGGTGATGGATACTCGCAGGCATGGCAGGACGAAGCCGCGAAGCGCGGGCTCCCAAATCTCCGGTCCACTCCCGAGGCACTTGCCGCACTGCGACCGAAGAAAGTCGCGGATCTCTTCGCGAAGTATGGCATTCTCTCGAAGCGCGAACTCGACGCGCGCACGGAAGTTCTCGTCGAGCATTACAACAAGTTGCTCGCGATTGAGGGCCGCACCCTATTGTCTATGGCGCGTACGCTGCTGCTCCCGGCTGCGCTACGAGCACAAGCGGAACTTGCCGATGTTGTCGCGGCGACGCAGGGTGCTGGAGTCGAGTGCCCTTCGACGGAACTCGACTTGCGCGAATTCGTGAAACTTGTCGAGCAATTCCGCGGGAGTACGCATGAACTTGAGAAGTCGTTGACCCATCACGACCCGAACGCTGAGAAGCACATGAAGTACATGCGCGATCATGTTGTCGTCGCGATGGGCAAGGTCCGAGACTGCTCGGACGCGCTCGAGCGCCGGATGCCCGCCGACCAATGGCCACTTCCGACCTACGCCGAATTGCTCTTCTCAACCCGCTAGCCGTCGAGCCTCTTTTTTCGCTCCTTGGCGCACATTGGTGCGCGAGCGATATCTGCCCGACTTGCCGCAAACTCGTCTGAGGGCTTTGCCTTCGAACGATTGCCTTGCTACCTTGCTCGGCTCACTCCACCGTCTGCGCGAAGGAATTTAGGCCATGACCACCACAGCTGCCCCTATCGATTTCGATATCCAGGTCACCGAGACCGCACCCTGCGCGAAGCGCATCACCCTCACAGTTCCGGCCGCAGCCGTGAACGCGCGCCTCGACGCGGCCTTCGAGACTTTCGCGGCGGGTGCCGTGGTTCCAGGATTTCGAAAGGGGAAGGCGCCGCGCGCGCTTCTTGAGAAGAAAGTCGGGGAGTCACTCAGCGGCGAAGCGCGCGGGCAGCTGATGTCCGAGGCGTATCAGAAAGCGATCGAATCGAATTCCCTTCGGCCAATCTCCGAGCCCATGCAGGTCGAAGGCGCGGTGATCCCTGAACTCACGCGCGGCAAAGCCTTCACCTTCCAAGTCGACATCGAAACGCTTCCAGACTTTGAACTCAAAGGCACTGAGTCGCTGACGGTGAAACGGCCGATCGTCGAAATCAAAGATGAACACATCAATGGCGAGTTGCTTCGACAGTGCTACCGATTCGGAACTCCCTCGCGCATCGAAGGCCCATTCGAAAATCTCGATCGCATGGTTGGCAAGGCGGTGGTGACCGTCGAAGGCCGCGATGGAAACTACTTCGAATCGGAGAACGCGCTGTGCGTCGTCCCCGCGAAAGAGGATGAGGGCAAGGGCGCACTTCTGGGCATGATCTTCGAAGGACTCGAAGCCGCGCTACTCGGAAAGAGCGTCGGCGCGACCATCGTGGTTTCGGTCGTTGGGGCAGAAGCGCATGAACGCGAAGAGCTCCGCGGAAAGAAGATCACCGTGACTTACACGGTCAAAGAGGCCGAGCGCATCACGCCGCAGGAAGTCGGAAAGCTCGCCGAGGCGTTTGGCCTCGAGAGCGAGGCCATGCTTCGAGAGCAAGTGAACGACGCGCTCGAACAACGCCGTGATGGGGAGCAACGCGCTGCCATGCGTGAGCAGGTTTTCGAGGCCATTCTCGACGCGACGGAGTTCCCTATGCCCAAGAAGCTCGGCGAAATGCAGGTCGCGCGCACGCTTGAGCAACAGCGATACAACCTGCTCTCGCGTGGCGTGGATCCCGAAGCGGCCGAGCGGCGCGTGGCGGAGATGCAGTCGGGCAGCGCCGATGCTGTGCGTCGACGGCTCAAGCAGTTCTTCATCGTCGGAAAGCTTGCCGAGCAGTTTGGTGTGACCGTAACCGAAGCCGAACTCAACGGCCGAATTGCCTCCCTCGCACAGCAACAGAATGTTCGACCCGAAGTGCTGCGCAAAGATCTTGAAAAGAACAACCGCATGGGCGAAGTCATGCATGTCATTCGCGAGGCCAAGGTCGCCGACCGCTTGCTCGTCAATGCGAAGGTTGAGGATGTCGCCGCCGACGACTGGAACGCGCTCGTGAACGAGAAGGCCAAGCAGTCAAGCAAGTAGTTTTCCTACCAATGTGAGAGTGCACGCATGGACGGCACGCTGATTCTCGCGGAGACCGACTTTTGGATTCCAGTCGCCGGACTGTTGATCGTCACCGTAGTAGGGTTTCTCATCGCGATGCGACTGCGAGACGCCGCGAAGGCCGAACCGAAAGCAGACGGCTTCACGCTCGAGGAGCTTCGGCAACTCCGCAGAGATGGGAAGTTGACGGATGAGGAATTCGAATCCGCCAGCACTCAACTCAAAGCGCTCCTCAGGCGGGATGCAACACCGCCAGCCAGCGGCAGCACGCCGGAGCGAAATCCTCGCTCGCCGCGCCAAGGGCGGTAGCGTGGGGCGCGGTAATCACGACACGCCAAGGGCGTTTGGGCGTTATAGAGCCACTGGATTCCCTCAATCACTGCCTGATACGCCGCTCCGAGCAAAGGTGCGCGCGGAATTGACGATACTCTTCCACCGCAATTCCGTTCGCACTGACCCCCTTTCGGCTCCTTTCATGTCTATCCAATCAGACTCTCAATGCCAAAGTTCCGCTGCTTCCGCCAACCCGTTGGGCGCCGCAAACAATCCCCCTCGTCGCGGGCCAGGAGCACCAGGCAGCGGTGATGGGCAAGGGAGCAGCGGAAGCTCTGGGGGTTCGGGGAATCAAGGTGGCGGCGCAGGATCTGGCGGCGGTGACGGCGGCTTTCGCGGTCGAAAGATGACGACCTGTTCTTTCTGCGGGAAGACCAGCCGGGAAGTCGGGCCGATGGTCGAAGGGCCGAGCGATGTCTACATCTGTTCGAACTGCACCGATCTCTGCCAGAACATTTTCAAGCAAGAACGGCGACGAGTTTCAACCGCGCGCCCGCTCTTCTCCACGATTCCTTCCCCACGCAAGCTCCGCGAGTTCCTCGATCAATATGTGATCGGACAGGATCAAGCGAAAATCGCGCTGTCGGTCGCGGTTCACAATCACTACAAGCGACTCGCCCAGGCAGAAAACGAAGACTGCCCCGTCGAACTCGACAAGTCCAATGTGCTGCTCATCGGACCAACGGGGACAGGAAAGACGCTTCTCGCAAAGACCCTTGCGCGCGTTCTCAATGTCCCCTTCGCCATCGGCGACGCGACGACGCTCACCGAGGCTGGCTATGTTGGTGAAGATGTTGAGAATCTCCTGCTCAAACTTTTGCAAACCGCAGACTTTGACCTTGAGAGCGCTCAACGAGGCATCATCTACATCGATGAGATCGACAAGATCGGCAAGACCTCACAGAATGTCTCGATCACGCGCGATGTCTCTGGTGAAGGCGTGCAGCAGTCACTCTTGAAGCTGCTGGAGGGCACGGTCGCGAATGTTCCACCTCAGGGCGGGCGAAAGCACCCAGAACAGCAGTACATTCAGATGGATACTTCGCACATCCTGTTCGTGTGCGGCGGTTCGTTCGTAGGTATCGACAACATTGTGCGCAAACGACTCGGAAAGAAGCGCATTGGCTTCCAAACCGACGGTCTCGAACAGAAGAAAAAGGACGAGGACTTGCGCTCGGTCCTGAGCCAGATCATCGCGGATGATGTGCTTGAGTTCGGCATGATTCCAGAACTCGTCGGGCGACTCCCGATCCTGTGTCCACTCATGCCACTTGATCGCGCAGCCATGATCTCGATCCTGACCGAACCCAAGAACGCGATCGTCCGCCAGTATCAACACCTCTTCACGATCGAGGGTGCTCAACTGGAGTTCACTCAGGATGCGCTCGATCTGATTGCCGATCGCGCTCTCGCCCGCGACACTGGCGCACGCGCGATTCGAGCGGTGCTCGACGAAATCATGCTCCCGCACATGTACTACCTGCCGGAGCTTGACAATGCCGACACGACCTATGTGCTGGACGCCGCGGCCATCGAAGGCAAAGCTCCGCTTGCGCAGATGGCGCGACGCACGAAGAAGGAATCTGCGTAACGCATGAACTGGGATGCTCCCGAGCGCGGCGGACTCCTCTTTGAAAAACTCTGTCGCGCCGCTACCGAGATCAGGGCGGGGAATCCAGAAATCGCACCACGGCTCGAGGCGATGACCGCGCTCCTGTGGGGCGCGTTTGCGCCGATGCACTGCTCGTGGGTCGGCTTCTACTGCGTCGCGGCGGAGACGACTTCCGACTCACTCATTCTTGCCTGCTGCCGTCCGAAACCGGCATGCTCACCCATCGGGCTCCACGGCGTTTGTGGCCAAGCATTTGTCGAAGGCGTCGTTCGAATCGTCGAAGATGTCTCGCTCCTAGGTAACGCCTACGTCGCCTGCGATCCGAGAGACCGCTCCGAGCTGGTGGTTCCGATATTCGTGGGCGGACGCCCTGCCGGAGTACTCGACCTGGACAGCATTCAACTAGCATGCTTTGATGCGCACGATGCCGATCGAATCGCCAAGATCCTCGAATCGGCCGGACTCCTCGATCGAAGTCTGAAATTGCGAATCGATCGGTTGCCGATCCCTTAGATTTCGCTATACTGCGGGGCTTCCCTCAGCGTTTCACACTTGGAGTCAGTCATGCCGCGCGTTTGCCATTTTACTGGTGCAAAGACCACATCCGGATTCATCTGCAAGTACCGCGGTAAAGCGAAGTACCTCGGCGGAATCGGTATCAAGACGACTTCTCGCAAGAAGCGAACCTTTATGCCAAACTTGCAAAATGTCACGACTCTCGTCGATGGCGTCGCGCAGCGTGTGAAGGCAAGCACACGCGCGATTCGGCAAGGCCTAGTGGTCAAGCCAATCAAGCGCAAGTTCGCGTACACGCGCCGCATCAAGGCTGGCGAAAGCGTCTAACACTTCAACCACTTCCCGATAGGAACAACAAACAGCCCTCCCTCGCGAGGGCTGTTTTTCTTTTGGCGCGACGAGCCATCCCTAACACTGCCCCCTTCCCGACATGCAGAGGGTCTGCCATAGGCCCCCGAGTCGATGGGCGAAACGATCGCGCAAGTTTTTGGAATTCTTACCGCTTACCCCTTGAAATCAGCGCGAAAAAGGTTTCGGTTTGGTTGCGTCCTCCCCAAATCGCGCTATCGTCCTCGATGTACTGAGCGACACTCGTTCGTTGCACCGCAGAGTCGGGCCGAGCAATCACTCCGCGCTCAGTCATCCTAGTCGTCTGTGTTTCTGGCGGCGGTCCAGCGAGTCGGCACTCTCGGCGAACCTTCTGTTCGTTCGCCGGTGATCGTATCTCGTTGCACCTCCAATTCCAGATCCGAGTTTGTGTTTGGTCTTGATGTCCCTTCGCCTGTGCGGGCCGACCCCGCGCCGATTGCTTCTTCCGGAACTCTTCTCTATCTCGTGCGTCCGAACGGATTCGAACGCATTTTCACGAACCCTTCTGCTCTGCACACCTCCTCCCGTGTCGAAGGATTTTTCACAATCCGCTGCGTTTGATGGCAACAGTGATCGCGATCGTGTGCTCGAGGGTACGAACCTTGTCGAGCTCATCGGTGAGTCGATCCACCTGAAGCCGAAGGGGCGCGAATGGGTGGGCCTCTGCCCCTTCCACGCCGACCGAACACCCTCCTTTTCGGTCATCACGCACAAGGGTCCGGGCTTTTACCACTGCTTTGCATGCGGCGCGGGGGGAAACTGCTACGACTTCATGGTGAACTACCATCGGATGGAGTTCATTGAGGCGCTGAAGTTCCTCGCCGCGCGCATCAACTTCGAACTCACTTCACGCGCCCCTGCTCGGCGCGCATTGGGCGAGCCGACTCGCGACGAAGTCATCGAGGCCAATCGATTGGCGCTCAAGTACTTCCGCCGAATCCTCTCGGAGGCCTCCGGCGAGGCCGCACGAAATGAGGCGGCCAAGCGAGGCTACGACCAAGGCATCATCGATCGGTTCGAGCTTGGGGCAACCGCAGATCGAAGCGACGGATTGCTCGCAGCATTCCGGAGTGCAAGTTCCGACCCAAGTCGGCGCGCCCACCTGCCGCCAATCGAAGCATTTACCGCCGCTGGTCTCCTCCGGCCATCCTCGCGCGGCGATGGGCACTATGACTTCCTGCGCAACCGCCTGATCTTCCCAATCTTCGACGAACTCGGCCGACCGATCGCGTTTGGCGGGCGCAAGATCAAGCCGGAAGACGAGCCGAAGTATGTCAATAGCCCAGAGTCAACGGTCTTTCATAAGAGCCGGACGCTTTACGCGCTCCATCAAGCGCGCCGATCCATCATCGACAAGGGACTCGCGATCGTGACCGAAGGTTACACGGATGTCATCGCGTGCCACCGAGCTGGATACACGAACACCGTGGCAACGCTCGGGACTGCCTTCACGCGTGAACATGCGACGAAACTCGAATCGATGACTCCACGAGTCACGCTTCTCTTTGACGGCGATGAAGCGGGCCAGAAGGCCGCGGATCGCTCGCTCGAAGTGTTCTTCCAAGTCAAGATCGATGTCCGAATCTGCACGCTCCCAGATCAGCTCGATCCGGACGAACTCCTCAAACAGGAAGACGGGGCGTCGCGATTTGAGCTCGCGCTGCAGCGATCGGTGAGCGCCCTCGATTTCATGTTGACTCGGTTGCGCAAGCATGCGCAGCACTGCGATGGAATCTCCGAAACACAAGCACTCGCTGAGCGAACCGCACTCCGCCTCGCCGAGTTGGGATTCGCCGGAATGTCCGGCATTCGCAAGCAACTTGTCCTCGACACGCTCGCGCCAACGCTGCGTGTATCTCCGACTGTGCTGGAGCAAGAAATCCTCGCGCATGCCGCCAAGTTGCGCGCTCGAGTGAAGCCCAGCGAGAGTACTGCGTCGCGTGACGAGATCGTGCCATCGAGCGGAGTTGAAGTTCGCACCCCACTCGTTCGAACTCCAAGAGAGCGCGCGCAAATCAGCGCACAAGGCCACCTTCTCGCTCCACTCATCAGCGCGCCGGAACTCGCGAAGACAATTGTCTCGATCGGAGGCGAAGGTTCCCTCCCAATCTCGGAGGCGCTCTTCGAGGACGATCTGTTGCTTGCCGAGCATCGGTCGATCTGGCGCGCGATCGCCCAAGCGGCAGAGTCAAACAAAGTGTTGAGTTTTGCCGCACTTCTTTCCATCCTCGAACATCGCTCGGCAAATCGAGCCGCTCGCGAACTCGTGCTTGAACTGAAAGAAATTCTGCGTCCTCGGAGCAAAGTGACGGTGACTCTCTCCGACGCGGAGCCTACGATTGAGGAACTTCGCGCCGCGCTCCGCTCGGCATGGAAGACACTTGAAGAACTTCGCCTTAGGCATGCGCCTCAGGCCAGCGAAGGCAACTCAAGTCAATTGAAACGGTTGGATGGTTCCGTGCTCACGGAGGGCGCGTCGTTCCCGATCAAGAACGAGTCGAACCCACCGCGAGCGACCGGGATGACCGAAGTCCGAGGTGATTTTCTTCAAGATCGAGTTCCAACCGCATCGACTGAGACCTTTTCCCCTAACCCGACAATTCCTCCCCCCGCGCGAGGCGCGGAATCGATACCACCCAATGTCGATGCTTCAACCGAGCGGATTCCGTTAGCCGATAGCGATTCTCCTCGTCCTTGTGACAGCGTTCTTCCGTCCCATGCACTCTGCTCGTCCGCAGAGGCATGGACCACAACCCGATTGAACAAGATGCGCGCCCGTGGCGCAGACCCGACAGCCATCCGCCGACTTCCGAAGTCGGGGAATTCTGGAGCGAACCCGTGAGCATGTCCATCGAATCGTTTTCCCCTGTCCTCCGCGAGTTGCTTGAACACGGCGTTTCACGCGGTTGGATCAGTTACGAAGAGCTGAATACTTGTCTGCCCGACGAGTTCGTCGACCCTGAACGGATCGACGAGTTGCTCGTCTTCATTGGCGAGCGCAAGATCAATCTCCTCGAAGAAGGCGAAGTCCGACGCGCAAACTTGGTGTGCTTCGTCGCGCCCCTGCAGACCAATCTGAAGTTCCAACGCGACGAACCGCGCAAGAACAAGGATGGCAAGCCCGCGAAAGACACGAAGCAGACGAAAGAGGCGGCGGCCCAGAAACTCAAGAACGAAGCTGCGCGCATTCTCGCGCGTGCGGAAGCGGCGAAGCTGAAGCGCAAGGCTGACGGCAAGGAAGAGCCGGAGTCGGACGACTTCGACGTTGACGAGGACATCCTCGATGATTCCGAAGTACAAGCGGTCGTGGAGCGCGCACTCGCCGAAGCCGGCTCGAAGCGCATCGACGATCCGATCCGCATGTACCTGACGCAGATGGGCACGATTCCGCTCCTCACCCGCGAAGAGGAGATTCGGCTCGCGAAGAAGATCGAGACGACGCGCATGATTTTCCGTCGCCGTACCCTCGAGAGCGACTACGCCGCACGCATGGCCGTTGACACCCTCAAGGATGTCATGGCGCAGAAACTTCCCTTCGACCGCACCATGCGGATTTCCACTGCGGAGCCGCACGCGAAGCAACGCATCGAGAAACGCATTCCCAACAATCTTCCCACGATTGAAAAACTCCTTCGTTTGAACCAACAAGTGTGGGAACAGTTTGAAGAAGGCGGACTCTCCGCTGCGGCCCGTGCCGAAAGCGTCCGCGAAGTCACCCTTCGCCGCCGCCGTATCGGCACATTGCTCGAAGAGTGCTCGCTCCGCACGGGCAAGATCATTCCGATGTACCGCAAGTTGGTCGGCATCGCGAAAAAGATCAAGGAGGTTGAAAAGTCCGTCGAGAAGGCGTCCCGTCATCCAGAGCGATTTGATCCTGAGGACATCTTCGTCATGCGCGAAGAGCACGAGGGACTTCGCAATCTGGTGATGGAGGGCAATGCAGACTTCGATGGTCGCATGGTCGACCTCCGCCGCGTGTTCGTCGAGTATGAACAGGCCAAGCGAGACCTCTCCGGAGGCAACCTCCGCCTTGTGGTCAGCATCGCGAAGAAGTATCGCAACCGCGGTCTCCCATTCCTTGACATCATTCAAGAAGGCAACACCGGCTTGATGCGGGCGGTGGACAAGTACGAGTACAAGCGCGGGTACAAATTCTCCACCTACGCGACATGGTGGATTCGCCAGGCCATCACGCGCGGCATCGCGAACACCGGCCGCACGATCCGGCTCCCAGTGCACGCGGGCGACACGCTCGCTCGACTTCAGAAGGCTCGTTCGCGCCTCGAGCTCAAGATGGGCCGTCCGGCGACGCTCGCCGAGTTGGCGGTCGAGTGCGAAATGCCCGAGGACAAGGTCGTCGAGGCGCTGCGCTTCGCGTCGGAACCGCTGTCGTTGAGCGAGCCGTTGCGCGAAGACGGCGACGCCGAACTCGGCGATGTCGTCGAGGACCGCAGCGCCGAGTCGCCGTTCGAGCACGCCGCAACCGCATTGTTGCCGAGCGAGATCGACAAGCTGCTCTCGCCCCTCGATGAGCGCGAGCGCGAGATCTTGAAGTTGCGCTTCGGCCTCGACCGTGGCGAGCCCCGCACGCTCGAAGAAGTGGGGGAGTACTTCAACCTCACCCGGGAGCGCATCCGCCAGATCGAAGCGCGGGCGATGTCGAAACTGCGGCACCCGAGCGCCGACACGGGAGCCCGCGACCTGCTCGCCGTCTGAGCCGGACCCAATCGTCTTGGTCACGTTCGCGCGCTGCTTCCGCGCGCGAACGTGGCGGGTCGGTCCAGTTGTGCGTGGCACCGGACGTCATGGAAGCCGTCGTACGCTCGATGGCATGAGCGACCTGCCGACACCGCCCGTCCCACCGACACCGCCGACATCGCCGACACCACCGGTTCCGCCCGCGCCGCAGGATCCGTCGCGATTCACGAAGCCGCAGGGCGACACCGAAGCGGCCAAGGTGCAAGACCAAGTCGCGCGGCAAGCCGGGCTGAGCGGCGGTCCACAGGGCGGTGGCACGCTGTGGTCGGAGCCGGTGCTGGTCGTCAACCAGAAGGCCAAGCTGATCGAGATCACCGCCGAGTTCAAGGTGTTCGATCAGCACGGCAATCAGATCGGTTCGGTCGCGCAGGTCGGGCAGAGCACGCTGAAGAAGGTCGCTCGGTTCGTCAGCAGTCTCGACCAGTTCATGACCCACACCTACGAGATCCGCGATGCCGCCGGCACTGCCCAACTCGTGCTCACCCGTCCCGCGAAGATCATGAAGAGCAAGTTTCGGATTGCGCGCGGCGACGGCTCGGAGGTCGGCGAAGTCAAGCAAGACAACGTCTTCGGCAAGATTCACTTCTCGCTCGAAGCGGGCGGTCAGAACCTCGGTTCGATCAACGCCGAGAACTGGCGGGCGTGGAACTTCAGCGTCGCTGACGCGTCGGGCGTCGAGGTCGCTCGCATCTCGAAGACGTGGGAAGGTTTCGCGAAGACAGCCTTCACGACGGCCGACAACTTCGTGGTGCAGATCCACCAACCGTTGTCCGAACCGTTGCACAGTTTGGTGATCGCCGCGGCCCTGTGCGTCGACACGGCACTGAAGCAAGACAGTCGCGGCTTCGGCTGATCGGCACCGACGCCGTCGGTCGGCCTTGTGGTGAGGCGCCCGACGACAGTCGACGACTCAGTCGGCCTCGTCTGCGAGTCGGGCCAGTACGGCGATGAACTCGGCGAGGTCGCGGATCGGCACACGCTCGCCGGTGTCTGCGATCTCGACGACGCCGGCGACCCGTCCGTCGCGCGCCGCCGCTGGTACGGCGCGCAGGATCACGGTGATCGGTCGCGTCTGGCGCGCGGCTCGAGCGGGCGGAGTTCCCGTCACTGTTCCAGACTCGCAGTGACCCGTCCATCGAACGTCCACCCCGACCCCCACCTCGACGAAGCCGCGAGTGCCGGTGCCCACGCCGGGCGCGAGCGAGTCTGACCTGGAGACGATTGCTGCCACCGTGGGTGATCCCGTCGGGGACAACCGCGGCCTCGAGCAGCAATCCGAGACGGCTACAACAGCGCGCGGAGTCGCGGGTCGACCGACTCGCCGATCTCGTCGAGCGTGGCGACAGCACGCGCCGCCACCTCTCGGGCCGTTCCGATCCGGCCCTGGGCGACAAGCACGTCACACATCCGCAGATAGCGCGCCTCGTCGAGTGGCTCGGCTTCCATCCCGAGATCGAGCAGACGAATTGCCTCCTCGGTGTCGCCGCGAGCGATCGCGTCGTCGGCGACGATATCGATCAACGCCAGGTATCGGCGTTTCGTCCGTTCGCGGGGGCCGAGTGTCCAGTCCTCGTAGACATCGCCGGGCAATAACTCGCCCGTGTAGAGACCGATCGCGCCGCGCGCGAGCCCGACCCGCTCGTCGGCATCGGCACCCAACGCGGTCGCTGCTCGTTCCTCGAACAGTCGGACGTCGCACACCGCGTTGGCCTGGAGTCGCAGGGTCTCGCCATCGCGTACGACGAGGTCGCCGGCGCGTTGTTTGAGACGGTTCAAGAGGTTGCGCAAGCGCGACCGGCCCACGCCGAGATCGGCCTCGGGCCAAAGCGTGTCGATGGCCGCATCAACCGTCATGACTGAGGTGAGGGCGAGCAACTTCACGAGCGCAGCCGGGTGCCCCGGTTGCGGCGTGCAGGTCTGGCCACCGCGCTCGACCGAGAACGCACCGAGCATCCGCACGATCGGGGCCGGATCGTCGGTGGTGTCCGAGACATCGGGCGACAACGAATCGGTGAGCGTTTCGATCGCGGTGACGACTGGTCCGGCGTAGCGCGCGAGCAGGTCGGCGACGCCCATGGCCGTGGCTGCGGCTTGCGCGTCGGCGTGGATCCGTCGCGCGAGGTCGACGTTGCCCCGGCGGGCCTCGGCCAGGGCGTGGAGGATGATGCGCGTCGGGCGGTTCGACGGCACGAGGGCGACGCCAGTGTCGAGGCGAGCAAGGAGTTCCGCGGCCTCGTCGGCGTCGCCGTACAAGGCGAGATAGCGGGCGCGCGCCAAGTCGAGCGGTGTCGGATACTCGGCCGCGGCAGGACACGCCGCTCCTCGACGCACGCACTCGTCGAACCCCGCGTGATCGCCGAGCATTGCCATCAACTCGCCGGTCGAACCCCAGATCTCGACCGCTTGGCCGGGCCGGACCCACTCGCCCATGGTGCGCTGCAACCCGGCGAACGCGGCAGTGAACGCCTCGTGATCGCCGCGATGCGCTGCGATCCACGTCAGGCTCCACCAGGCCATGCCTTCGACTGCGCGGTCACGTCGGCGCACTCCGATGTCGAGGGCCTCGCGCGCGGCGGCTTCGGCTTCGGGCACCCGACCGAGATAGTCGAGCACGTCGGAGTAGTTCGTGAGCCAAAAGCCACGCGTGAAGTCGCCGGTTGGCAACAACGCGAGGGCGGCGCGCATCTCGAGTTCGCCTTCATGGGGGGCGCCACCCATGTAGAGCGCGGTGTAGCCGCGGCGGGCGAGCGTCTCGGCGAGCCAGCGCGTCTCGCCGGCTGCGCGGAACAACTCAGCCGCGCGGGCGTACGCGTCGGCACCACGGCGCAATGAGTCGGGCGAGCACTCGAAGACATCGACTCGCGCGACCGTTGCGAGCGCCCGAGCTTCGGTGATGGTTTCGTCCTCATTGCACGCTGCCGCGACGGCATGGGCGCGCGAGCGCGCTTCGTCGAGCCGGGCGGCGTTGACAAGATCGCGCGCGATCTCGGCCTGCACCGACCGCCATTCGGGAGAGTCGACCGTGACGAACTGCACGGCGAGTTCGAGGAACTCGCCGCGACGATTGGGCGCGGCCAGTTCGATGGCGTGTGCAATCGCAACCAGCAGCGTCGGCCGCGATGCGAACTGCCGCGGGTCGATTCGGTCGATCCAACTCAGCAGATCGCTGACACCTACTGCTTCGAGTTCGGTCCAGTGGAGTGTCGCAACGAACTCGACGAATGCATCGTCGTCGTGGTCGATGAGGAACGACAGCGCGGCGTGGAGTTCGCCACTCGCCCGGTAATGATCAGCGACCACCCGGCTAGCCGCCAGCGGAAGTGTCGCGGCGAACTTCGGCGACTCGCGGATTGGATCCGGGACAACCCACCATTGTCCTCGGTGTCGAGCGAGCACACCCGCTCGAGTCGCGCGCGCAAACATCGTTGTGTCGTCGAGCAACGTCGCAATGGTTTCGTCGATCAGCGGTACCGCGCCCAGCCGCGTGAGTGCTGGGTCGGCGTGCAAAACGTCGGCGATCAGATCATCGAGCAACGCTCGCCCAGAACCCGGTGTGCTGGGGCTCCACGCCGGATCGACGCGTAGGCGTTGCGCGACGAGGTTCACCGCAGCGCACCAGCCAGTGGTCGCCGCCGCAACTTCGGCCACGAGCGTCGACGAGTCGCTGCCGATCACGGCTGCGATCTCGTGGTCGTCGAAACGGAGATCCTCGGCGTCGATCACGGTCGCGTGGGTCTGCGAACGCAGCTCGACGAACGGGCCGAGGTCGCGAGCGGTCACGACGAGCCGCGCGGTGGCTGGGAGATCGATGACTGCGTTCACGAGCTCACTCGCGACGTCGTGATCGAGGTGATGGACGTCGTCGAGGAGGAGCACGTGCTCGATCGCGAGCTCGTTTGCCGCGCCGACGAACGCGTCGAGCGCGCCGTTGGGGTCACCGTCGGCGTTGCTCATCATCTCGGCGATGTCGCCGAGCCCGGCTCGTCTCGTGGCGCGGCGAAGCTCGTCGACCGCGCGCGC
>SXGT01476891.1_pt1 | contig 48798 bp, 46 predicted proteins | sample 3176221 | NCBI WGS metagenome assembly SXGT01 (sample SAMN11356862, study PRJNA531348) | freshwater metagenome | isolation source: freshwater sample F1-120 | place: China: Fuxian Lake, Yuxi | collected 2017-12-25 | reverse complement strand
GTAGACGCAAAGGACGTAAAATCCGTCGGATTTTTATCCGTGCCGGTTCGAGTCCGGCTCTCGGTACCAAATTTAAGCTTTGAAAAGTTAAAAATAAGCTTGACAAAAGTTTATTAATGAATAGTTTAGCACTTAGTGCTAGTTTGGTTTGCTTAGAAATTAAGCGATTTTTTAAGTTATTTAAGTATATAGGAAGTTTACTATGAACAAAGCGTCATTAGTAGAAAACATGGCTAAAATTACCAAATTGCCAAAGTCAACTTGCAAAGAATGTTTAGAAGCATTCGTAACAACTGTTGGTAATGCGTTGAAACACAACAAAAATGTTGTTTTGACAGGATTTGGAACATTCCAAGTTATTAAACGTAAAACAAGAGTTGGTATCAATCCTGCAACAGGTAAAAAGATGCAAATTCCAAGCAAAAAAGTTCCTAAATTTAAAGCTGGTAAAGCTCTTAAGGGACTTGTTGCTTAAGGTAAGTTTGTAGAGAAATGTTTTAGGACATTTTTACTACGTGAGAAGGTGGGATGAAAATCTTGCCTTCTTTTTTTTTTGTTACTTATGTGATTTTATAAAAAAGAATGAATTGTATGAAATTGATTAAACAAATTTTTATATTGATGATATTTTTTGGTTGTTGTCCTCTCTATGGTTCTCAATTAGCACCAAAAATAAGTACTTGCCAAAAGGAAGCGCCCGCTCAAACGGTTAAACAATGGTTAGAAATATTTGAAGGTGATGAAAGAGATATTAAAAAATCTTCTTTAGGGTTTATGCAAGTAGTTCGTTTTTTGAATTATGTATTGTGGGAAGACTCTTTTGATGAACTGTAGGAATCATAAAGATAACATGCGTCTTTGTTGCGTCAAGGTTTGACGGTAAGTGGTTGCCTTTTTTTATGATATTTTTGTAAGCTACAACGTAAATAAATATGTTCCTAAAGAAAAAGGAGATAGTATGGTACAAGAACATGCGGCTATTAGTAGCCAGCAGTCTGTGTTTGAGGTGTTATGGTCTCAATTGAAGGCAGGAGATTTTAAAGGTATTGGTCATACCATTCAAATGGCCTCTATTGATTGGGTTCAGCTTGGTTTGTGGTTGGGGTTAGGGGTATTTGTTGGGTTCTTGAGTAAAAAATATTTGCAACAAGTTCTTATGTTGTTGGTAATTGGAACAATTATAGTTTGTGTTCTTGATCATTACTCATTAATTACCATTCAATGGGAATCGATTAAGGCTTTGTTGAATATAAAAGCAGTGCAAGAACAGGGTGTTCAATCGTTGTTTAATCATGTAATTGCATGGCTCAAAATTAATGCATCTATTGTTACAACAGCATCAATAGGGTTTATTATTGGTTGGCTTGTTGGATAAACAGTTTTTCAATGTAACGTAAGAAACTGCTTTTTTTGAAATCAGTGGTAGAGAGTTTGTTCTTTTTCTGAAACATGGTATAACTACAGCAGGAGTTGGTACAGGTTACTACTCGTAATGAAGTGTTTAATTGAAAGGTAGATACTCTATGAAGAAATTTTTAGTGGCGTTATTGTTAACGACGTCGGTTGTTGCGATGCGGGCTTCTGAATTACGAAAGGAAGTTCCTGCAGAAAAATACGAAACTGCTGGTTTTTTAAAGCTTGGATGTAAGGTGCTTTCCGATGCGACAACGCCAGGTCTTTTGATAGCTGGTGCAAGTAAAGTGTATGCGAGTGGGGGTTTTAAAGTACCTGTGCATGCGCCCTATATTATTGGTGCTAGCCTTGTGATTGCAACACATATGGCTTTTAAAAATGGAAGATCTGACTCTGTTATTACACGAGCAAAGTTTTTTGAGCCTAAAAATATAGTTGCTACGGCAGCGGTAGTTGGTGCTTTATGGTATGGTTCAAAACATATTACCAATGATACAACCTTAAAATTACTTCCAATTTTTGTTGGTGTAGGTGCAAGTGCTTTAACGGCAGTTGTAAAATAACATTACGAATTGTAAAAGTTTAAGGGTAAGCTTAAAAACTTGCCCTTTTTTGTTATTTTAAAAATGGCGTTGCATTTTTGAGAGTCTTGGTGCTGGTAAGAAATTTTTGTGGTATACTATTCTTGTATTTATTGTTTAACAAATGGTTGTCATGATAAAAATTACCGCATTTTCAGTATCTGTTGATGAAACATTAATTATTAATTCAATTAATGTTTCTTTTAATAGTGGTCAAACATATGTTTTGATGGGACCTAATGGTTCAGGAAAAAGCTCATTTGTATCAGCTCTTATGGATCATCCTCGTTATTGTGTAACTGGTGGAACAGTGTTATGGAATGAACAAGATATTACAAATATTCCAGTTCATGAACGTGCTCGTTTGGGTATGTATTTTATTATGCAATATCCAATTGAAGTTCCTGGTGTTTCACTCGCAACTTTGACTCGTGAAGCAATGCGGTCAGTACATCCAACATTTTCATTGCAAGATTATCAACAACGAGTTGATCATGCGCTTGAGTTGTTGCAATTACCTAAGACATTTTTGGAACGATCGGTGAATGAAGGATGTTCCGGTGGAGAAAAAAAACTTGTGGAATTGTTTCAAATGTTGGTTATACGTCCTGCATTTATTATTTTTGATGAACTTGATTCTGGGTTAGATGCAGATGCATTGCAGCATGTAGTTAGAGCATTACAATGGTATAAAAAAACTTTTCCTCAAACAATATTTTTAATTATTTCTCATTATTTTCATCTTATTGAATCATTGTCTCCTGATCATGTATTGGTTATGCATAAAGGTTCAATCGCAGTGCAAGGATCTTTAGATATAGTGGCATCTATACGACAACATGGGTATGGATGGCTTGATCATGTATAAACCTTCTTTTGTCCTTCCTAATGGTTTGGATGAAGCCGCGATACGTCTTGTGTCGAATCAAAAAAATGAACCAACGTGGATGACTGATTTTCGATTGCGTGCATTTGAAATATTTACATCAAAGACATTGCCAACGTGGGGCCCGGATCTTTCTGGATTATCATTTGAAGATTTGTGTTATTATCATCGGCCACTTGATCATCAACAGAGGTCGTGGGATGATGTCCCCGATTCTATTAAAAATACATTTAATGCCCTTGGTATTATTGAAGCTGAACAAAAAATGCTTGCTGGTGTTGGGGCTCAGTTCGAGTCAGAGTTGGTGTACAAAAGTTTGCAAAAAAAATGGGCAGATCAAGGAGTCATTTTTTGTGATATTGAAACAGCAGTTAAAGAACATGAAGCATTGGTGAAACGTTATTTTGCAACGGTGATTCCGGCACATGACAATATGTTTGCAGCACTTAATAGTGCAGTGTGGAGCGGGGGAAGTTTTGTTTATGTTCCTGCTGGTGTGAAAATAGATCAACCATTGCAAGCTTACTTTAGAATTAATCAACAAAAAATGGGACAATTTGAGCGTACATTGATTATCGCCGAACCTGGCAGCTTTGTTCATTATGTTGAAGGATGTAGTGCACCTGTGCATCAAACACACGCTTTACATAGTGCTGTTGTCGAAATTATCGCATTGGAAGGGGCACATGTTCGTTATACAACGATTCAAAATTGGTCGACTAATGTTTATAATTTGGTAACTAAGCGCGCTATAGCACACAGAAATGCTCGTGTTGAATGGGTTGATGGTAATTTTGGAAGTAAGGTAACAATGAAATACCCGTGTATTATTCTCAAAGGAGAAGGTGCTCGAGGGCAAATTATTTCTATTGCTGTTGCAGGAAAAGGACAAGTGCAAGATTCTGGAGCAAAAGTGATTCATTTGGCACCACATACTCAATCGTCAATTATTGCAAAATCAATGAGTATGCAAGGGGGACAGACAACCTATCGAGGACTTGTGAAAGTTGCAGCTTCAGCTGTTTATGCAAAAGTACGGACGCAATGCGATGCATTATTGCTTTCAGATGATGCAAAGAGTCATACATTTCCTACAATGGATATTCAAGGTGAATATGTTGATAGTGGTCATGAAGCTTCTGTAAGCAAAGTAAGCGATGATCAATTGTTTTATTTGATGAGTAAGGGGTGTAGTGAACAGCACGCTACAACATTGATAGTGAATGGCTTTTTGGATGTTTTTGTGAAAGAGCTTCCTATGGAATATGCAGTTGAAATTAATCGATTGATTGCGCATGAAATGGAGGGTTCGATTGGATAAGCAAGCGCGCAGACAGATTATTGTACCCTCACGGATGCAACACAAAATTAATTTGAATCAATTATATGATTCAATGCGCATTGATGCTACACATATTTTTGTTGAAATTGTAGTTGAATCTTATGCACAGGTTGTTGTTTCCGTAGTAGGGGTAGCGCATAGGAAAACATATGATATTATTGTTCGTTTGTATGATCATGCGGTGTGTAACCAAGTTATTAACACATTGCCTAATACACTATTGCATTTTAAAGCTTCGTATAGATTGCAGGGATATGGTTCATTGCTTACGATTGGGGGTCTGACTGAATCAGGTAGTGGGGATGTTCATCGTATAGAGACAGAGCAGATTCATTGTGGGGTATCAACCAAGAGCAACGTGGAACTTGCAAGTATTGTTGATGCAGGAGGTACATGTGATTACGATGGGTTAATTCGTATTGTACATGGAGCGAAGCAAACACAGGCTCTACAAAATCATAGAGTTTTATTATTGGAAAAAACGGCGCATGCTTCATCGCATCCTTGTTTAGAAATTAATGAAAATAATGTTGTATGTTCTCACGCTTCTTCTTTTTCCTACCTTGATCCATTGGAATTATGGGCATTAGAGTCTAAAGGAATTGAGCCTTCTGTTGCGCGTTGCGCGTTGATTCAAGGGTTTCGAGATCAGTTTAAAAAATAGCTGTTTCATTTGTACCTTAAAATTATCTCTAAAAATAAGCTTGAATAAGTTTAAATCGAAAAAAGTTCTTGTTTTGTGTTTGGCTATAGTGGTAAAGTTAAAAATGAAATGAGTGGTTTGTGAAGTAAAATGGAGTGTACGATGAAGTTATTTCAGAAAAAAATAATAGCGATAATGGTAATTTTAAGCGGGGTGTTACGGCTTGGCGCTGCCTTTGATCCTCATAATTTAAAAGATTTATGGTCAGCGTTTAAGTCTGATTATCATATGCTTTCGCCTGTGCAAGGGGCCTTGTGTTATTCAACAAAATTTTTGAATCGATTTTACGTATGGGGTCCTGAAGAGTGGCCAACATGTAAGTTGGTTAGAAGTTTGTTTCATGTTTTGCCTGAGGGTACGATTCGGTTAGGGCAGCAGAAATCAAATTGGGTAAAAGGTTTAGATGGTGAACTTGTTGGACATATCATTACGTGGTTATGCAATGGAGCAAAATATGATCAAAAACAAGTATTGCAAAATGAATGGTATGAAAAATATACAAAGGCAATAGAAGGGATGCATCAGAAAATAAAGAAACGAAATGGAGCTGAAATTCTTGAGCTCATGAAAGAAAGTTTCGCTTTTGATCCAAAGGTTACTATTGCATTATTAATGAGTGTTTTGTATTTGAGGGATGATGTGCAAGAAATGTATCAAAAGAAAAAAATGATTGATTATCTACGTGCTCTCCAAGAAGGGTTGGGTGATGCGCCTTTTGTTAAACCATTAACTGAAGATGTTCTTGGGCAGATGTTACATTCACGTTATACAAGTGAAGAATTGGTGGCTTGTGGTTCTTTAGAAAGTATGCTGATTGCTCATATTTTGAACATTAAACAAACAATTTTTTCACCAAAAATTATTCAACGAAGTTATAGTTTTAATGGACAGGGGGCAACTCCTAACTGTACTGAGACAGCTTTAATGGATTTTTTCTGTATTTTGTTTTTTGATCCTGTGACAAAAAAATTTACCTTTGATACATTGCCTGTTAACGTTCAGGCGTCATTGAGTGATCGGTTACGTACATTTTTTATAAAAAATAATGATTCTTCTCTTTCTAATAATAGTGGTGTGCAGCAGGAATGGATGAATACTGTTTCTGGTATTGAGGGGTTTAAATCTGACGCATATGTAAAAGGGACAGTTGAAAAAGGTCGTTACGAAATAGAGCCAGATGCTGATAATCTTCTTGCCTTTATTAATTATTTGTTGGGAACGAGTACTGATAGCTGGGATGAATTGGGTCCCTTACTAACTACGAATGAGAATATTATATCGTGTCACGTTGCAAAAACTGGTAATAGTAGTGTTATTAAAATAAAAAGTAGTAAATATGGACTGTTAAGGTTGCATGTTGAAAAAAATGCGCATGCGTACCTTATTTATCTAATGCGTGATGAAAGTGTTGATCATGACGTACAAGAATGTATATTGTTTCTCGAAAATAATCATAGCTTTTATGTGAAACAATTAGAAGACCGGAATAAAGGGTTAGAGTTATTGGAAGAAATGTTTAAATATTTCAGAATAAAAGTCATAAATTTTGAAGGTATGATGCGTACCTATGATAGTGCTTTTTCTTTAATTAAAAAAGGTTATTTTGGTGATGATCCTCATTTTTACAAGAAAATATTTGAACTTGTTATGCAAAATAATTCAGAGGATTTGGAATTATTTACTTATTTGATAGATGCTTTTGTTGAATCAAAAAAAATATCATTAGTAAAATTGTTTGAAATTATCAATGATTATTATCAAAGATTTGATTTTTATCAGCAACCTTGTTCTCTTTTCATACAACGATTTTCAAAAGACATGTTAGGTAAAAGAGAAGATGGAAGTTTTCTGTTTAGTGATTGTATTAAAAAACATCAGTATCGCTTAGCATTATTATTAGTTAAGATAGGTGTTGATATGTCACATATCGATGAAATTCCTTTGAATTTTCTATTCAGTTGTAATATTCCGATTGATGAGATTATTGACTTTTTAACGCTTGACTGTGTTGATAAAAATCAATTGGACTTTTGTAATCAAGGATTGTGGCATGTTTTTTGTCAAAATTTTAGACATTGGTATAAATACCAACAGTTTGAAAAATATATGCTTGATGCAACTGAAAAAGGTATCATTACAACAATTAATATAGTAGCACAAAGACCAATTCATGGAACACCGCTCGATTTTTTAATAGCTGAAAAAGAAGCCATAGTTATGAGTGTATATCCAAAAAAGATAACCGATTCAGAAGTAAAACCAATAGTAGATGCTTTTGACGATTTGATTACGAAAATGAGGGGACTGGGTGCAAAAACAGCTCAAGAATTAGGAGTTCGGCGTTAAAAATCTTTATTTTGTTATGTGAAATTAAATTGAATAGAAAAAATGGAGAAAATTATGAAGTTATTTTATAAAAATATGTTGGTTGTGATCGGACTATTGCTTGGTATACATCAGGTTAATGGAGTTTTTGATCCTCTTTATCTTAGGGATTTGCAATCATGTTTTAAATCAGAAACAGAGAACCTTTCTCCTGTCAATGGAGCTCTTCTTGTCGAATCTAATTTTTTAAAAAATTTTTATACATGGGGGCCTGATGAATGGCCAACGTATAGGCTTGCGCGAAGCTTGTTTCATGTTTTACGAGAGGGGACAATTCGGCTAGGGCAGCAGAAATCAAATTGGGTAAAAGGTTTAGATGGTGAACTTGTTGGACATATTGTTGGATGGTTGGAAAATGGAGCAAAAGATGATCAAAAACAAGTATTGCAAAATGAATGGTATGAAAAATATAAAAATGCATCAGAGCGACTCGGACATCATCAGAAAATAAATAAAAATGTAGGAATTGAAAACCTTAAACTTATTAGAGAAAGTTTTTATTTTAATCCAGAGGTTACTGTTTCAATTTTAACGGCAGTATTGTATTTAAAAGAAGATGAAATAGGTGTGCCATCAAAGAAAAAAATGGTTGATTATCTAGTTGCTTTAAAAAGTTGGTTGTCGGATGAAATTTTTATTGAGCCATTAACTGAACAAAAAGAAGAAGATTTATTGAGATCTTGTTATGTAGTAGATGAACTTATTGATGGTGATTCACTTGAAATAAATGCAATAAAATCGATAGTAAAAGTAAATAGTGGGATATGCTCCCCAAAAATTGTTCAGGGAAATTATAGATTTAATGGTCAAGAAGCGCGACCAAATTGTGTTGAAACGGCAATGCTGGATGTATTGTGCATTCTTCTTTTTGATCCGCATTCAAAAAAATTTAAACTTGATAGTTTATCGCCTGAAATTCAAGCTTCTATGCATGAAAGATTGAGAAATTTTTTCATAAAAAATAGTGATCCTTCTGCTATCAATGCACCAAAAGTTCAGCAGGAGTGGATGGATACCGTTTCCAATATTGCTGATTTAGGATTACATACATATGTTTCAGGTTCTTTTTCAAGTGGTTATTATGAAATGGACTCTGATATTGCAATTTTTCTTAATATGCTTAATTATTTATTTGGAATAACAGCAGGTACGTGGCAGGAATTGTGTGAAAGACTTTCAACGCAAAATAATCATTTGATGTGCGATTTGCAGGATGACGTTCAGAATAAGTGTAAGATTGTTGAGTTGCAGAGTTCAAAATTTGGGCTTGTAAAGATTTATTTTGAAGAGGGGCATGTTCATATGGCCTATGAGGAGAGAGATTTAGAAAGGAATGTGTGTAAACCGTTATTTTGTCAGGAAAATGTACATATGTTTTATGCCTTTGATATCCTTGACGTTAACGTTGGATTGCAAGCGTTATTTGGACTAGGGCAAAATTCTGAAATATCTTACGAATTATTGAGGGAATGTGCGCTTGCTCTGATTCGCAAAAAGTATTGTCAAAATGATGGTAATTTGAATAATGTAATGTTTTCATTTCTTTACTCATTGCCTGGCCAGGATGATTTATTAGAACATTTAGTACCTGCTATTGCATCATTAAATGATAGTTTTATTTTTTATTGTTTAATAAGATTTTTTGAAGAATATGATGCTACTACTTTTAATGCTATGATGGAGCAACTTGTTAATCTGTTGCCTGAGCGTTCACGTGGTTTTGATAAAAATAATACATGTCTGTTTAATTGGCTTGTTGGGGATGTTTCTTATTTTTATGGAGCATTTTTACTTGGCGAAAGAGGGTGTGATATATCACACGCAGTTGTGCTTCCTAGAAGAGTCATTAGATGGGCTTGTAAACATGCAAGTGAACGAAGTGTTAAGGCATCTTGCTTTTTGTTGTTTCTTGATAATTGTAATAACAACGATATTAATGATAGGGGGCGATCAGTGTGGCATGATTTTTGTGATGCGGTAACGCCCGATACAAAATTTCTTTTTCAGGTTGAGATTGCTGACATTTTATTTGAATTAGTTGAGCAAAATAAATGTACTGTGATTAATTCACTGACATTTTCCGATAAAAAATCACCTTTAGATATTTTATTAGAAAAAAGAGAAAGCTTTTGTACAGCTTTTATGGAGGGCCAATATGAAGCTTTGGTTGAAAAAATGCGAGCTCACGGAGCGAAAACAGCTCAAGAATTAGATCTAATCGAACAGGAGTTTGAGGAAAATGTATAAAAAACAGTTTCCCATTTTTAACAATCAAAAAAAATCTTTTACGTATGTTGATAGTGCTTCAACAACGCAGCGCCCACAATGCGTTTTAGATGTGATGAATGAATATTATACTCATTATAATGCGAGTCCTCACAGAACGCTTTATGCGATTGGTGAGGTTGCTTCTGCACGGTATCAAGAAGCTCGTGCAAAAATTACTCAATTTATTAATGCAGCAGATTCATCTGAAATTATTTTTACAAAAGGTGCGACGGAATCAATTAATTTTGTTGCAACTGCATGGGGTATGCATCATATTAAAGAGGGTGATGAAATTGTAATTACCGAGCTTGAACATTCATCTAATTCAATTCCTTGGTTTATTCTTGCACGGGAAAAAAAGGCGCGTTTAGTTATTATTCCTATTGATCGGATAACTGGATTGCTTGATATAACTGTTGCTCAAAGTGTTATTACACAAAAAACAAAAATTGTTGCTTTGACACATGTTTCTAATGCGCTTGGTATGGCTACCGATGGGTTAGAGTCTATTATTTCTTTTGCGCGATCAGTTGGGGCATATGTTCTTATTGATGGAGTTCAAGCTATTCCATATCAGCCTGTTGATGTGAAAAAACTTGATTGTGATTGGTACGTTTTTTCTGGACATAAAATGCTTGGGCCAACAGGTATTGGTGTTCTTTATATGAAAAAAACAGTACAATCGAGTGTATCACCGTATCAATATGGTGGAGGGACGATTCTTGATTTTGATGTGAACAAAGGACCAATTTTTGCAGCTTCTCCTGATTGTTATGAAGCAGGAACACCACCGATAGCACAAGCGATTGGTTTGGGTGCTGCAGTAGATTTTTTGCAATCAATTGGTATGTCTTCGATTGATAAACATACAAATCAGCTTGTTAATCGATTGATTGATGGGTTAGAGAAAATTAAAAATATTTCTTTGATCGGTGCTGTTGAGCAATTGCGACAATCGGCTCATTTGGTAAGTTTTTTTGTTGAAGGTATGCATGCGCATGACGTTGGTGCGTATCTTGATGCTCATGGAATATGTGTAAGAACTGGCGTGCATTGTGCGCCTATGGTTGCAAAAAAAATGGGATATTCAGCATCTGTTCGAGTATCGTTTCATATTTATAATGATGAGCATGATGTTGATTATATATTAGCTTGTTTGAAAAAAATGTTTGTTTAATTATCGCGCTTGTGTATGAACAATTCGAGATGGTCCGGTTGTACGTAATGTTTCGTTGTAAAAGTGAATAATGTTAAATCCCGCTTCGTTAAGTAGTTGAGTTATGCTTTCATCTGTGTACCAGGTAATTTGCATGAACTCATTTTCTTGTTTTTCAATTATGCCATTAATTGTAAGTGTATAAAGACAAAACGTATCAATGAGTTGTTCTGATTCATGCACAATGTATCGTGTTGTAGCTTTAAGAGTTGTAGTTTCGTTAATGCGTACAATGCATTCTGTACGGTTATCGGGTGAAATGTCTGGAATGAAAAGATCAATAAGTAAATTACCGCCTGTTTCCATGTGAGCATGAATATTTTTCAATGCAGTAAGAGCAGTTGCTCTGTTGCTTAAAAGTTGGAATGATCCAACTGCAATCGTTACGTTAGTGTAAGTATAGGGGCTAGCGAATGTTTCAAGTGATTGTTCAAAAAGTTTTGGATTAAGCTGTAATTGAGTGCAACGTTGGCGACATCGTGCAAGCATAGATTGAGAATTGTCTACTCCGTCAACTAGATACCCTCGTTGCATGAGTGGTATTTGCAGTCGACCTGACCCTGACATTGCCTCAAGAACGCGCCCATGTTTTTGTTCAATAAACTGTGAGTAGAAATTAACTTCTTTTGCTGAGGCATACTGTTTAGTTGTATCATAAAAGAGACTACAAAGATTTCCGTATGCTGTTTGTTTATTATCGGTTGTTAAGCTCTTCATGATTTCCCTACGTTATATTTTGAGTGTTTTGGAGATTTGTAGTATTACGTAATTTTTGTTGATGATCAAGTTAGAAATAAGCTTTATGGTTTCAAAATGACTCGTTTTGATTCAAATGGTTGTTTTTTTGCTTAAAATTTGTTACTATGTAAACATATAAACCTTGAAGGGGGTATGCTATGGCAACAGTTAAGTTATCAAAAAATATAATTACTGAGGCAAAGATTATGTCAAAGGCCTTAAATCGTTCGCTTGCCGGTCAGATAGAACATTGGGCAAAAATAGGTAGGCTTGCAGAAGAAAATCCTGATTTAACATATGAGTTTATTAAGGGGATTTTGATAGCTCAACAGGAGGCTCTTGCTGGTGAGCTTGAAGAATATAAACTTCATATGGATTAGTTATGAAACTTCTACAAACACCGATCTTTGCCAGGCAGCTTAAAAAATTACATAAAAATCAGCAAAAAGACTTAGATAATGCAATAATGGAAATTCTTGAAAATCCAGAAATAGGATCTCTTAAAAAGGGTGATTTAAATGGGGTTCGGGTTCATAAATTTGCTATGGTTAAGCAGTTAACTTTGTTGGCTTATGAATGGCAGAAATATGAACAAGAATTAATACTTTTGTTGTACATGGGATCTCACGAAAATTTTTATCAAAATTTAAAAAAGTGAGGCATGATATTGCGATCATACCTCTTTGTATTTTTAAAACTATAGTAACGTTTCTGATTGACTTGCTTGTGGTATTTCGTAAACAGGTTGGGGAGCATTGCCATCAGGAATTGTGTCGAGTATTTCTTGATACTGTGGTGAAAGGGAAATTTTTCCTCTGGATAAAATACTTTTTATTGTTCGCATGCTTGCTAAATATTCTTGTTTATGTTGTTCAAGATTTTGTTGAAGTTCTATGCATTTATTTCGCAACTCGATCAGAGGAAGGTTGTCAGAAAGATCGACAAGACTACCTACATCAGAAATTGGTGTAGTTGGTCGTGTGTATAGTTCCTTAAATTGTTCCAGAGGGGTTTTGATTGTATCTTGTATAGTTGCAGTATTTTCTTTTTTTACATTTTTTATTGACGAATAACCCAAATACCATCCTCCGATAAGTAATCCACCAATCAAAAGAGTTTTAGCATCAATTGAAAAATATGCATGCATTCCAGAAGGTCTGTAATTACCTCGAATTATTGCCTGAGCTGCAAGATTTTTTGCACCCCATGCTACAGCAGTGCCAGTTATTCCACCACCAACAAATTTCCAAACTTTTTCTTTTTCTGCAAAATTAATTTTTATTGCAATATCTCTTTCAAGTGTTCTTATCGCAGCTTGATAGAAGGGTGAGACGAGCTTGAGCTCTTCTAATTGATTCTTTAAAAGTTCAGCATTTTTTTGTAATTGTTTTCTTAATATACTGAGGTGATTATTTGGCGATAGAGGCGACAGGGGCGACGTCTTTCGAGAACTACTTGAACTTGAGGATTCAGCTTCTTGTATTTTTTGTAAAAATTTAAAAGATGTATCATTCTGGTTTTCTATGCTTAATTCTGCTCCATATATGCAAAATGATGTGCACAGAATGATAGATAAGGTGTGTACATTCATGATAAAGCCTTGTTATGTTTATGGTTGAAACCTTTTGATAAACGTTTTAGGAAACTTTGTTTTTGTATTTTTGATGCAATGGTAGGTTCTGTGTCGATAATGGTGTTAATTATCGTTTTTTCTTCTTGAGGGAGTTCGTTTATTGCCGCGATAAGATTATGTGATTCTGTATTGTGCAATACTTTAGAGAGCAAGTCCTGTTGTGTTTTTTTATGTTCTATTAAATCATTTTCTAAAATATGAATTGATTTAATAAGTTCACTTTGTATCGCAGTATTTTCTGTAGTCGAAGTATAAATATCATTGTAGCCTTGTTTAAGTTTTTTGATGTCTGCTTGTACATTTGTTATTTGGGTTGTAAGTTTTATAATAAATTCTTTGGAAATAGGGTTGTTTCTTGGCCAGAACCAGTACACAAGAAACCCAGCGCTTGCAGCAACAAATAAAGACTTTGATACATCAGGCATGTACGGTTTCCAAATTTCTGGAGAAGGTAATGTTATGAAATTTCGGATGTTAGGTGTTATGATAGATCTAACCCAAGGGTCTGTTGCTGCAGTTTGTGTAAAAAAACCGATAGCTCCTGCAGAAAGGGATCGAGTAATTCTTTTTGATCGATTTCCTTTAAGTTCCATAAGCGTCTCGTAAGTATTGCTTGTTTGTTGTGTTGCCAAAGAAGGACGTGTTTTTATGCTTTTCATGAGTCCAATATAGCGCTCAGTAATATTTACGTTAGTAGCGTTTTCTTGAGTTTGCTTTTGTAATCTTGCTTCTAATGTTTCTGTTTTTTTTAATAAAGTATTAATGTTGATTGTTAAGTTTGAAATTTTGTTATTGTTTTCAGCCAATGATGCTTTGGTAGCATTGAGTTCTGCTTGTAATGTTGAGATTATGTCAGGTATTTGAAATTCTTCTGTTTGAATAGCTAATTCTGCTCCATAGGCAATGTATGGTAAAAGAATGAGAGGTGAGATCAAAATTTTTTTCATAAAAATCCTTTTTAGTTAGTTTTAAATTATAAAAGTGTAGAATGTTTTTGCACTTCATTGTTTGAAGTATACCCTATTCGTTTTAGAAACCAATGTAAGGCACCTTTTGACGATTTTGGTATTTCTGGTTGAGAAGTTTGCTCAAGAGATTCATTAAGAGGTTTTAGCTGTTCAACATGTGTCAACGTAGTTTTTTGATCGTTGGAAAGTTTTTGAAACACGTGATTAAGTTCTTGGCTTTTTAATAGTGTAATCACTTCGTGAAGTGCTGTTAATTCTGTATTTTGACGTTTATAAAGTTCTTGTTGACGTTGAAGTAAAAAATCTGCAATTTCTGAAAGTTGTGCTGTGCCTAATGAAGATTCACTTATTTTTTTAGCAAGATCCTGAATTGTTGTAAGGCTTTTATCGGTCATTTGTAACTTATATTTGATATCATCATTGTATTGTTTGAGTTCAATAATTTGCTGTTGAGTACGAACAATTGAAGCAAGTGCTGTATTTGATTCATTTTGTAAATTTTCAAGAATCAAATTGGTAGCTTTGGTATTTGAGTTCCATAAATGATGTCCAAATGCCATGAGACCTCCAACTAAGAGGTACGGCATTATACTATGTAACACTTCAAAAGAATGAAAAGATTTGAATTCAACAAACGAGGGAAGATTTTCAACCTGAGATCTAAAATTAGTAATAGATTTAAGAAAAAATGGTAATGTTGTTGGAACGCCCAGTGCAGTAAAGACACCTAATGTTTTTTGTTGTTTATTGATTGCTCGTAACAGTTGTACATTGTTATTAAATGGAAGGGTAATGTCGTGTACAGGTATATGATTTTCTTCCATAAGATTTATTTTTTTTTGTAATTCTTGAGTAAGTTCATTAAAAAGTTTTTTGAATTCTTCAGGACTAGGTGTTTGTGGAGATGCAGCAAGACTGCTTGAAGAAGTAGTGTTACTTAGGGTTGGGGTTGATCTTGAGGAAGATTGTGTTGATGATCTTTTACTTGATCGTACAGAAGTATAATGAATTGTTTCGGGGAATGTAGTTTCTTGTGAAAAATTAAAACTAAGGTCAGTGCTGTTGTTTTCTATAGAATCGCTTGAAAAGGTTTCTGCTGCTGAAAAGAGCGAAATGAAAGAGAGTATTGTTTTTTTATTCTTCATAGTTATTTTTTTTTTCGATGATTATTGTTTTTGATGAAGGGGTAATGTGTATTGGTTGAAAAAACAATTGAGTCCCAAGTGCTGCAAGTTGTTGTGCATATGACATTGTTGATTCAATTGGAATGTGTGAAAGAGTGCTTGTAGAACAGTATTTTTTATTAATTGGTAGATTGGGAGCACGCTGAGACGAGTATATTGAAAAAATAGAGCAAAATTGGAAAATAAAAAATAAAAAAGTGGTGTATTTATTCATAAGGTTCCTTTCTTCTATGGGGCATAGTATAGTTGCTATTGTAATACCGAAAAAAAGAACTTAAATGCAATTATTTTGTGTAAAATTTTTTAAATGATGGATATTGTTAAGCTTAAAGTAAAACCCTTTTTAAGGTGTTAAATATATGAATTATAAATCATTATATCACGAATATATTCAGGATCATTATCGATATCCACGCAATCAAGGAAAATTTGAACAACCTGATTGTGAGGTTAGTGTTTTTAATCCTGCATGTGGAGATGAACTTTTTTTATCTGTTAAAATAGATAAAAATGGGGAGATTCAACTTAAATTTGAAGGCAAGGGGTGTATTATCAGCCGCGCAACAGCTTCAATTGTTATTGAATATGTTCAAAATAAAACATACGCAGAAATAGCTCAAGTATCAGTTGATGATATTAAAAAATTGATCAAAATTGAATTGGGTCCCAATCGATTGCAATGTGCATTACTTTCATTTGATGCATTAAAAAAAATGTTGTTTATTATTGATCAAAAATAAAAAGATAGACGTTGTATGCTTCATAGAGTTCGTTTTGTTGATGCTTTGCAGAGTGCCTCAAAAAAAATATTTTTTGATACGAATGATCAAATGTTAAGAGTAATTGATGCATGGAAAGTACTTGCGAATGATCAAGATTTTATACAGAAGAGTGTATATTGTAATGGAACACTGCCAACATGGCAGGGATTGTGTAATGATGTGCATGAGATTGATAAAATATTGCGTCCCTATGGTGTTATTGGTGTTGATGGCTCACAAATTTATCCGGACAAGCATCAAGGTGTTGGCTGTTTTTTAATTAATATTGGTTCTGTTGTTTTATCATATGGAAAGGTTGGTTCTAATGTTTTTTTTGATTCTTATCCATATTTTTTTGTTGATGCAGGACAGGAACAAAATTGTTCTTTAGTTGATTTAGTAAATGCAAAAAGAGATGTTTTTGAATTAGAGTACGGATATAAAAAGATGCTTGAGTATCAAAAAAATGAGTATCAAGAACCTGTTATCTGTATGATGGATGGTACTTTTATTTTTAGACATATGTCTCAAGAAGAACATTTTCGTAATTATTTTTTGACGCGTTCTATCGCTCAGCTTGATCTCTATTCTCAAAAAAATATGATGCTTATGGGATATTTAAGTTATCCGCGAAGCAAAGAACTTATTGCACTTGTTTCTTTGTATATGCAAAAAAAAGGGCAAGTATTATCGGATGAACAGCTTTTTGATGCTATGATGCTTGAATATATCTTGAAACCAGGTCAGCGAACAACAGTTTTTTATCATAGATCGTCTATTGTTTCATTGTATCCAGAACATCTTGCGCCATGTTTTGTGTATTGTCATGTTGGATCTGAAATAGTACGAATAGAATTTCCTCGTTATGAAGCGACTCAAGAATATGTTGACTTGCTTTGCTTCGTTGCTTACGATCAGGCCCAAAAAGGGGTGGGATATCCCGTTAGTTTAGCGGAAGCTCATGAACAAGCCGTTGTAACCCATGATGATAGAGATTTTTTTTATCATATGATTAAACAGGTGAGCATTCAAGCGCGCAAGCAGTTAAGAGTGTCTCCAAAACTTCAAAAGAAAAAAGTTCTTGTTGTGTAGTGGTGAAAGTTATGAAAAAAGGGAAGGTAATGAAAAAAATGTTATTATTGGTGTTTTTACTCTATGTTACAAATCTTTGTGCAAGTTTTAGTCGAATAAGTCGAGAAATTTGTTCTGTACGTGAATTGGTTCCTTGTCCTTCGCATATGATTATAAAGGAAAATGGAGGAATGCAATTAATAGGAACTTTTGAAGATTCAAGGTGTGGTTTTGCATACGCTTTTGCTAAAAATAATTATACATCTGTGAGCAAAGAGGGAATTATGTATATTCCGTCTAATGTAGTTGATACGAATCAAATTCGTATGCTTCCTTTAAAAAATAATTGTTTTCTTACAAGTGATGTTCTTGAGTTAGAACAAGAGTTAAAAATAGTTGTTACTATGTGTGATAGTTCTGGAGCTGTTGTAAGTCATCGAGAAGATGATGAACTTGCTCGTGTTGATCGAATTGTATCGCATCGACCAATTCGAGCTGATCATATGTTGCTTGCGGCAAAGGAAGGGATGTCGGTGGTAGTTGTTGAATGTTTTGATAATGCGAATGATTTACCGCTTTTGACTAAAATTATTCGTGTTGATGAGAAAGGCTTGATACGTTCATCGGTACAAAATGATAAAAAATCTTTTGTAAGTCAGGTAGTTGCGCTTGATGAAAGAGATCGTGTTGTTCGGGCTGGGATAAAGCACTATGAACAAATGCTTTCATTGTGTGTTTCCTATTGTGATGGTACTGATAAAGAATTTCATTGTGCCGATATCCCTTTAATTGGGAAAATTGGCACAGAGTGGCAACGTATTTCTTCTCCTGTGCATGAAGATGAAACTACAGAAGCAACGAGTAGTTTTGTCGTTCTTGAAACTTTTGGGATTAGAGAAGGTCAGGATAAAAAAGAAAGCAAAGAGATTGGCGATTTTATATTGGTCGATAATGATGAGGAATATGGTCTTGATGCATCTTTATTGCAAAGTGTTGGGCATGATGAAAAAAAGGATAAGGCATATATTGTTGATAGAAGTATGCAGTTTGATGATGCTGGAATTATGACATTTGCTGTTAGTGGATTAGGAGATATATGCAGTGGATTTCCTATGGCTTTAGTTGGCCAGATTACTCCAGATGCAAAATTTAAAAAAACATTTGGTAATCAAGGAAGAGTATTGTTTGGAAAATCTTCTTCGTCGCCTGGAATATATTTGTTAGAAACGATAGATGCTCTTGTGTGTTCAAAAGATAAAAAGCTGTGGCTCACTGGTCATTCAAAAGGGAATCTAGTTATTGTAGGTTTGATGGAAAATGGGAAACCAAATAAAATGATTGATGGTGTTGGTTTTTTTATTCCTCGAATTGCAGGAAAGCCTTTGCAATCTGACAAAACATGTATTGTAATTGATGAATCAAAAAAAATGGTGATTGTAAGTTCTTATGAGCATAAAAAAGATAATCTGTATCAAATGACGTTGACACAACTGAAGGAAACAGCTCGATTATGAAATTTTGAAATTATTGTAGAACGCATTGTGTTTGGGTTTGGGTCTTTTCATATTCTTTTTTTAAATAAGCTTTTACTTGGTCATTTGTAATATACCTACTTTCATGTGGTAGTGTTTCACTTGTAGATGTTCAATTAAAATGTCCGAATGAAATTCAATAGAAATGTCCGAGCTTAAATAAGCTAGAAAAAGAGCTCCTGTTTTTGAGATAATATTTTGTAAAAAATCAGAAAAACCTCAAAAAAAGGAGCCCTATGAGGAGATATTCTATGAGTAAGAAGGAATTAAGGCAAGCAGAGAGGAAAAAAATTTAATGGACAATTTCTATTGAATAGAAATTGTGATATTTATAATGAACATTAACACATTAGCAGGTAATGCTTAATTTCTTCAAAGAAGGGTTTTTCTTATTATATACTAAAGAAAAAAGCGAAGGTGAGTGTGGGTAATGATAGGGGCTGTTTGTAAAAAAGTAGTGGTGGCAGTTATTTTTTGTTGGTTGTTGGCGGCAGGATTTGAGCATTATCTTATGTCGTGTCGTAATATAAATATTCATCAATGGTTATATCCTCAACTGTATAGTGGAATATTTGATCAGGCATACTTTCCTATAAAAAAGGAAAAAATTGCAGAATTTAAAGAAAAAAGTTTGCTTGGATATCGTACTATGAAACAATCTCGTGTTGTGATATGTGGATTAGCTCGTGATTGTGCTGGTGCTTTGCCTGCTATGATGAAGCGAATGGAGGAAACTGGTCATTTATTTCAGGATTATGCGATCGTTGTTTTTGAAAATGATAGCAATGATGAAACAAGGGATATTTTGAAAGAATGGGCCGCAAAAAATTTAAAAGTAATGTTGATGGATTGTGAAGTCCCTGATTGTCGGTTTGGAAGTCAATTGCCTTATAGTCAAGGTGCTTGTCATGAGAACAGAATGTACAAAATGGCAGGTTTTAGAAATCGTTATCTTGATGTGGTTAAAAATACATATGCTGATTTTGATTATATGATGGTTATTGATATGGATTTAAAAGGTCCATGGAGTCTTGATGGACTTGCAACAACCTTTGCTGATTGTAGTTGGGATGGGGTTTTTGCTTATGGATTACATACAGTACCTTATTTGGCAGGTCTTGTGTATGGAATGTATGATGCAGCAGCATATGTATCTGTTGATGGTGATTATTTTGTTTTTTCTTCGTATGGGAAGACATTTAAAAACTATATGAAACTTAATTTTTTTACGTGTTTTGGTATACAACCGGGTGATGATTTTATTCAGGTATGGTCAGCATTTGGGGGTATGGGAATTTATAGAATAAAAAGCCTCGAAGGTTGTCAGTATGCAGGACCTGCTTGTGAACATGCGATGTTGCACAAATGTATGGCATCTCATGGTCATGGACGTTTTTATATTAATCCGAGTTTGATTGTTTTGAGTGGTCATCAAGGACCTCCTAATCCTTTGCAATTTTTGAAAAGAATTATTAATGTTTCATCCTAAAAATTTTTTGAAAAATCCTAAAATTGATCCTTCAGATGCTTGAGCATCTTTATCTGTTGCGTGTGCAAAATCAGTCAGGTGTTTTTTTGCTTCTTCAGAAAGTTTTTTAGGAATATAACATTGGGTAATAAGTACTAAATTACCACGAACTTTAGTGCGTAAAGCGTGAAAACCTTTTCCGGGAATAATAATTTTTTCGCCAATTGCGCAACCTTTTGGAATTTTAATGGTTTCTTTTGTTTCATCGATATTGGCGAATTCGATTTGACAACCAAAAACAAGTTGGGGATATGTTAAGGTTACTGAGCATATAAGGTCGTTCTCTGCGCGTTTAAAATGTTTGTCAGGTGTTACGCGAACGTGAACATAAAGATCACCCGCTGGACCACCGAAAACACCGGCATCACCTTTTTCAGGAACACGCATTTCAGCGTTATCAAAAATTCCAGCAGGAATAGTAACAGAAAAAGAATCATGTTTTTGTACGCGCGATTGACCTTTACATGTTTTGCAAGGATTGGGAATAGTAAAGCCATTGCCAGAGCAGCTTGAACATGTTTGGTTAAATGCAAAAAAACCTTGCTGAATTGTTGTTTGTCCTGCACCTTTGCAGCGTGTACAAAGTACATATGACGTATTTGATGCTGTACCTTTTGCATCACAATCAGTACAAGCGAAAAAATGATAATATTTTACTTCTACTTTTGTTCCAATAAACGCATCTTTAAGGGAGATGGTTACTTCTTTTTTTAAATCATGACCGGCTAAAGGTTGAGGACCAGTTGCTTTTTTCCTGCTTTTTTGTTGGCCACCGCCAAAAAAATCTCCAAAAATATCTCCAAATTGTGCGAAGATATCATCCATATTTGCATTATGGAATCCTGAACCGCCACCTTGTCCCATATTTTGGTAGTTATCATGACCAAGTTGATCATATTGTCCGCGTTTTTCATCGTCAGACAATACTTCGTAGGCTGTTGCGCATTCTTTAAACTTTTCTTCAGCTTCTTTATTACCAGGGTTACGATCAGGGTGATACTTCATAGCTAAAGCACGATATGCTTTTTTTATATCATCTTTTGATGCATTTTTTTGAACGCCTAATATGTGATAAAAATCTTTTTTTGTCTTGCTCATAATCGTTGATACAGCCTATTGATTTTAAAGAATGATGGAATCAAAATACAGGTAAAAGTATAGCGTATTTTGGTCGATTGGGCAAGGCCTTAAGAGTTGATTATCGTTCGATAAAGCTAAGCTTAAGGGGCGATCCTTGTACTGATTTTTGTAATTGATCTGGAAGTGAGTCTGGTACCATTTCAAAATATCCTTGCTTAAGAAGTTGTTCTGTTGCTGTATCAAAGGTCATTACAAGTCCATAAAAAGCAACTGGATCATTAATATATTCAGGGGTTGTGAACTTGAGGTGTATGCGTTGATATTTTTTACTCCAGGTACCCTGCGAAATGAGATTTTCATCGGTTGCAAAGGTATCAATTTTTTCATAAGGCATTTTAAAAAGTGAACATTTAAGATTTGTTATTTCTGGACCATGCCATGCTAAGGTCATAGATTCGATTCTAAGTGTATGAACCATTCGTTTTTTGATAGATAATGTTCCAGCAATGACCCATTTTGAATCAAATCGGTTTGATGTATCTAATTCATGCCATTGAGGAGTCATATCCATAGAACAATGGGCATGTTCTTTTTTAGCCTGTAATATTTCACTATTGATAAAACTGATCATGTATACACATCCATAGAGGTATACCTTCATATCCTTCATACAACATCCCTTCTCCATTTTTAATACAACTTTCTTTACCTTCATCGTACCATGGAGATTCTAAGAAGGGAAAGAGTTATGTCATCGATCCCCAAATCAATTTTAAGCGAAATGTTTTGTGAGAGAGCGATGCGGGGACTGGGGGAAGCGGAGATGCTGCGTGGGTGATTTTTTTTATGAAGTGATCGAGTGATTGAACGCCTGAAGACTGCGTAATCAAGACTTCTTGTACATATCCTTTTTTATCTACAATGACATCAACATGGATCATTTTTGAAAAATTCCATGAAGGATCCATTTCTTGTCTGTGAAAGGCAAGGGTATTGTTTAAATGGGCAAGAACATTGGTAAAAAAGCCATAAAAACGAAAATCGGTTTGGGCAATGATGAGAGCATCTCCCGTATCAACGCCATTTTCAACTCCTCGAGGATGGCCATGTCCCGTTGGGGAATAAAGTGTTGGTAATTGTTTAAATACATCTGCAAGGGTAAGGCGCCTTTTTCTTCCGGAATTATCAGAAAGATGCTGGGCATCCGAGATAGATTCTTGAGTCTGTTGTGGCATCGGTTTTTGGGGAATTAAAAATCCAACATTATTGATTGTCGTTGGTGTCGAAGGTGGAGCCATTTCTTCAAGGAGAGATAAGGGCCGCTGATCTTTTTGATTTTTATTTGTTATTTCATCATTGATGAGAGGGTCGTTTTGTAAAGCTTTATCCTGAGGATCGTCTTTTTCTGCTTTTTCTTCAATGTTGGCATCCATTGGTGATTCCGTTAGGGGGCTTTTTGTTTTTTCAGCTCCTTTTTTTCCAGGAAACTGAATGGCATTTTTAGGTTTTGACGGATCACCTTTTTGTGTGGAGATGGGTAAATATTTTGATAAATCTTCTGGTTCTTCTTGAAGAGCTGGTTGTTGTGGTGTTGGTTGAGGTTGTGCTGGTGCTTTGTTGATTGTGTTGGGTTGTACGCGTGTTGGTGCTGGCATAGGTTGAGGTTGACTTTGCTGTGTATTGATAAAAATGACCTCTGTCTGAGATGATTCGGGTATTAATGTTATGTAGTGATGAAAAAAAAGTAATAAAAGGGCTATGAGTGCGTGAAGTACGCAGGAAGCAATAAGGCAAAGTGAGGTATCATTTTTATTATAATATTCTGAATGCATACACGTCCTTTCTTTGCTTTTAAGCGTATCAGAAAGCGGTACGTGGAACAATTGTTGCTTTGTGTTGTTTTTTTATCAATGACCAGGAGGGAGTAAGTTCATGTTTTCCTCCTCGTTCAGAGTGTAAAAAACGTAGTATTTCTTCGATGAACTGTTTTGATAGTGTTGTATGCCCAAGGCCATGTTGATTAAATATCCAATGTAAAAGAACTCTTTTTTGCATAAAAAAAGGGAGGAGTTGCCATCTTTTTATGTCTAATCCTTCAGATGTTGCCAGAGTGTTAGAATATGTGACGGTTTCTTGTTCGAGGTACTGTTCTGCTTCTTGTAGATGATCGATAAGTGTGATGATATGATCTTTGCTTCTATGGTCTATTTGTTGCATTAAAGGTAAGAGTTGGGTGCGAATTTTATTACGTAAAAAAACTTGGCTTTCATTAGTAGTATCAATAATGAAGGGAAGATTGTTGGTTTTAAGATAAGTTAAAATTGTTGCTTTATCGTTACGTAGCAAGGGTCTGATGTAACGGCCATTTTTGTTTTTCATGCAGCACAATCCGGTAAGTGTTGTGCCTCTGATAATCCGCATAAAGAATGTTTCACGTTGATCATCGGCATGATGTGCAAGTGCGATGTATGCGTTTGGGTGTGAAGATAGAATGTGATTAAAAAAAAGGTGTCGCAGTTGACGTCCGATATCTTCCTTTGATCCACTTTTTCTGGTTTGATGGTGAAAATCAGAGGCCTTTCCAACGATCAGAGGAATGTTAAGTTGATCGCAGAGGGTTTGGCATAATGTAACATCAAGATGTGCTGTATCTCGCCATTCATGATTAAGATGGGCGGCGATGAGCATTAGGTTATGCTGTTCTTTGAGTGTAGACAGCATATGTAACAAACAAACAGAATCGGGACCTCCTGAGAGGCCCACAATAATGGTACTGTTATTTTTAATGAGTGCTGTTTCAAATGTAAGTTGATGCATAGGTATTAAATATCAAGATTTCGTGCAAAACGTCCATTTTCTTCAATGAAATTTTTTCTGCCACTTACATCGTCACCCATGAGTGTTGAAAACCAAGCATCTGCTTCCAGGGCATCTTGAATTGAAACCTGTAAAAACTGCCTTGATTTTGGGTCCATTGATGTTTCTGCTAATTGATCAGGATTCATTTCACCTAAACCTTTGTATCGTTGCACGTGCATATAAGGTTTACTGATTGTATTGATGCCAAGAACAAATTTTTGAATACCTTCACCCGTGACCGTACGATTTTTTTCTTTCACATTCATGTGCCATTGTTTTTGAATCGCTTCGAGCGGCATCATAAGCGTCAGAAGAGCTTTAATGTCTTGTGCAAAGAAAAACCCGTATTCGATTTCCCATACTTGATTTAAAATTTGAAAATGAAACCGTGTTGCTACCGTAGCTCCATCAGCACTGGTGACAGAAAGGTTGGTAACGGTGTAATTTTTGAAGTAGGAAATTAATTTTGTAAGTAATGAATCTACAGTTTCTTGTTCAGAAATAGAATTGTTTTTGCAAAATTCAAGTAATTTATAACCTTGTGCTGTATTAATTTTGAATCGTCGACATACACTGTCAAGTGCTTTTTCAATGATAAGAACATCGTCTAAAAGTTTTTTCCATGCGTGTTCTGAAAATTCTTTTCCTTCAGAGAAAAGTGTTATGTTATTTTTTGACCAATCAAAAAGGAACTGAGTAAATATGGATTCGTCTTTGATGTATTGTTCTCGTGTGCCAATCTTTACTTTATACAATGGTGGCTGAGCTATGTAGAGGTATCCTTTTTCGATTAAATCTTTTTGATACCTAAAAAAGAATGTTAATAATAATGTTCTGATGTGAGATCCATCGACGTCTGCGTCTGTCATTAAAATAATTTTATGATAACGGGTTTTTGAAACGTCAAATTCTTCACCGATACCACAACCAACTGCTGATATTAGTGCTTTAATTTCATCGTTTGCAAGCATTTTATCAAGACGTGCTTTTTCAACATTTAAAATTTTACCTTTGAGAGGTAATATTGCTTGTGTGAATCGATCACGCCCTTGCTTTGCAGAACCGCCCGCAGAATCACCTTCCACAATAAAGAGTTCAGTTTCTACCGGATTTTCGTTTGAACAGTCGGCAAGTTTTCCTGGAAGAACGAGGCTTTCGAGAACACCTTTTCTTCGTGTTAATTCTCGAGCTCGCTTTGCAGCATCCCGTGCTCGTTGTGCAAGTTCGGCTTTTTGAATAATTTTACGAGCAATGGCAGGGTTTTCTTCAAAAAAAGTATCAAGTGCTGCAAAACACCATGAGTCAACGATACCTTTAACATCATTATTGCCTAATTTTGTTTTTGTCTGTCCTTCAAATTGAGGTTCAGGAACTTTAATGTTAATAACGGCAACAAGGCCTTCTCTAACATCTTCGCTTGAAAGATTTTCGCCTTTTAAAGCGCCTAAAATTTGTCCACGTTTATTGCATGCTTTTGTAAGCGCTGATTTGAATCCTGCAACGTGGGTACCGCCTTCAACAGTGTTAATATTATTAACGAATGAATAAAGAATTTCACCATATCCATCGTTATATTGTAGTGCGATTTCAAGAATATATAATTCATCTTCTTTTTCAAAATGAACGATTTCATCAAACAGTGGAGTTTTTGTTTTATTGATATCTTGTACAAAAGAAATAATGCCACCATCGAAAAAGAATATATGTTCTTTGCTTGTCGCTTCTTCTGTGATTGAAATTTGCAATCCTTTGTTGAGGAAAGCAAGTTCACGTAATCGAGCTGAAAGGACATCAAAGCTGAATTGAGTGTCAGGAAAAATTGATCCATCAGGGGTAAAGCGAACATAAGTACCCTGTTTTTCAGTAGTTCCTAATTTGTGAAGTTCATCAAGAGGTTTACCTTCTGAATAATTTTGACAATAAACAGAACCATTTTTGTAAATTTCAAGATATAACGGCGTTGCAAGTGCATTAACAACCGAAACACCGACACCATGAAGTCCACCGGAATATTTGTAGGTATCTTTATCAAATTTACCACCTGCATGAAGTTTTGTTAAAACAACTTGTGCAGCAGATACTTTTTCTGTTGGATGGATATCAATAGGAATACCGCGCCCATTGTCTTCTACAGAACAAGATCCGTCAGTATGCAGTACAACACGAATTTTTGTGCAATAACCAGCCAAAGCTTCATCAACAGAGTTGTCTACTAATTCGTAAACAAGATGATGGAGTCCTTGAAGTCCTGTTGATCCAATATACATGGCAGGACGTTTTCTAACGGCTTCAAGGCCTTCCATTACTTTAATGGATTTTGCACTATATTCTTGCTGTCCGTTATCAATTTTTTTAGTCATACAAATCTCCTACTGTTCAGCATTGCAGGTGCGGTGGATAGTTAAAAATTTTTATTACTATTGGTTTATTTTACAAAGTTTATTATGCTTATCTTGCATAGTCTATCGTATAAACAATAATTTTCCAAAAAGTGCGTAAAAATAAGAGATCTCAGAGGTTAGAGGTATAGCATGTTCCAAAGTAATGAAGAAAAAGATTGTTTTTATATGGATAAGGCGCTTGTTCTTGCACAAAAGGCGTATGATGCGGGTGAAGTTCCTATTGGAGCGCTTATTGTTAGTGATAGTGATGAAATAATTGGGACAGGATATAATCAAATAGAAACAATGACATCTCAAATTTCGCACGCGGAAATTAGCGCGATTATTTTGGCGACTAAATATTTTGATGATTGGCGACTTGAAGAATGTACTTTGTATGTAACAATTGAGCCCTGTACTATGTGTTATGGGGCGTTGCAATTGAGTAGAATTAAGCGACTTGTTTTTGGGGCAGCGTCTCCAGTCTTTGGATATCATCTTGACAAAGATTCATTTCTTTCGGTATACAACAATGACACGCTTTTGATAAAAAGGGGTGTAAGAGAGCAAGCGTGTGCACAGATAGTAAAAAAATTTTTTGAACAAAAGAGGGTATCGTGAAAGAAAAAGATTTAGAAAAGATAGAAGAGCGCCTTTTGGAGCGCAAAGTAGTTTTGGAAAAAGAGCTTGCTCTTTTGCAAGAAAGCAAAAAAGTTGATGGGGATGTTCAGGATACAGGGGATCAGGTATTGTCTGCAGAACTTGAAAATGTGACGCTTTCCTTTCAGGATAATGAGTTTTATGAATATAAAATGATTTTGAAGGCTCTTGAGCGTATAAAAAATGGCGACTATGGCGTATGTATTGATTGTAAGCAAATAATTTCTGAAAAACGCTTAGCTTCCTTTCCTAATGCAACTCGTTGCGTTGTTTGTCAGGAGATGGCAGAGGAATCAGGGATTCCTTCAGGGCGATTTTAAAAGTTTTATAGTGATTATTGACGGTATAAAGCGAGTATCGGTTGACAATTTTAATGGGTCAGGTACGCTACTAACGATTGTCGATGTACACATTTAAACGGTATGGATAAGAGTTCTATGGTCAGAGAAAAAGAAGTTGCGAATAAAGAAAATTCAGAAAAGACTGTTGCTAAGAAAAAAACAGCTCCCAAAAAAGAAGTTGTGACTAAAAAAGTTGCGCCTCGTAAGCCTGCTGATAAGGTGGTGACGACGGTTGTTTCGAAAACTCCTGTTTCTGCAACCGCTTCTTCTGTTCCTGCTGCTTCGACTGCGACAAAGGTAAAGGTTGTCTCTCAGAAGCCAGTTATACGTGAAAAACGTGAAAAGTCTGCAAGTTCTTCCAATAGGGTGTTTGGTACTGGTCGTAGAAAATCCTGCGTTGCTCGTGCATACATTTTTAAGGGTGCTGGGGTAGTGCATATTAATGGTAAGCCTGTCGAGTTATATTTCAAGACAAGTGAAACTTCTGTTAACGCTATTAAGCCATTAATTGTTACAGGAACAAAGAATCAATTTGATGTTATGGTTACTGTTCGTGGAAGTGGACATGTTGCTCAATCAGATGCTGTTAAGCTCAGTATAGCACGTGCGCTTGTTGAACAAGATGAGTTGCATAAACCTGCATTACGACAAGAGGGTTTGTTGACCGTTGATTCACGTCTTAAAGAACGTAAAAAGCCAGGTCGCAAGGCTGCACGTCGTCGTTTCCAATTCGTAAAACGTTAAAATTTAGCGGTTCTTTGCTGTTCTGTGATCGTGCTACGATTAGTTGCATTGATCACAGGAAAAAAGGGTAGGGTATGTGCGGAATTGTTGGGTACGTTGGCAATAAATTAAGTAGAGATCGCGTATTTCAAGGTCTTTCGCGTCTTGAGTATCGGGGATATGATTCCGCTGGATTTGCTTGTTTTGATGATCAAACGAATAGTTTGCATTGTGTGAAAGCTGCAGGACATCTTTCACAGCTTCAAGGTAAAATTAATCAGCGGCCTATTGATGGGTTTGTCAGTATTGGACATACACGGTGGGCGACTCATGGAAAAGCAACGGAAGACAATGCACATCCTCATTTTGATTGTGAAAAAAAAATAGCTGTTGTTCATAATGGTATTATTGAAAACCATAGTATGCTTAAGAATGTTCTTGAAAAAAAAGGGCATTTTTTTCGTTCTGGTTCTGATACAGAAGTGGTAGCACATTTGTTTGAAGAAGAGGCTCAAATATATGGGCAAACAGAGAAGGCATTAAGGCACGTTGTTAATCAATTAACGGGGGCGTATGCGTTTGTTGTCTTATCCGAACAGGTATCAGATACTTTGTTTGTTGCACGTAAACAAGCGCCGTTATGTTTGGGGATAGGAGATAACGAGCTTTTTATTGCTTCCGATCCATTGGCTTTTGCAGGGCTTGTTGAGAGGGTTGTGTTTTTGCCTGATGAAAGTTATGCATTGATCACAAAAACGGGATTTACATTATATGATTTTAATGGTCAATTAATGCACGCAACTTCTGAGTTATTTGATTCGCGTTGGGTTAATATTGAAAAATCTGGCCACGATCATTTTATGTTAAAGGAAATATACGAGCAAAAACATGCGATTGGTCGTTCTGTTGCATTTTATCAATCAATAAGTAGTTCTTTGTTTGATCATATTGGCCTTACATCTTCTCAATTGAAAAAGATGGAATCGTTGATATTGGTAGGCTGCGGTACCTCATGGCATGCAGGTAAAATAGCAGAATTTTTTTTTGAATCGATTGCTGGTATTCGTGCAACTGCAGTTATTGCATCAGAATTTCGGTATCGTACTTTTTTTAAAAATAGTACCGATGCATTAATAGCGATTTCTCAATCAGGTGAAACTGCCGACACGTTGGAAGCTTTGCGGATGGTAGGTAAGTATGGGGTTGCTACGATCGCTTTGACGAATGTTGCTTCCAGTACTTTGGTCAGAGAAGCTGATGGATTTTTATTGACTCATGCAGGACCAGAGATTGCTGTTGCTTCTACAAAAGCTTTTAGTACACAAATTGTGGCATTGTATTGGTTGGCGCATCGTATAGCATTTGAAAAAAACATGATTACGCATGAAGATGTGATTCATGCAGAATATGATCTATTAATGGCTTCCGAGTTATTGGAAGATCTTATTGAAAAATATAAGCATGAGATTATGTCTAAAGATATTGAACAGTATGCGCAGCTTTCTCGATTTATATTTTTAGGTCGTCATATTAGCTATCCATTTGCTTGTGAAGCAGCATTAAAGATGAGTGAAATTTCTTATAAAATGTCACTTGCTTATCCTGCGGGAGAATTAAAACATGGCCCATTGGCTTTGATAGATTCTACAATTCCTGTATTTGTTTTTTCTCATGCTGATCCTGTTGTGTATCAAAAATTATTGGCTAATGTGCAAGAAATTAAAGCACGTAACGGTCATGTAATTGTTTTTGCATGTGCTGATCAAAAAGAACTAATTGATCTTGCGGATCGTGTTTTTATTGTTCCTTACGTAAAGCCATTGCTCATGCCATTAGTCATGACAGGGCTTATGCAATTTTTTTGTTATGCTGTTGCAAAAAAATGTAATTTACCGATTGATAAACCTCGCAATTTAGCAAAATCGGTTACTGTTGAGTAATCAAAAAAAATTAATTAAGTTTTACTTCTTCTAATTTGATTGGTACATCGATGACGTGTTGTTTTTTTATAAAATCGATCATTTTTACGTGATTTTTTGTTTCTTTTTCATAATGTGTTCTGCCCGCATGAAAAAGGTTTATTAAATTAAGCGTGTTTTGAATGTGATAATCATTGGAAAGAATTTCTTCACGACGTTCTTTCCATGGCATTTCTTCAAGATTCTTTTTTTCAGAATTTTGTTTTGAAGTATCTGTTTTTGTATTAGATGTTCTATCATCTTGCTTAATATGTCCATGAAGGGCACTTTCTTTTCCATAACTTTTTGAGAGCCATTGCATAGTTTCTGTTGGAGGAGTACGCTGTTCTATAACAAAATCAGGAATTATTCCTTTTCCTTGGATACATTTACCATCTGGTAAATAATAGAGTCCTGTTGTGAGTTTTACGGCTCCTTTATTTCCGACTGGAATAACTTCTTGAATTGATCCTTTTCCAAATGTTTCTTCACCGATGACAAAAACATTGAGTTGATTTTTTTGATGCGCATACGATTGCAGAACACCTGATAAAATTTCACTTGATGATGCAGTGTAATTGTTAACAACGATAAAAATAGGCATAGTCGATGGGAGTGTCATAGGAGTATGTTTTGTTTTCCATTCACTTGCTAAAGATCCATCACGTTTTTTGATGGAGACAACGGGACTTCCCTTGGGTAAAAAGAGTGCTGCAATTTCAAGTGCGCTATCGAAAAGACCCCCGGTATTATTTCGTAAATCAATAATGAGTCCCCGAGCATTTTTATGAATTGCTTTTTCTATGATTTTTTTTACTAAAGTATCTGATTTTTCGCCGAAAATTGAAAGCAATAAGTAGTAGACTTTGTGTTCTTGAAAAAAATAAGCAAGGACAATTTCTTCTTTAACAATATCCCGCATGACTTCAATGGTGAGCGGATCTTGGAGTGGTGCTCGCATGATTTTTATTGCAACTTTTGTTCCTTTTTCTCCCCGAAGCTTAGGCATAATTTCTTCAAGTTCCAAGCCTTTGATGATATCGTTATCGATTTGTATAATTTTATCTCCTGCTTTTAATCCAGCTTTTTCTGCTGGTCCCCCTGGAATGATTTCAATGATAGGTAAAAATTCTTCATTTTTTTTATTTTCGCCAGGGAGCGCAACTCCAATTCCACAGAATTCACCGCTCATTTTTTCATTGAGCTCTGCGCATGCTTTTTCATTTAAATAGGTAGTATGAGGGTCTTGTTCTGCGAATGCTTTTATGGCTAATGGCATGGAGTTGATTGGGTCTATTTCTTTATAATAAAAATTTTCAAATAAATTAATAACTTCCCCAAATGTTTGAAGCCACGTATCATAGTCAAGCGCTTTTTTGGTGTCTATTTTACCTTCTAAATAAGAGAAAGAAAGAAAGAGAAGGAGATATTTTTTCATAAACACTATCCTTTTGATCACAATGTTAAGTATTCTTAATAACAACCTTATACGGAGATCGTTTATAAAGTGAAGTTTTTATAGGATATATCTCGTATGATAGTGTACAAGAGAGTTTTTTCACGAGTTTTTTTTGCGCTGGAGTGTTTGTTTTTTGTATGGGTGTATGTGTATGGCAAGCATGGTGTTTGCGCATTAATGCATATACATCGAGATTATGAAAATGTTACACGTGAAATTTTTTTTTTAGAAAAAGAAATTGAAACTTTGCAGAAAAACATTGAATTATTCAAAACTAATCCATTTTATTTAGAAAAAAAAGTAAGGGAAACTCTTGTAATGAGTCGATCAGATGAAATGATACTGTTTATAGATGAAAACAAGGAGAGTCGTGATGTGTAGAAAAAACTTATGGATTATTGTAGTAGCATGTTTTGTATGTATGAGTGATTGTATTGCTCGTATCGACAGGCAAAAAAAATCAAAAAAAATTGAACAGTGTGGATCCGCTCAGATAGGTACAATGGCGCCTGATTTTAAATTATTGAATGAAGAAGGGGTAATGGTTAAGCTTTCTGATTATAAAGGTAAAAAGGTTGCTCTTTATTTTTATCCAATGGATAACACGTGGGGATGTACAAAACAGGCATGTAGTTTGCGTGATGGATTTACTGAATTGAAAAAAGCTGGAATTTCTATTATTGGTATAAGTGCTGATTCAGTTGCTTCGCATCAAAAATTCAAAAGACAACGTCATTTACCGTATATGTTACTCAGTGACACTGATCAAAAAGTTGCACATTTGTATGGAACAAAGCGCAGTTGGTTTTTGTCATGGATGGGTCCACAGCGGGTTACTTTCTTAATTGATGAGCAAGGAAGTATAATTGATATTTTGAAAAATATTCAGTTAAAAAAACATGCTGATCAAGTTATTAAAGCATTTGATAAATCAAAAAAATAACACAAGAGAGACCTGTATGAAAAAAATAGGAACAGTATGTTGTGTTGCTTTTATAGCAAGCTCTTTGTGTGGGGCGCAATTAAAAAAAACTGTTTATGCTTCCAGTGGAACTATGCCTATTATGTCAAACAGTATAAAGCATTCTATTAGAACGTTGAAAGCTGGTGCAAAAACTTCATTTGAATCATTAGTTGAGATTAATGATGCAGTCTATATTGTTGGTCAAGGTGTTGATGCAGATGGTTTTTTTGGATTTTTATTAACACGTTATGTTGTGCAAAAGGATGGAACATATGATGTTGATACAACTTTTGGTTCTGATGGAGTTGTCATTACTAAGATAGGGAGAGAAGCGAAAGCGTTTCGTGTGATTACGGATACTCGCAATGGTTCAACTTTTTTAATTGTTGTTGGGTATGGAACTGATAGTGTTGGAAAAAGATGTATGGCAGCTGCATGTTATACGATTGATGGAAAATTAGAAAATTCATTTGCAAATAAAGGCATTGTAAGTGCATCCATTGCACGATGGTCAGAAGCTTATGGAATTGCAATTACTCAAGATGGGACTATTTTTATGGCAGGGGTATCGAGTCAAGTACCTCAAGATACCACAAAAATGGTAGCAACCGTTGTATGTTGCGATGCTCATGGAAAAGTTAATCAAGCTTGGGCAGATAAAGGCATTTTACTTCTTTCTGAACCTGCAACAAAGTATTGCGATGAAAAAGGTGAAACAATCGTTTTTAACGCAGGCAGTACTCCTCCATCAGTTTCAGTTGTTACTTCTGCTGGCCAGTCTTCTTCTGCTTGTGGAGTGGTGCTTTGGGGAAATTTTTTGTATGTTGCTGGCCAAGGAACTGGGGGGCAAAATGCTGTTAATCTTCAATCTGTTGGTGGTGCTAAATCAAAGACAAGAATAGGTCCATTTGTTGCTTGTTATCGAATAAGTGATGCTGCTTTGAATAATGATTTTAAAAATTATCATTTTGGGGTTGCCGGTGAAGCAGCTGGTGGAATTATTTTTCCTAATATTGGTAATGATTCTGTATCGGGATTTACTCATTTTGTCGGAAATACTGAAGCAATTGGTTTTGAGTTATACGGAATTGGGTATGTTTTTTCTACTAATTTTAGTACTTCTGTTAATGCTGCTCGAGGATCGCAAGTACGCTCTGTTTTAGTCCGTATGGATTCTAAAGGTATTTTAAAAACAGGGCTTGGTCAAGTTGCAGGTCCTTTATTTAATAATGGAGTTATTCAAACATATTTGGTTGATCCAGGAAGCACAGCTGCAAGTAATCCGTCAAAATTTTATGGAACAGGATTTACTTATTACATGTTTAAAAATACTGTTACAGACACCGCTATGACAAATGGAATTTTGATTGCAGGTTATGGAATGTTTGCTCGTGATAATCGTAATCATATTGTTCTTACCCGTTATGTTGTTAATTTTTCAAGTAAAGATTGGGATTTAGATCTTAAAGAATTTGGGTTTGATTCATTAGTAGGTTTGGCTGGAAAGTATAATGGGCATGCACTTATTTACGCAGGAAATAATGATTGGGATATATACGGAAAAGCCGTTTGTGCCCCAAAGGGAATAATTTTTGTTGCCGGTACTGCTGAAAAGGGTAAAGAATCATGTGGAATTGTTGCTCTTTATGATGGAATGCACGGAATGCCATTGTTACGATAAGACGTTTTGTTTTTTATTTTTTGTGTCAAACTAAATAAAAAATTCTTTTTGTAGGATAATTAAAATTATGATTACGTTAAAGCCGTTGCCTTATTCTTATGGTGCGTTAGAACCTTATATTAGTGGACAAATTATGGAATTGCATCATGCAAAGCATCAACAAGCGTATGTTGATGGTGTTAATAGTGCATTTGAAAAGGAACCTTCATTGGCAGCAGTTTCGCTAGAAAATTTGATTATTGATCTTGTGCAACTTCCTGAATCTGTACGTGTTGCCCTTCGTAATTATGGTGGAGGCGTGATCAATCATTCTTTTTTTTGGGAATGCATGACGCCTGATCATTATAGTCATCGAAGGCTTGGGCATCCTTTTTTTGAAAATATAGATAGATTTTTTGGTTCATTTGATGCTTTTAAAGATCAATTTTCTACATTGGCTCGTACGGTATTTGGCAGTGGTTGGACGTGGTTGTGTCTTGATAAGGAAGGTAAACTTATTATTGTTGTAACAGCAAATCAGGATAGTCCTTTATCGATTGGACTTATACCGCTTCTTGGTCTTGATGTGTGGGAGCATGCATATTATTTGCAATATCTTAATAAACGAGTTGACTATATTAGTGCCTGGTGGAACATTGTTAATTGGGCTGGTGTTGTTGAACGGTATGAACAGGCAGTTGCGCGCTAGTTATTTATTATATTTTTTATATACTAACAAGATAAAATGTTTTTCAAAATATGTAATTTTATGATTGAGTGATGGTATGGCGAAGAAGAATGATCAAGAAATGCTTCAGCAAGATAGTGTAACAAGTCCAGGTGAACATGATGTTCGTGTTGGCAAGGTGCATGCGCTACGTAGTGCTGGATATGAGCCTTGGCCTGCAACACGTGAGGTTTCTGGGACGTGTAAAAAAGTGCTTGATTCATATAAAGAATCTGATCAAACAATACATGTATTGGCAGGTCGTTTAAATGCAATTCGTGGTCATGGAAAAACATTTTTTGCAAAAATACAAGATCGCTCAGGGACACTTCAGGTATATTTGAAATCTGACGATTTGAAAGAACGTTTTAATTTTTTTAAAGAATATATTGATGTTGGCGATATTGTGTGGGTTCAAGGATATCTTTTTAAAACAAAGACAGGTGAGATTACTTTGCATGTTCAATCATTAGATTTGCTCAGTAAGTGTTTGCATCCATTGCCAGAAAAATTTCATGGGTTGGAAGATGTTGAAACTCGCTATCGTCAACGATATCTTGATTTGATGAGCAATTCTGAAAGTCGTGAGAAATTTTTAAAGCGTTCGCATTTGATTAGCGCAATTCGTCGTTATTTGGAAGAGCATGATTTTATTGAAGTAGAAACTCCGATGCTTCATCCAATTCCAGGTGGGGCGTTGGCAAAGCCTTTTGTGACGCATCATAATGCTTTATCAACTGATTTTTATTTGCGTATTGCTCCAGAGCTTTATTTAAAACGATTAGTTGTAGGTGGTTTTGAACGTGTGTACGAAATTAACCGTAATTTTAGAAATGAAGGTGTTTCAACGCGCCACAATCCTGAGTTTACGATGCTTGAATTTTATCTTGCGCATTATGATTATCGTTATATGATGACATTTGTCGAAGATATGTTTCGTGTTGCCGCTTTAAAGGTATGCAATGAATTATTGCTTCCTTATGGTGATCATATGATTAATCTTGCGCAGCCATTTGAGCGAATTTCTGTTAAAAATGCTGTAATAAAATATGGAAAATGTTCTGAAAAAGATCTTCAACCGAGCTTAATAGATGCCCTTTTGAAAAAACATAAGCTTTCTGTTTCCGGTGGAATGTCAGTTGAGGAAAAAGTTTATCTGCTTTTTGAGGAACTGGTTGAAAAACATCTTATTCAACCAACGTTTATTATTGATTTTCCTGTACAAATTTCTCCACTTGCAAAGCGTGATGTTCATAATGTTGAAGTAGCAGCTCGTTTTGAGTTGTATATTGCTGGAATGGAAGTTGCAAATTCATATAATGAGTTAAATGATCCTTTTGACCAAGAAGAACGTTTTAAAAAACAGGCAGTTGCTCACGCAGCAGGCAATGATGAAGCGCATCATTTTGATGCAGATTATATAAAAGCATTGCAATATGGGTTACCTCCAACGGTAGGATGTGGTGTAGGTATAGATAGGTTGACGATGTTATTGACTAATACAACGTCAATTAAGGATGTTATATTATTTCCTGCTATGAAAAAGAAATAATAAATTTGGCATGAAGAAGGCGATCATGAGTTAACATTTCATGATGAAAATAAAAAATAATCTTGTCTTCATTAAATATGAGTTGTAGTTGACTTTATGCAGCCAAAAATTACACTTGAACAGAATTTTGTAAAGCTTGGAAGGCAGTTAGTTGGTTACAGAAAATTCTTTTATTCAGGGTTTAAAATATCGTTGGCGTGTACCACAAATAGATAAGCGTGTTACATTAGAATATGCTGCTGCGTATAGTTTATCAGAACCGTTGTGTCAGGCTTTAATTACTCGTGGGTTTCAGTCAAAATTAGCAATAGAAAATTATCTTTTTAGTTCATTTGAAAAGGATGTGGCAGATCCCGTATTATTGAAAGATGGACAAAAAGCAGTTGATCGTATTGTTCAAGCTCTTGAACGTAAAGAAAAAATACTTATTTTTGGTGATTATGATGTTGATGGCATTACGTCCTCTTCATTAGTTATGGCATGTTTGTTACCTTTGGGGGCATTGGTAAATTTTTATCTTCCCAACCGTGTAAAAGATGGTTATGGTCTCAATAGTGCAATTGTTCAAAAAGCTTTTGATAATGGATATTCACTTATTATTACGGTTGATAATGGAATTTCTGCTTTTGAACCGGTTGCTTTAGCAAATACATTGGGTATTGATGTTATTATTACTGATCATCATAAACCTCATGGAGCGGTACCGGCTGCGTATGCGATTGTTAATGCACACCAGGAGGGATGCTCTTATCCTTTTAAAGGCTTTGCAGGGGTTGGTGTTGGTTTTAAACTGATGTCATTGCTTTATGCTCAAAGAGGTCTTGAGATGCCTGAAAAAGCTTATGAGCTTTTATTATTAGGGACGGTTGCTGATGTTGTTCCGTTGACCGGGGAGAATCGTTTTTGGGTTCGGTATGGACTACAAAAAATGAATCATAACCCTAGTTTTTCATTTGAAGTTTTAAAATTGAATGGTGGTGCGACTGCTCCTGTTTTAACGTCAACTGATATTGGATTTAAAATTACTCCTCAAATTAATGCTCTCGGTCGTTTAGATGACGCGCGACAAGGGGTTAAATTTTTATTGGGAGTCAATGAGGAAGAAACTGAACAAGTAGGTGCTACGCTTGCAATGCTTAATGCAAAGCGAAAGGATATTGAACGTTCTATTTTTGATGAAGTGCAACGTTTGATAAAAACGGGGGTTATTGATCTTGATCAAGAACAAGTTATCATGGTGGGGAGTAAAAATTGGCAAGCAGGTGTTATAGGCTTGGTTGCATCACGATTGGTTGCTGAATATGCACGTCCTGTGATTTTATTTCATATTACTGAAAGCGGTATTGCAAAGGGTTCGTGTCGTTCAATTAAAAATTTTGATATGTTTAAAGCGCTTGAGCATTGTGCTGACTTATTGATAAGTTTTGGAGGTCATCCAATGGCGGCAGGGTTGGCTTTGCCTGTTTCTCATATTCAACAATTGAAAGAGCGTCTTGAATCTCTTACACGAACACTATTAAAGCCAGAAGATTTTCAACGTTATTTGGTGCTTGATGCAACGGTATCATTGAATGATATTGGTACGAAATTGGTAAAAGATTTAGAACTTTTTGAGCCGTTTGGGGCTGAAAATGCTGTGGTATCTTTTTGTTTGAAAAATGTAACGCTCATTGCATCACCACAGCTCATGAAAGATGTGCACGTTAAAATTAAAGTATTTAGTGATGGAATTATTAAACCCGTTGTTTTTTTCAATAGACCGGAATTGTTTCAATTTTTTATGGACATGGGTGATAAGTCTTTTGATCTTGCGGTACAAATTACACAAAACCATTGGCAAGGAAAAACAAATGTTGAGTTGTTAGGACTTGATTGTGCCAAAAAATTACAAGAGGGTGAAGTATGATCATTACAATTGATGGACCAACAGCAAGTGGAAAATCAACTGTTGCAGCATGGTTGGCAAAAAAACTTGGGAGCACTTACTTATCTTCTGGATGGCTGTATCGTGCAGTTGCATATATTTTAACACGTGATTTTGGATATACTTCTGAAATGTTACGCAATCCAAAAACTGTCGATATCGATTATTGTTTGGATATGAAGCGTCTTGTGTATAGGTATGATGCTGTGCGTGGAGGGGTTTTATTGTATGATGGTGTTGATATTACGTATGCATTAAAAGATTGCACCGTTGATGCATTAGTTGCAATTATAAGTCCTGTTCCTGCAGTGCGTGAGCGTGTTACTTATGCGCAAAAAGAGCGTGCTGCTGAAGTTGAATCATGTATTGTTGAAGGCCGTGATGTTGGGTCGGTTGTGTTTCCTTATGCGGATTATAAATTTTATTTAACGGCATCATTAGAAGTAAGAGCGCAACGGTGGCAAAAAGATCAAGCAAAACGTGGAAATGTTTTTACTTTAGATCAAGCAAAGCAATGTATTGATTCTCGTGATAAAAAAGATCAAGAACGTACTCACTCCCCTCTTGTTATTCCGCAAGGAGCTGTGGTTATTGATAGCTCTTGTAGTACGATAGAACAAGTTGTTGATCAAATTTGTGCTGTTATTGATGCTGATAAAATGGGACTAAGAAAATAAGTTTTGAGAAGTATTAAAAAAGAATAAAAAAAAGAGCAACTATATAGTTACTCTTTTTAATTTTTCAGAAGTTCAAAAAAATTGACTTATGCACCATGGTGAGAAAGTTCTTTACCTTCTTCATGATGTGCTGCTTCTTCTGTATGTTCTGTAGCAAGTTCTTTGGTTTTTTCTTGTTGAGCAACTTCTTCAGTTGGAGCAACAGAAGTTGGAGTTTGTTTCTTTTCTCCACAACCAACAAGTACAAATGATGTTGCTACGACAAGTAAAGAGAATAAAAGATTTCTTTTCATGGATCTTCCTGTTTATGTTGAAAAATAAATATCATACAGATTTTTTTTATTATAACATGACTCGCGCAACTGTCTAATTTTTTTTCATTGTAACCATTGTAAAGAATTATGCACGAGATTTTTTCTTTTTTATGGCAACTCGTTTTTGAGTTTTTTCTTTCTTTTCAGATTCTTCGTTTTTATGTTTATGTTTGAAAGGATTATTTTTAAGAGACAATTGTAAAACTTCATCCATTGTTACTACATAATGAATGAGTAAATTTAAATGGTCCTCTTTCATAATTTCTTTAATTTCTTCTTCATTGTCTTTTGAAACAATAACGGTTGTAATTCCATGTTGCTGTGCTGCAAGTAATTTATCTTTCAATCCACCAACACCAAGAATACGTCCTCGCAATGTTATTTCACCAGTCATCGCAAGATGAGGTTTAACAGGATTTTTTGTTAAAGCTGAAACGATTGCTGTACACATGGTAATACCAGCTGAAGGGCCATCTTTTGGTGTAGCTCCTTCAGGTAAGTGGACATGAATATCTTTTGTGTTGTAAAAATTTTTAGGCAACCCTAATTCATCTGCACGAGAACGAATATAACTTAATCCTGCTTGCGCAGACTCTTGCATAACATCTCCAAGCTGTCCTGTGAGTGTTAAGTTTCCTTTTCCTGTAATCACCGTTACTTCTGTTTCTAAAACATCACCGCCAAGCTCAGTCCATGCAAGGCCTGTGACGAGTCCAATAGCTTCTGTTTTTTCAAGTTGTGTTTTTTTGTAAATTGGATATCCAAGCCATTCTTGAATAAGTTCCTGGGTAACAACAACTTTTGTAAGATTTTTATCTTTCAGAAATAATTGAATAGCTTTACGCATTAATTTTGTGATGATCCGTGTTAATTGACGAACCCCAGCTTCTTTAGTGTAAAGTGCAATGATATGTTCAAGTTGTTTATCTTCAATAATAAATTGAGAAGGTTCAAGTCCGTATTCCTTGAGTTCTTTAGGAATTAAAAAGGTACGTGCAATATGAAGTTTTTCTTCATTTGTGTAACCTGACAATTGAATAATTTCCATTCGATCAAGTAATGGATAAGGAATGCCTTCAAGGTGATTCGCTGTTGCAACAAATAGTACTTTTGAAAGGTCATATTCAAGATCAAGGAAATGATCAACAAAGGATTTGTTTTGCTCAGGATCAAGAACTTCAAGTAGTGCAGCTGAAGGGTCTCCGTGAGTATCCATCGACATTTTATCAATTTCATCAAGCAAAATTACAGGATTAATGGTATTTGCTTTTTTCATTGCCTGAATAATTTTTCCAGGTAATGCACCAATGTATGTACGACGATGACCACGAATTTCCGCTTCATCTTTGACTCCACCAAGTGAAATACGTACAAATTCTCTATCTAAGCTTTCAGCAATAGAGCGAGCAAGTGAAGTTTTTCCAACGCCGGGAGCCCCTACGAGGCATATTATAGGCGATTTTTCTAAATTTTTTGAAAATTTCTTTGCAGCTAAAAATTCTATAATACGTTCTTTAATCTTTTTAAGTCCGGCATGATGTTCATTAAGAATTTTTTCTGCTTGTGTGATGCTGATACGATCTTTACTTGTTTTACTCCAGGGTAACGAAGCAATCCAGTCAAGGTAGTGACGACTTACCACTGATTCCGCAGAAAATGGAGGCATTTGTTCAAGACGTTTTATTTCCTTCTCAACTTTTTCAAGCGCTTCAGCTGTTGGTTTGAGCGTTTTAATTTTTTCATGAAGTTGTTGTAATTCCTGTGCTTGATCTTCTCGGCCAAGCTCTTTATGAATGGCTTTTATTTGTTCATTGAGATAATATTCTCGTTGATTTTTTTCAACTTGACTTTGTACATGCCCTTTGATGCGCTGCTCAATTTCAAGAATTTCTATTTCTTTTTTTAAAAATAGACTCACTTGAAACATACGCTTTTTGATGTCGAGTGTTTCGAGAATGTTTTGTCTTTCTTCTAGAGTAAGTTCAAGATGAACAGCAATGGTGTCCGTTACGTAATCTGAAAATTCAAAGTCTATGGAGTCTTTATCATTGGCAATTAAATCTTGTGGTGCTTTTTCATTGAGTTTTGCGTATTCAATATAGAGATTTTTTAGTGTGCGCCATGATGCTTCTAGATCTATAAGTTTTTTTGGAAATTTTGTTGGTAAATCTTTTATAAAAACACTTAAAAAATCATCTTGTTCAACTGTCTTGGTGATGACGCTTCGAGCAAGGCCTTCTACTAATATTTTCAAAGAACCATTAGGTGTGCGCATAACTTGTAAAATAGTTGCTCGCGTTCCATGTTCAAAAATATCTTTTTGGCGAGGGTGTTCAACGTCGGGATCTCGTTGAGCAGTAATGAAAACATTTTTTTCGTGTTTAAGTGCATGCTCAACTGCTTTTATAGATGAAGCTCTTCCGACAATGACGGGCAAAACACTTTTTGGCAAAAGTACGACATTTTTTAATGGCAACAATGGCAAAAAATGCTCATTAGAATCATCAAGTTCAAGCGTATGATCAAGTTCACTGTCAAAGAATTGTGGAGTTTCTTGAGTAGTTTTTTCAACTTTATCTTTTTTAGGTTTCATGTGCGTACCCCTCCCTTATTTTAAGCTTATGTAGTAAGAAATTATTATGTAAATATACTTTTTGATAGCATACCAGATATCAAATTTTAGTAAATCAGAGGCTGTTATCTCTTGGTTTTTTATATTTTTATGAACCTTATTTGCTAAAAAATAAGCTCTAGTGATATTCTAAAAGTCGTTTATTAGCTATGGGAGATTCATATATGCATAATAAGTTTTTGTTTATATCTTTTTGGGCGTGTTTTTTTTCATTACTACAATCATCCGATTTTGGTAGCCGAGAAGCTGCATCGGAACGAAGTAAAGTAGTTGTTGTTTTTATGGGATTTAGTGAAAGTCATGATGAAAATGATAGAATTATTGCAGATTATAGTGATGATGAAAGTTCCCGTAGTTCTGTATCAGTATGCAACTCAGAATCAAGCTGTCGAACTTTTATAGATACTTCAGATAGTACAGTATGGGATGATGATCCTTCAACTCCGTCAATTTCACCAAATATAGTAATGTTAATTGAACAAGAAAATTGTAAAATAGAAAAATCTTTAATGTTACAATCTAGTTGTAGTAGTCCTGTGGTTGAGAAAAAATCAAATGATGTTGTATGGCTTGAAATTGACTGTCAGAAAGAGTTAAAAAAACGAGAAGTATGTATAGTAAATCAAACATTGAAAGATTTTTTGAATAATGATTGTAAGCGTTGTCAAAATTTAAAAAATGATTGCGAAGAATGTCTTGATTTATGTGTAGAGATTCCAGGTTATTGTGTTGAAAAAATGTTTAAATACTTGCATTTTTTTTATAAACAATGTTGCACTGTTGCGTTGGACGTGTGCGAAAAAAGGAGCTCAGAATGAATTTTTATGTAATGGTACTATTTTTTTTCTTTGTTGGACATTCTGTAACTGCTGAATTGACAAGTGCCGAGTTAATGAAAACTGTTTGTTCTGTTTGTAATTGTGTACATACAGAGAGTTGTTATTGTTTTGATGTATACAGTTCAACGGAAAGTGTTAGTGAAAAAATCTTGAGGTTAAATGATGCGCATCCTTGTTCGGCACCCATGTCACGTGCGGATTCTGAGAGCAGTATGTTGACTTGTAAAGAATCTAAATCAGATAGTTGTGACACGATACCATTAAATAATTCTGATCAAAATTCTCCTACAAAAACATATCAAACGTTTCCGCCATTTCCAGGAGCACCTTTATTTGAAGAAGATGAAAGTCAAGTTGATACGTTTTCAATAAAAAAATGGCTTAAAAGTTGTTTTAATTGTTTTCCTCGACGTGAACAACAACCATTGGTTTCTCGAGAAAAATAGGGCTTTTTCTTCTCGATTTCATGATGATTTCTAGTATTTTTTAAAATAAGGGATAAACTATATGATTCTTCAGAAAAAACTTACTTTTCTTGATTGAGAGTGGGAGGATGTGAAAAGAACTTAAAAAATAATGAATAAATGGTGGGGCATTATACTATAAAATAAGCTTATTAAGGAGCTTGAAATTAACATAAAACGAAAGGTTATTGTTATATGATAAATGGTTTAATAAGAAAATTATGGGGTACGTTTGAGTCTAAAGAAGAATCGAAAAAATTTGCGGCACTTTCAGCAATTTTTGCTTTAATCATTGGTGTGTATTGGTTGTTTCGACCAGTAAAAGATGGTGTTTTTTTAACAATGGTCGGATATGATTATCAACCAAAGGTTAAAATTTTGTCAATGTTTGTTGTTTTGCCACTTGTGATGATTTATTCAAAATTAGTTGATAGATTTCCTCGTCATAAATTACTTTATGGCCTTTCATTGGGTTATGCAATTGCAACGGCTATTTTCGCATTTTTTATTTTTCATCCAACAATCGGTATTGCAAATCATCACGAAGACCCTACTCGTATTTTGGGTTGGGCTTTCTATTTGTTTGTTGAAAGTTTCGGATCAATTATGGTTGCGTTGTTTTGGTCGTTTGTATCAGATACAACAACTCCAGAATCTGCAAAACGTGGATATCCTGCAATTACGCTTGGCGGTCAATTTGGAGGACTTATTGGTCCATCAGTTGGTGGTTTAATATCAGATTCTTATGGTACTGGTTTTGCATTGCTGTTTTCTGCCGCGGCATTAGTGTTGATGGTTTATGCTGTTTATTTATATATGGGTAGTTCATTGTCTCACACCAAAGGGTATGAAATTGAAGGAAAGGCACCTATTGAAGGAAAGCCAAAGCCAGGGTTTATGGAAGGTGCGCGTTTAATTTTGACTCGTCCGTATATGCTTGGAATTTTTGCTATTGTTTCTATTTACGAAATTGTAGTTACTATTTTAGATTATCATTTTAAAGTGATGGCTTCTGATTTGTATAAAGGTAATGCTTTAACATCTTATCTATCAAATTATGCAGTTGCTACCAATGGGATTGCATTTTTATCATTGATTTTTGGTATCGGAACTGTTGGTAGAAAGCTTGGTATGACAAAAACATTATTGGCATTGCCAGTATTGGTTGCCTTTGCAGTCATTGCTCTTAACGTTCATCCTATGTTACATGTTGCTTTCATTGTTATGATTGTATGTAAAGGATTGAACTATGCGTTAATGCAGCCTTCGAAAGAACAGCTTTATATTCCAACAAGTAAAGATGCGAAGTATAAAGGTAAAGCTTGGATTGATATGTTCGGTTCACGTTTTTCAAAAGGTTTAGGTTCTGTTATTACTAACTTTAAGAAATCATTGAGCGCAGAAATGTTCATGTGGTTTACAATGTTTACATCATTTGGATTAATTGGTGTATGGGTATTTGCAGCATGTTTTGTTGCTAAAACTCACGGTAAAGCAGTAAAAGATAATAGCGTTATTTGCTAATATTTTTCTTAAAATAAAAAAGATCTCTCTTTTTTCTCAGCAAAAAAGAGGGATCTTTTTTTGTACTTTTATGCATTGGAAAAAGAATCAGTTTTTTTGTTTTTTGAATTAGATTTTATGAAAATTTTTCTATGATTTTTCTGAGATTTTTTATCATGAGAAATTATTTTTTCTGGTACGAGCGGAGCAGTTATTGATTGTGTAGATAATAAAAGCTTTGGTGTTGTAAAATGTGGTGATTGGGGACTTGCTTGTTCAGAATCAGTTTGAGCTTCTTGGATAGCTTGTAATAATTCTTCGTGTTCTTTTGCAGAAAGAGTTACTCTTTCATTTTCGTTATTATATTTTTTAGGGAGCATGGGAACTTTTTTTGGATTAACAGGTGTCAGACTTTCTTGATGGTACCATTGTTGATCTTCTTCATTATGTTGAAGCAGTAAAACTGTTTTATTATACTCAATACGTCGCTCTGAATCGTCTAATGTTTCATAGGCTATTGTGAGTTGTGCAAGCCATTTATCTTTTTCATTAGATGATTTAAAGTTTAATAATTCAGCAATCTTTGTAAATTGTTTATATTTTTCTTTAAGCAGATCATTGTCTGCATCAAAAGGTGCGTATAGTCTTTGGTAATGACTTTGGTTGCTGGAGGTTTTTGATGAAGGGCCTTGAGACCTTGATTCTTGACTTGCTGAATACATGGTACAATAAAAACTTGCCAAGATAAGAGTAAAAAAAGTTGTTTTTACATGATTCATAGAGTGTCCTTCGTGTATCTGTGTTTTCTTATGTTAGTGTATGAGATGAGGAAAATAACTGTCAAGTGAAGAGGCAAACCTTATTTTAAGCTTATGAGTTGAATTTCCGGCGATGGCTAAAGCTAAGCTATAGATCATTTTGTGATGATTAAGAAAAAAAGGCGGAAAACTGCGTATTTTTTTTAATTTTCCCCTATGCATGTTTTTTAAGGCATGTTACAATCAATTTTGTAAGGTTACGTGATAAATTGGTACAGTAAGCGATTTATTACGGGTAGTTCGTTCTTTTGTGTTTGAAGGAGTTGCTCTGTATGTCAGGATGGCGTAAGGCTTTTAATTCTTTGTGGAATGTTAATCCAGAAGAACGTCTTAAAACGGTATTTTTAGGTCTTGCTTTTGGATGTATTATATTTTGTTACTCTCTGTTGAAAGAGATGAAAGATTCTGTTTTTATGCAGATCATGGGAGATAAAAGTTTTGTTCCTGCTGCAAAAATTTTAACCATCGTTGGTCTTATCCCGATGGTTTTTTTATACTCAAAATTGGTAGACAAGGTTCGTCGGTATCAGTTGTTGTGTTTGTGTGTCGGTATTTATAGTGTTATAGGTCTTATTTGTGCATATTTGATTGGGCACGAGACTATTGGTATTTCGAATGGCCAGGCTGGTTCATGGCGTTATTTTGGCTGGTTTTTTTATTTTTATATTGAAAGTTTTTCACCCTTTGTTTTGAGTGTTTTTTGGTCCTTTTTAAATTCTGTTTCAAGTCCAGATTTTGCTAAAAAAAATTATGGACTTCTTGTTTCGTCTTCAAAACTTGGAGGCCTGTTAAGCACCGGTATTGGATGGTCATTTTTACATAATGCGTTATCATGGAAAGCTGCAGGTTTTACCGATGCAAATATGATTCAATTGCTATTGCTTATCGCGTTTGCAGCATTGTTGTGTGTTCCTCTTGTGATTTATTTAATGATGCGCATAGTTCCAGGATCTCAATTGCATGGTTATGAAGCAGCGTATCAATTTGAAAAGGCGCAAGATAAAGCAGGAAAAGAAGACACAGGAATATTGTCTGGTTTGAAAGTATTTTTTAAGTATCCTTATACTTTTGGTATTTTGTGTTTAGTAGTTTTTTATGAAACGATTAATTCAGTCATAAGTTTTGAACGTTTGGGAGTTGCGCAAAACGTTGGAGGCGGGGGAATCTCTGGGACATCGTGTTATCTTTTTAAAATTGCATTTTCTGTGCATGCAGTTGGTTTAGTGATTTCGTTGTTTGCTACTCGATCCCTTGTAAGAATTTTGGGAGAACGATTGTCATTGATTGCGATGCCTGTGTTAATGGGAGTTGCGCTTTTCTGTTATATGTTTGTAGGTTCTTCGCATGCGTTAATTTTAGCTTTCATTTTTATTCGCGCAGTATATTATGCATTTAATCAGCCAGTTACTGAATCGCTTTATATTCCAACGGTTAAGGATGTAAAATTTAAATCTAAATCTTGGATTGATACATTTGGTAAAAAAACCTCAAAAGGTCTGGGTTCTGGAATTAACTGGATTTCTGCCCAATGTGGAAGAGCATGGGTTCCTCTTATTCAATCATCATTATTTTCGGTTGTCATTGGAGCGTGGATCATAGTGGCGTATGTTTTGGGTAAGCGTTATGATAGCGCGATAAGAAATAAGCGTATTATTGGTTCAGAGGAATCGGAGGCTTAAATGTACTATTGAAAAATGGTGAGTTTCTGTTAATATAATATTTTCGTATAATCCTTACTTTCAAGATCCAGGGTGCCTTTTGAAGGTTGAAAGTAAGTAGTGTAACCCTGAAGAAAGGTACTACATGATTGATTTTAAAAAATTGATAACAGCAGGTGTACATTTTGGTCACCAATCATCTCGTTGGTCTCCTCGCATGGCACCTTATATTTGGGGCCAAAAGGGTGGAGTTCATTTAGTTGATGTTTCAAAGACAGCAGTTCAACTTGAAAAAGCGGCGAAATTTTTAGAAGGTATTGCTGCTGAAGGCAAGGCTATTTTGTGGGTTGGTACAAAGAAACCTGCACAAGCAATTATTTTGAATGCTGCAACGCAAGCTCGTTGTTCATATGTAACTCATCGTTGGATTGGTGGAACATTAACAAACCATTCACAAATTAGAAAATCCATTACTAAATATTTGCATTTGGTTGATGTAGTAAAAAAGGCTGGGGAAGCAACTCATTATACTAAAAAAGAATTGAATAGTTTCCAAAAACGTATCGATCGTTTGGAAAAAAATATTGGTGGTATTTTACATCTAAAGTGGCCAGTTGGTGCAGTTATTGTTGTTGATGTTAAAAAAGAACATTCAGTTGTTAAGGAAGCAAGTTCAGTAGGCATTCCTGTTGTAGGGCTTGTTGATACTAATAGCGATCCGGTTGGCGTAACAATTGTCATTCCTGGAAATGATGACGCTCCTCGTTCAATCAGTTGTATTATTGATTATTTAACAACAGCAGTACAACGTGGTGTTGAAGTTGCAGAAACTAAGCGTAAAGAAGAGCAAGAGCGTGAGCGTATATTGCTTGGCGAACGTAAGAAAGAAAATGCTGCAAAAGAAGCTGCTCGTGCTGCAAAAACTGCTGAAGCGAAGTCAGTTGCAAAAGCAGAAGTAAAACCTGCTGCAAAAACTGCGCCTGTTAAATCTGCTGCAAAAGTAGAAGTTAAAAAAAACTTTAAAGTAGAAGACAAGGTTGATGCTGACGTGCAAAACGTTGTCAAAGAATAAGTGTTAAACTGAAGCTAAGCCAAGGGCGCTGCTTAAGGTGTTTATTTGCTTAGCGAAGTAAGGAGAGATGTCTGAGCGGTCGAAAGAGCACGATTGGAAATCGTGTATATCCTTAACGGGGTATCGAGGGTTCGAATCCCTCTCTCTCCGCCATTTAACGCTATATAGAAGTATTTTTATGCTTCACAGGACTTCGACTTTTAAGCATAAATATTTCCAAAGATCTGATCTAGAGATGATATACCTTTAAGTAAGATATGTTGTTTTTGCTTCTCAAGAGCTCTGGCTACTGATTCTGGATTTTTGTAATAACCGTTTTTCATT
>SXGT01415730.1_pt1 | contig 48825 bp, 48 predicted proteins | sample 3176221 | NCBI WGS metagenome assembly SXGT01 (sample SAMN11356862, study PRJNA531348) | freshwater metagenome | isolation source: freshwater sample F1-120 | place: China: Fuxian Lake, Yuxi | collected 2017-12-25 | reverse complement strand
TCATGTGGACCTCCCGAGTTTGCCTTCGACGCACTGCTTGAGCTGCGAGCGGAGGCGGAAGAGGGCTTGCCACACCGCGTTCTCCGTGCGGTCGAGTTTATTGGCGATGGCCTCGATGGGCTGGTCTTGCGCGTATTTCAGCTCGACCAGTTCCTGCATGTGTGGCGGCAGGCCGGCGACGCATTCGCGCAGATGCTCGACCTCGGCGGATTCGCCCGCGCCGGGGCCGGTCATTAGGCTGCGCTCCAGCTCGCGGGCGCGGGCGTAGTTGAACTGGTTCTGCTGCTCGCGGGCGTAGCGCTGCAACTCGGCGCGGATGAGGTTCGCCGCAATGGCCCGGAGCCACGCGCGGAAGCTCGTGCCGGCCGTGAACCCGGCGAGGTTACGAAAGGCGAAGACAAACGTCTCGTGCGCCAGCTCATCCACGAGGTGCGCGACGGGGAGCTTGAGCGCGATGAACGCGCGGAGATGGTCGAGGTGCGTGTCCACGAGCGGCTCGAAGGCGGCGGTGTCGCCCGCCTGCACGGCGCGGATGAGCGCGGCCTCGGCGGCGGAGTTGGTGGTGGCGTCGGCGAGCATGAGCTTCCGCACCGGTATAGCGGCGGAGGCTAGGGAACTTACAGGGAATTTTTCAGCGAACGCGCCGGGCAACTTCTATTTGTCAGCGGGTCAAAGTTCGCGCGTGAAATGGCGCGGCGATTGCGTGACCATCAGCCTTGCATGAAGATTTTGCTGGTGGATGACGCGGATGTGTTCCGGCAGTCGGTGGCAAACCTGCTGCGCACGCGCGGACATGAGGTCATCGAGGCGGAGAACGGCCTGACCGGCCTGAAGCTCGCGCGCACGCACCTGCCCGACGTAATCGTCAGCGACATCGTCATGAGCCATGTGGACGGCTACGCGATGACCGCGTTGCTGCGCCAGCATCCCACCACGGCGGATATTCCTCTCGTCCTCATCACCGGCGAGGCCGATCTCAAGGGAATGCGCAAGGGCATGACCCTCGGCGCGGACGATTACATCGCCAAGCCGTTCAAGATGGACGAACTCGTCGCCGCGCTCGAGCTGCGGGTGCATCGGCGTCGGGCGTTGCGGGACGAGGTGGAGCAGAAACTCGCCTGTCTTGGCACGGGCTTCGGCATGACTCTGCCGGGAGAATTGTCGCAGCCGCTCGGCACCATCCTCGACACATCGAGATCCCTGTCAGCCGCCTCTCAGACACGCACGGCAGTTGAACTCAGCGCCCTCGCCCTCGCTCTCCGCGCCGCGGGCCTTTGCGTCGAGCGACTGACGAAAAACCTTTTCCTCCACGCGCAGCTCGAACTTTTCGGCAGCAATCCCGTTCACTTGAACGCCCTGCGCCAAGGCCTCACTGCCGACACCGGAGCTGTCGTGACCACGCAAGCCCGACATTGCGCCGAGGCCTGCAATCGCGCGCGCGACCTCCAACTAAAAACTACGCCCGGCACCGCCGCCATCGCCGAGACGCACCTCACCAAGCTGGTCGAGGAACTGGTCGGCAACGCGTTCCAATATTCGCCCACCGACACGTCAGTCACGGTGCAGAGCTACGACGATGGCCATGATTTCCTGCTGACCGTCACGGACAAGGGACCAGGGGTGCCGCCGGAAAAAGTCGCAAGCCTGAACCAATCTGCGCCCGCCGCGCGCACGACCTCCGAACCGAACTTGACGGGCCTGGGCCTGCCCATCGCGCGGCGGTTGGCCGAGCTTCACGGCGGCAAGCTCCTCCTCACCAGCGAGCCGGGCAAGGGCACCGCCGTCCGCGTGAGCCTCCCGGCCCGCCCGCCCGAGGCGCCCGCGTCGGCTGGGGCATTGGTGCCGTGATGAATCACTCCCGGAGTTGCTCGGTGCGCCCGGCTGCACCTCTCGATTTGGAACTCACCGGCAGTTCTGCGCCAGCCAGCGGCCCGCAGCGATGCCGATCCGCCGCAAGTCCCGCGCGGCGACGGGCAGCGCGGCGACGGTCGCCATCTGCTCGAGCTCGCGGCACAGCGTGGACGCCGCCTCGGCAGGCGCGCGCAGCTCGCGTTGCAGCTCCGCGCAGTCCAGCCCGGGCATCGCGGAAGGCTTGTCGGAGAAAATCTCATTTGTGAGCAGCAGCATGCGCGTGCCCGGCGCGTGCAACTGGCCCAGCCCGGCAATCAACGGCCTGGGTGCGGCGCCCCGGCCTCCTTCTCGATCAGCTCGCAGTAGCCGAGGATCGGGTTGATGGGCGTGCGCAAGTCGTGCCGCAGGGTGCGCAGCGCCTTGGTGCTTGCGGGCAGGTGCAAACGCCGTTTCTCCAAATCAGATTTCGGCTGGCTGGTGCTCATGCTGGAGGAGGCGGTGGCGACCGCAACAGAGCCTCCACCTTGGTCAGCAGCCGGGGCAGATCGACGGGCTTGGTCTCGAAATCATTGCAGCCCGCGAGGCGGGCCCGCTCCTCCTCGCCCACCATCGCGTGTGCCGTGAGCGCGATCACGGGGATGTGGCGTGTCGCCGGCGCGGCCTTGATGCGCTGCGTCGCCTCCCAGCCGTCCATCACAGGCAGGCCCAGATCCATGATGACCAGGTCGGGCAACTCCCGCTCCTAGCAGGCCACGCCCTCCTCGCCGTCCACCGCCATGACGACCTCGTAACCGCGGCGGATGAGCCGGCGGAAAAGCATGTCGCGGTTCATCTCGTTGTCTTCCACAAGGAAGATCTTGGGCATGACCTGCCCCTTTCTAGGGGCATCGCGTCGCCGTGCAAGCGTCCTTTTTCCGCCTCCAGGGGACCGGCGGTTGAGTCATCGGTTTGGCACGCATGGAAGCAGGTGAGCGAGGACTTCGCAGAGCGGCATCCACGCAGATGCCGCCCATGTCAGGCCCGCCCGTTTCGGTGCACGGCGGCGGAGGAGTTCACGCCTCCCGCCATTCGCCCGGGGTGAGCGTCTGTTCGGCGACGGTGTATTGGGCGCGCACGTCCCGACGATCGTTAAGCGGGATTCCATTTCGCTCGACCCATGCATGAGCTTCGAAAGCTCCGTCCTGCCTGCGGAAGCCCAGCCGAAGATTCCCCGGCGCTCCACCCCGCTCCAGCAAGGCCCACAAGACCAGGGAGCGCCGCAGGCATGTGGCCGGCCATGGGACGTTTCGCGCCGCCCGTGCTACCAGCCATGCAATTCGCTCGGGAGGAATCTCCGTCGTCGTTGCGTTGCGTCTGGCCCAGGATGCCAGCCGGACATGGCAACGCCGCCAGCCGCGCAGTCGGAGCTCGAGGTCCACCAAGGGAAGCATCAGGAAAGCCCGCAAGAACAGGCGGTGCTCCGCTCCGGAGAGGGCCGCGTAGTGCCGCCACTTACGCAGCAGTGTCATGGGGCCGGGCGGCTTCCTCGACGAGCAGTCCTCGCGCGGCGAGTTTTCCGGTCAATTCCAGGACATCAGCTCGCAGGGTGGCTTCGTCCACGGCGTATTCGGCCAGGAGTTTCTGGAGGGTCGCATCCAAGTCCCGCGTTTCCGCCAGCAAGTGCCAGATGCGTGTGCCAACTCCGTCCAGACTGTAATACTGCTCGGTCTTGAGGTTCAGGAGCACGGCGTCCTTGTCCAGCTTCTGAAACAAAACGTCTTCGCCAACGCGATACGAGCGCCTCAGACTGGTTGCGGTTGAGCTGTCCATTTCGCGACCATCATCCCCAATACTTGCCTCAAGGCAAGCGCCCTGTGGGACTATGTCGCGGCTGGGGCGATGGTCGGTGTTCGATCTTCAGCGGGCGGCAGCGCTCCTTCCCACGACTGGACACCGGCTGCTGAAACCAATTCGCCCTGTGCCGGGCCGGCAGCTCTACGGCACCATGGCGGCGTTGATCGTCATGGCTGCGGCTTGCAGGCCCGGGTGGTCCGGACGCGGTTGATCCACTCGGCGTGGCCGTCCACGAAACCCCAGTTCCAGCCCTCGCGGCCGTGGTTGTTCATGCTGTCGGGCCAGTTGTTGTAGTTCACGGGCCGGGGGGCGGCCAGGACATCGTCAGCGTCCACGAGGAGGATGTTGATGGCGGGGGAAATCGCGTCGTTGGGCTGCTTGCGGATGCCATTGCCCATGGGAGCCTGCTGGTAATATGGCCAATACTCGTAGCTGTGGCCGCCGGTGGCGCGTTCGCGGTCGCCGTTCGAGGTGGTGATCAAGTCCTGCAAGAACGTCGTCCAGCCAGCCGTGGCGGAGAGCGTGGGTCGGATGATGTTCTTGGTGCCGGAACAGATGAAGGACTTGAGCGCAGGGATGTAACGCGGGTAGAGCGAGACCGGGCCGCGATCATCACTCACACTCCCCGTGTAGTAGAACCATGTCGGCCAATCCTGCTCATAGACGTGCGCGGCCAAGAGAATCTGCTTCTGATTGTTCAGGCAGCCGATGCGCTTGGTGCGCTCCTTCGCCTTGGCCAGCGCGGGCAACAGCATCCCCGCCAGGATCGCGATGATGGCGATGACGACGAGCAGTTCGATGAGTGTGAATGCGGCCGGGCGGCGAGCCGCCACCGAGAAGTCGGTGTGCGTGTTCATGGCAGGAGAAGCGACTGGGCTATTGGCGGCCAAGCTGCGCCCGGCTTCAGGAACAGGCCATGAGATTTCGCGCATTAGACTTGAGCTTTTTTCCACCCGCGCTGGCTCAGGCCTGGGGCTTCACCGGCAGGTGTCGCGCGAAGGCCGCGCGCAGCTCCTTCTGCAAGTCCTCGGGCGAGGCGGTCTGCTTTTGCAAGATGCTGGTGACGCAGCCCGTGAGCCGCTGCTTGTCCTCCTCGGTGAGGTCCTTCGCGGTGAGCACGATGATCGGCACGTCGCGCATGTCCTTGCGCCCCCGCACCACCTGCACGAACTCGAAGCCATCCATCTCCGGCATCATCAGGTCCAGCAGGATGACCGAGGGCAGTCTCAGCCGGATGATCTCGAGCGCGGCGCGGCCATTGGATGCGACGACTGCGGGATAACCCTCCTTCTCCAGGTTGCGCCGGAGCAGGTGGCTGGAAATCTCGTCGTCCTCCACCACGAGGATCGGTCGGTCGCCGGGGGTGGGGCAGTGCTGGCGCAGCAGGGCGGAGAGGCGCGAATAATCCACGGGCTTGGTGAGAAACTCGGACGCGCCCAGGGCGTAGCCCTTGTCGTGCTCATCGCTCATCGTGATCATCATGATGGGGATGCCAGCCAGCTCGGGGTCCGCCTTGAGCGCGGCGAGCACGGACCATCCGTCCACCTCCGCCATCATCACGTCGAGGATGATGAGCGAGGGCCGGAGCTTGCTGGGCCATCACCAAACCCTGCCGGCCATCTGCGGCGGTCTGCGCGGAGAACCCTTCCTTCTGGCGGAAGCGCACCATCAGGTCGCGCGTGTTCGGGTCGTCATCAATGACCAGCACGGAGGGCGGGCCGCCTTGTGGGCGCGGCTGCGGTGCGGATGGGACGAGGGCGGCTGCGACCGGCGCGGGCGCGCGCCGCACGGGCAGGCCACGGTCAGCTCGCCGCCGAGCACCTCGGAGAATTTCCGGCTGATTGTCAGCCCCAGCCCCGTGCCACCGTATTTGCGCACCGTGGCGGTGTCCGCCTGCGAGAACGCCTGGAAGAGCTTGCCCATCTGCTCCGGCGTCATGCCGATGCCCATGTCGCTGATCTGCATGACCACCCAGTCGCGGCCGTCCACAGTCTCGGCACCAAGGCGCAAGCTCACCTTTCCCTCGCGCGTGAACTTGCACGCGTTGCCCAGCAGGTTCAGCAACGTCTGGCGGACCTTGGTCATGTCCGAGCGGATGGAAAGGCCGGCGGGCGGCGCGTCCAGCACTGGCGCGTTGCGGTTCTTCTCGGCCAGTGGACGCGGCGTGGCAGCCCTCCGCGCGCCGACGGATGGGGGCGGGTGCGAGTCTCGAGGCTGGGTAAATGGCGCGCCTCATTGGACCGGATGCCTTCCCTAGTTGGCTCCCCAGAACCGCACTGGCCGGTATCGCGGCATCTCCGATGGGACGCGCGGAATGTGCCGTCCGCCCCGCAAAGATAAAGCCAAAAGCCGCCCAACCAACGGCCCGCGAACAGTCGTGCCATCCCCCGGTCGTGGCCTGCGCCACCGCATTTCGTCGCTGCCTTTTCAATCCCTTCGTGGCTGAATCCACCCCGCATGAGCTTTGCCGCCACCGACCTTGAGGAGCTGCCCGCGCAAATATGGCGCGACTTGGAACGCGCCGTCACTGATCCGGCCAGCCCGTTCCGCACGCCGGTGCTGGGCACCACGAACCTCTTCGAGTGCGCGATGCGCGTCGTCGTGCTGCGGCACGCTGACGGGGCCAAGCGCGAGCTGATGTGCTACTCGGACGCCCGCGCGCAGAAGGTCCACCAGCTCAAGCTCTGCGAGCAGGCCCACTGGCTTTTCCACGATCCCGCTCGCCGGCTCCAGCTCCGCATCAGCGCCCACACGATGGTTCACCAGAACGACCCCATCGCGCGCGACCACTGGCTTCGCGCACCGCTCGCGCACCGCAGAAACTACTCCGCGAACCAGCCGCCCGGCTCCGACATCCACGCGCCGGGCGACGCCATCGCGCCCGCCCTCAAGTCACCCAAGGTCACGGCCAAGGAGCTTGAGCCTGGCTACGCCAACTTCGCCGTGCTGGTCTCTTCCGTGGACCAGATCGAATGGCTCCAGCTCGCCGACACCGGCCACGTCCGCGCCGTCTTCAACTGGACAGTCGTGAAGTGGAGCGGCTTGTGGCTCGTTCCGTAGCTGGAAGTTTGGAGTTTGGAGTTTGAAGTTTGGGGTTTTAGTCTCCACGCGTGTTCCGTCCCTGCATTGACCTGCACGAAGGCAAGGTGAAGCAAATCGTCGGCGGCTCGCTGCAAGACAGCGGCGCGGGCCTGCGCACCAACTTCGTCAGCGAGCGGCCCGCGTCGTGGTTCGCGGAGCTTTACAAGCGCGATGGTCTCACCGGCGGGCACGTCATCCAGCTCGGTTCCGGCAACGAGACGGCGGCGCGCGAGGCTCTCGCAGCCTTTCCCGGCGGCCTGCACATCGGCGGAGGCGTGAACCTCGACAACGCGCGCGGCTGGCTCGCTGCCGGCGCTTCGCACGTCATCGTCACCTCGTGGGTCTTCCGGGATGGCCAGCTCGACTTCGACCGCGTGCGCGCGCTCGTGGCGGCGATCGGCAAGGAGCGGCTCGTGCTCGACCTGAGCTGCCGCCAGCGCGATGGCAAGTATTGGGTCGTGACGGACCGCTGGCAGAAGTTCACCGAGTTCACCGTGAGCGAAGACGCGCTGACGCGGCTCGCGGTGCATTGCGCGGAGTTCCTCGTTCACGCCGTGGACGTGGAGGGGCTGTGCCAGGGCGTGGACCTGGAGCTGGTGGAGCACCTCGCGCGCTGGTCGCCCATCCCGGTGACTTACGCGGGCGGCGCGCGGTCGCTGGCGGACTTGGAGGAAGTCACCTGGGCTGGCGGAGGCCGCGTGCACCTGACCATCGGCTCGGCGCTGGACATCTTCGGCGGCAACGGCGTGCGCTACGCCGACGCGGTGGCGTTCAACCAACGGCCGAATTGAGCCGGGCTTCACGCGCTTGCCGTGAGGATGTCTTTCGCGCAATCCCCGCCTTGCCAAACGGCCCTAAATCTCCCACGCTCCGCCCCACGCATGAAGACAACCTCGACGCTCCTCGGGATGGCAGTGACGCTCGCAGCCCTCACCGCGCACGCGGATTACTGGCACGTCCCGCCCCGTGGCAACACCGTCCAGCTCGAATACGAGGCCGGCGCGGCGTTCCTCTCCGGTTCCCGCCTCTCGCTCGGCTCCGCGCGGCTCGGCACCATTGATTCCACGCACTCCCACCTCGTTGCGGGTGTCGCGGTGCGGGCCACGGACGACTTCACCTTCCGCGTCGCCGCAGAGTATCGGCGCAACGACTTCGATGTCGGCCCCGGCGTCCCCATCCCCAACGTCCTGGGCAACGCCGGCCTCCAGCTCACCGGCAACTGGGCGCTGCGCAACAACCTCTCCCTCTGGGTCAACGCCCGCCCCGGCATCTACAGCGACTTCCGCGACTTCGGCTGGGGCGACATGAACATCCCGTTCAACGTCGTGCTCGCCTGGCAGGCCAACGACGACCTCATGTGGCTCCTCGGCATGTATGTGGACCTGCGCTCCGAGTTTCCGGTTTACGGCGGCCCCGGCGTGCGCTGGCGCTTCGCGGAATACTGGACTCTCAACTTCGTCATGCCCCGCCCGCGCATCGAGTTTCAGGCCAGCGACGACCTCCTCCTCTACGGTGGCGCGGAGTGGCGGCAGGTCGCCTACCGCGTCGCCACCGACCTCGGCACCAAGTCCGGCTTCCCGGCGCTCAACAACCAGATGCTCGACTACCGCGAGCTTCGCTTGGGGGCTGGCCTCAACTACAGCTTCAGCCGGCACCTCAACCTCGGCCTTGAAGGCGGCTACGCACTCGAGCGCCGCTTCCACTACTACACCCAGCGCACGCAGCTCACCGACAACGGCGCCGGCTACGTCGGCCTCACCGTCAACGGAAAGTTCTAGCGGAGCGCCGGCTTCCAAGCCGGTGCCAACAGGTTCAGAACAGCGACCCCTGCGCCGGCTTCTTCTGTTTCGCCTCCGAGTTGAGCAGCGTGAGGAAAGCCGCCTCATCCAACACCGGCACGCCCAGGTCCTGCGCCTTCGCCAGCTTGCTCCCCGCGTCCGCGCCGCAGACCAGATAGTGCGTCTTCGAGCTGACTGAGCTGGCGACGTTCCCGCCCAGCTCGCGAATTTTCGCCCCCGCTTCATCGCGGCCCATGCTCGTCAGCGTGCCGGTGATGACGAAAGTCCTGCCCGCCAACGGCGCGTCCGCCGTCGCCCCCTGCTCGCCTTTCGGATTGATCCTCAGTTCATGCAGTCTGCGCAAAACTCCCTGTCCGACTTCCCCCGCGAACCAGTCCAGCAACGCCTGCGCTGCGACCGGGCCAGCGACCACCACCGCGTCCAGGTCCGTTGCGCCCTTCCTCTTCGCCGGCGCTGCGAACCCGGTTGAAATGAGCTTCGCGCCCAGCGCGTTGGCCGCTGCGAGCAACTCCGTCTGCCGCGCGGCGAGCTGCTGCTTCTCCAAGTCGGACTTGTCCTTGTTCGCGCGCGCGCGCGGGCTGGCGGCCTCGGCGGCTTCTCGAAGGCGGTGCAGCTCCAACACGCCGTGGAGCAGCGTGGACTGCGGGATGCCTTCAAGGTCCGCGTGGAACTTTGCCAGGTCCCGAGCCGTTGTCTCGCCGATCTCGGGGATCGCCAGCGCGTGCAGCCAGCGCCAGAGCGGCATCGCGCGCGAGTGCTGCACAGCCTCGATGAGCTTCGCCGCGTTCTTTTCTCCGAAGACACGCGGCTCTTCGTCCGTGCCGAGGTTCAGCGCGCCGAGTTCGGTCAGCTTGAGGTTGAAGACATCAAGCGGCTCGCTCACCAGCCCGCGCTCGATGAGCTTCTCGGCCACGATGCCGCCCAGCCCTTCGAGATCGAGCGCCTTGCGCGCTGCGAAGTATTCCAGACGTCGCGTCTTCTGCGCCGGACAGCCCGCGACATTCTGGCAGCGCCATGCGACTTCCTCGACGCCGCCTTCTTCCTCCCTCTCCCCCATCGGGAGAGAGGGCCGGGGTGAGGGGGGGCGTGGACCTGCGGCATCCGTTTCACCCGTCGCCCGTGCCGGCGACTTGCAGTCGCCGTCAGTTGCATTCGTGGCCACGCGGAGCGGCGGTTGCAAACCGCCGGCACGGGGTGCCTTGATCTTGTCCTTCGCAATCGCCCCGCCGCACGCCGGGCACTTGCCGCCGACGTGCTTGAACAGATCAAAGTCTTTCGCGCCATCAGGCCGCTTCGTTTTCATCACCTCGAAGACTTCGGGGATCACCATGCCCGCCTTGCGGATGACCACCGTGTCGCCGATGCGGATGTCCTTGCGGCGGATCTCGTCCTCGTTGTGCAGCGTGGCGCGCGCGACGGTCGAGCCTTGCACGAACACCGGCTCCAGCTCCGCCACGGGTGTCAGCACGCCGGTGCGGCCCACCTGCACGGTGATGGCCCGCAGCACCGTCTCGGCGGGCGTGATCCACGGGATGGGCTTGTGAACTATCGCGTAGCCGGGCGCGCGCGTCTTCGCCGGAATGCGCGCGCAGTCGGCGAGGTCGTTGACCTTCAACACGACGCCATCAATCTCGTAGGGCATCCGCGTGCGCAGGTCGCGGTCCTCGTCGTAATCGCAGACGACGTGCTCGTGGTAATGGCGAAGAACTTCGTCAATGCCGTCGCACACCCACCACGCGGACTGCACCGGCAGGCCGAACTCGCGGAGCTTCGCCAGCATCTCGGCGTGCGAGGCGAACTCGATGCCGTCGCACACGCCAACCGCGTAGAACACCGCGCGCACCGGGCGCTGCGCGACAATGCGCGGGTCGTGTTGCTTCAACGTGCCGCTTGTCGCGTTGCGCGCGTTGGGCAACTGCGCCTCGCCAGCGGCGGCGAGCTTGGCGTTGAGCGCGTCGAACTCCCTCGTCGCCATGTAAGCCTCGCCGCGCACTTCGATCAGCGCGGGCGGATGCTTCGCGCCGAGCTGGAGCGGAATCGAGCGGACGGTGCGGAGGTTCGTCGTGATGTCGTCGCCCTGTCGTCCATCGCCGCGCGTCGCGCCGAGCACGAGCTTGCCATCGCGGTAATGGACGCTGATGGAGACGCCGTCCACCTTCGGCTCCAGGATGTAGCTGACGCGCTCTTTGCCGAGCTGCTTACGAATGGTCGCGTCGAACGCACGAAACTGCTCCAGCGTCCGCTCGTCCTGCAAGCGGTTGCGCCGCTCGCGGTCGGGTTCGTCTTCCTTCGTCGGCAAATCAGACGCCGGGATTTTCTCCAACGAAAGCATCGGCTGCGCGTGCGTGACACGCGTGAAGCTTTCGGTAAGCCCGCCGCCGACGCGCTGGCTGGGCAAATCCGGCGTGACGAGGTCGGGGAAGTCCTTCTCCAGCGCGAGCAGCTCGGTGTAGAGCACGTCGTATTCGCGGTCGCTGACTGCCGGGCGCGCCTCGACGTAATAGGCGTGGTCGTGCCGGCGGATTTCGTCGGCGAGGTGTGCGTGGCGGGACTTGGCTTGGGCGTGCGTCATCTGGACGCGCGCAGTTTGCCGAAATGCGCCGCGCCCGCAAAGGCAAAGGCGAATCAGTCATTGCTTCGAACCGTCGATTGACTTGGACCGCCATGAACAACACCTCGTCCCGTCGCCGGTTTCTCGTTGCCACTGCCATCGCCGCCTCCGCTCCCGCACTGCTGCGCGCTGCGGAGGGTCCGAAGCTCAAGGCTGCCGTCATCGGTCACACCGGGCGCGGCGATTACGGCCACGGCCTCGACATCATTTTCACCGGCCGCCCGAACATCGAGCTGGTCGCCGTCGCGGACGCGAATCCCGACGGCCTTGCCAAGATGGCGGCGAAGCTCAAGGCCCCGCGCCAATACGCCGAATACCGCGCGATGCTCGAAAAGGAACGTCCGCAGCTCGTCAGCATCGCCCCGCGCCATTCAGACCAGCATCACGCGATGGGCATGGCGGCGGTCGCCGTCGGCGCGCACATCTGCATGGAGAAACCCTTCACGCCCACGCTCGTCGAGGCGGACGAATTGCTGGCGGCGGCGGACAAGTGCGGCTTGAAAATCGCCGTCGCGCACCAGACGCGCATGGCCCCCGGCGCTGTCCACCTCCGGCAACGCATCGCGGACGGCCTGATCGGCGAAATGCTCGAAATGCGCGCTTGGGGCAAGCAGGACGCCCGCGCTGGCGGCGAGGACATGATCGTGCTCGGCACACATCTCTTCGACCTCATGCGCCTTTTCGCGGGCGACCCGCAGTGGTGCACCGCGCGCGTCACCCAGGGAGGCCGCGACATCACGCCTGCCGACGCGCGCCTGATGAAGGACAACGTCGGCCCCATCGCCGGCGACGAGGTCAGCGCGCAGTTCGGCTTTGCGAAGGGCGTGACCGCAACCTTCACGAGCCGGGGCAAGCTGCGCGAGCACACAGGCCATTGGGGCATCGAGTTCATCGGCACGAAGGGCGCGGCGCGCCTGCTCGCGAATCTCCCGCCGCAAATCTTCCTGCTGAAGTCCAGCGGCTGGAAGCCCGACGGCAAGGCCGACGAGTGGCGCAAGCTGCCGGACGACCCCACGCTCAACATCCCCGCCGCCGCGCAAGGCTTCACGCCCTCCAACGCCCGCCTCGTGGACGACTGGCTCGATGCCATCGCCAGAAACCGCGCGCCCGAGTGCAGCGGCCACAACGCGATGAAGGCCGTCGAGATGGTGATGGCCGTGTATCAGGCCGCGCTGGCCGCCAAGCGCGTGCCGATGCCGCTCGCTAATCGCAAGCACCCGCTCGTCACTTGAGGGTGGCGCGATTCTTTGGCCACAGGTAGGCCCAGATGAAAATCGGAGAATGGCAACCCCGGCATCCATGGAAAACCCCATCTGTGTTTCATCCGTGTCTGGCTGCGGGCCGTGTTGTCCGAACTTTGTTGCTGAAAAGGCCCGGCGGACTGGTAGCGTCCCGCCGTCAAGCCGCCCGCACCATCCATGCAACTGACCCGCATCACCACTGCCGTCGCGCTCCTGCTCGGGACGCTTGTGGCGGCTGCTCAGGGGACCGCGTCGGTCGAGGGCACGGTCACGTTGCCCAAGCCACCGTCGCAGGTGAAAATCAATCCGCGCTACGCGGCGCAGGCCGGGGCGTTGCTCCCGCCGGAGCCGCCCACAGCCGTCGTCTTCCTCGAAGGCGCGCCGCTCCCGGCCGATGACAAGCCTGCGACGAACGTCGTGCAGGTCGCGCAGAAGGGTATGCAATTCGGGCCGGGGCTCATCGCGGTGCGCAAGGGCACGCGCGTCGAGTTCCCGAACGGCGACGACTTTTACCACAACGTCTTCTCCTACTCGAAGGCCAAGCGCTTCGACCTCGGCCGCTTCCTGAAGGACGAGAAGCCCGCCGCCGTCACGTTTGACCAGCCGGGCGTGGTGAAGCTCTATTGCGAAATCCACGAGCACATGCGCGGCTCGGTCGTCGTGCTGGACACGCCTTACTTTGTGAAGTCTGACACGAATGGAGTCTATCGCCTCACGGGTCTGCCCGCCGGCCAGTTCAAGCTGAAGGCGTGGATTGACGACAAGATTTCCTTCGAGCAGCCGGTGGAGTTGAAGCCGGGCGCGGCGTCGCGTGTCAACTTCCCCGGTTCGCCCTGAAGGGAACCACTCACCGGCACTGACCAGCACTAATGAAGAGCCAGCAAGAGCATCTCGGAGCGCCGGCTTCCGGCCGGCTTTGCGCCAGCGGTCGCGTTTCGGTTGGTCGCGCGATAAGCCGGCTGCAAACCGGCGCTCCGCCGATTTGGCAGCCGGTTCCATTAGCGCCAGTCAGTGCCGGTTAGTGGTTCATCAGCCACCCGCCATGCCGCGCCTCAGCTTCCGCTACAAGCTCCTCTTCGCGATGATGCTCGTCGTGGGCGGCGTCTCGGGCGTGACGCTTTTCCTCACACAGCAGCGCGTGCAGGCCGCCTACGAAAAACTCTTTGAGGACAAGCTCGAGGAGCAGCTCACCCACGTCCCGCGCGAACAGGAATTGCGCATCGGTGAAATCAAGAAGGAGTGCGCCCGTTTCGCCGGGTTGCGCCGCATTTTCGCCGCCCTTGAGGAGCGTGATGTGGAGCAACTTTACCTCACGGCCCAGGACGAGTTGCGGGTCATTCTGGGCAGCGACGAAGTTTCCACCAATGCCGGGTTTCAGCTTCCGCCGCCCGCCGCTCTGCCGGAGAAGCCCGCGCCCATGCCGGCTGGACCGGGGGGGAAACTCCGTCCCGCGCTGAAAGACGCCGCGCGCAAGGCCATCGCCGGCAAGCAAGCCCGCGCCCCGCGCGTTCCCTACCTTGGCTTCCTCGATGCGGATGGCAAAGTCCTCGAAGCCCCGGAACTAGGCCGCTTCCTCACCGCCGATCGCCGCTTCTTCCTCGACCGCATCACCCGCTTCGGGAAGGTCATCGGACACCTGCAGGAGCAGCAGGTCGGCTATCTCGAACTCCGCAACGGCCGCATCACCGAGATCATCGTCACTCCCGTCCGGGACGACGAGAAGCTCGTGGGAGCCGTCGTTTACGGCATTCCCTTCTTCGATGTCGCGGCAGACGCCACCGAGCGCGCCATCTCCGAGATCACCGACATCGAGAGCGGCACCCTCCTTGAGGGCAAGCTATACACCCACACCATACCGGAAGTCGTCCGCGTCGAATTGACCCGCCGCCTCACTGACGAAATCACCACACACACGCAGGCCCGGGAAGACCTTCTCATCTCCATCCACGGCATCCCCCATCGCATCTTTTACACCGCGCTCAACGAAGGCTCGCGGCTGCCCATTGCCTACAAGATCGGCCTTTACTCCTGGGAGACCGCTCTCCAAGCCCAGGCCGACCTGCGATCCCAAATCCTGGGCTTCAGTGCCGTGGCCATGTTCATTGCCCTCCTCGTCAGCCTCCTCCTGGCCCACGGCCTCTCCGTGCCCATCCGCGAGCTGGTGGGCGGCACCGAGCAGATCAGCAAGGGCAACTTCAAGGTGCAGGTGCCCGTGCGCGGACGGGACGACATGGGCCAGCTCGCGCAGTCCTTCAACGAGATGGCCGCCGACCTGGCGCTCAAGGAGAAGTATCACTCCATCCTCCACACGATCGCCGACAAGGACGTCGCGCAGCAGCTCCTCGACGGCAAGATCGCCCTCGGCGGCGAGTTGCGCGAGACCACCGTGATGTTCTGCGACATCCGCGGCTTCACCGCACTCACACAGAACATGAACCCCACCGAGGTCATCGCGCTGCTCAACGAGCACATGACCGTGCTCACCAAGATCGTCACCGAGCACCACGGCGTCGTGGACAAGTTTATCGGCGATTCCATCATGGCCCTCTTCGGCGCCCCCAAGAGCTACGGCAACGACGCGCTCAATGCCGTTCGCTGCGCGCAGCGAATGATGGCCGAGCGCGCCAAGCTCAACGAAACCTCGCGCTACCATCTCCAGATCGGCATCGGGCTGGCCAGCGGCCAGGTGCTCGCCGGCAACATGGGCTCCGCCGACCGTTCCAACTACACCGTGCTCGGCGAGCGCGTGAACCTCGCCGCCCGCTTGTGCAGCGTCGCGGCGCGCGGCGAGATCGTCCTCGGCCCCGCGACGCGCGAGCAGCTCGGCGACCTCATCACCGTCGAGCAGATGGACCCGCTCCAGCTCAAGGGATTTAGCGACAGCGTCGTGGCGTTCAAGCTGGTCGAGGTGCGAACGGAACCGCAGACTGTCGCCCAGCCCGCGTGAAAACTCTTCTGACAAACGTGCTCGTGCTGCTGCTCGCAGCTTCGCAACTGGCAAACGCGCAGGAAGCGTTGCTCCAGCGGCTCGACGACGCGCTCACTTACCAGTCGTCGGGCGGCCTCTTCCGTTCCGACCTCAGCGGCTTGGTGGATGTCGAGGGCTACTTCATTGACCATCGCCCGCCTGGATTGCTCTTCGGCAACGCCGACCTGTTCAACCCGCGCCTTTCGCTCTTCCTCGACACTCATCTCGGCTCGCAGTTCTACAGCCTCGTCCAGTTCCGTGCCGACCGTGGCTTCGACCCGCGCGCGATGCCCGATGGCGACGCGCGCTTCGACGAATACCTGCTGCGCTGGACGCCCTGGGAGGACGGGCGGCTGAACGTGCAAGTGGGCAAGTTCGCCACCGTCTTCGGCAAGTGGGTGCAGCGGCACGACTCGTGGCAGAACCCCTTCATCACCGCGCCGCTGGCCTACGAGAACGTCACGACCATCACCGACCAGGCAGCGCCCGGCACCCGCGCGGCGTTTCTGGGACGACGCAACGTCGCGGATACAAAGGCCACGTGGTTGCCGGTCGTATGGGGCCCGGCCTACACCAGCGGCGCGAGCGTCTTCGGGCAGTTGGACAAATTCGACTACGCGTTCGAGTTCAAGAACGCCTCGATCTCCTCGCGCCCGAACGCGTGGGATGCGAAGGACTTGGGTTGGGAAAACCCGACCGTCTCCGCACGCCTCGCGCACACCCCGAACGCCGCATGGAACTACGGCGTCTCCGCCAGCCACGGCGCGTATCTGCTCCCGGCTGCGGACGCGACAGTGCCGGGCGGCTACAGCCGCAGCAGCTACCGCCAGACGACCATCGGCACCGACCTCTCGTGGTCACACCACGGCTGGCAGGTCTGGGGCGAGGCGATGGTGGCTCGCTTTCAGGTGCCGAACGTCGGCAACGCGGACACGTTCACCTACTTCGTGGAGGCCAAATACAAGTTCACCCCGAGCCTCTTCGCCGCCGTCCGCTGGAACCAGCAGCTCTTCGACACCGTGCCGGACGGGGCGGGCGGCGCGCAGCATTGGGACCGCAACATCTTCCGCGTGGACACCGCGCTGAGCTATCGCTTCACGCGCCACCTGCAAGGGAAACTCCAATACAGCCTTTCGCACGAAAATGGTCCGGTTCAGCAGGGAGAACAGCTTTGGGCGGCGCAACTGACGGTAAAGTTCTGAAAGTGGAGTCGGCTCAGGGCAGCCTCTCAGCCCTTTCATGCGTTCGTGACGAGGGAAGAAGCTCGGTTATTTGTGCTTGGGCTCACCCTCTGGTTTCGTCAGAGTATGCGGCGAAAGATAAATTATGGCCCGAACGCAAATGAGTTGGCAGCGGATCAATTGGTATAACACGGTGTTCCTCTTGGGCACGGCGGTCGTGACCTTGACGGCGGTGCCCGTTTACCTGTGGCACTCCGGACTCTCCTTGTTCAACGCGGGCCTCTTCCTCCTGTTCTTCATCCTGACGGGCCTGAGCATCACGCTGGGCTACCACCGGCTCTTCTCCCACCACGCCTTTCAAGCGGCCTGGCCAGTGCGGTTGGTCACGCTCATCTTCGGCGCGGCGGCGTTCGAGAACTCCGCGCTGACGTGGTGCGATGACCACCGTCGGCATCACAAACACACCGACCACGAGGAGGATCCCTACGACATCTCGAAGGGTTTCTTCCACGCGCACATGGGCTGGATCATGTTCAAGCTCGGCGAGCCGCCCACCTTCGCCAGCGTGCCGGACCTCGAGCGCGACCCGCTGGTGCGGTGGCAGCACAAGTATTACGTGGTGATCGGGGTGCTCGCGGGTTTCGTCCTGCCGGCCGTCCTCGGCTGGTTCTGGGGCGGCGCGGACGCCGCGCTCGGCGCGTTCCTCATCGTCGGAGTCGCGCGCACCGTGTTCGTCCATCACTCGACGTTCTTCATCAATTCGCTCTGCCACACCCTTGGCACCCAGCCCTACTCCGACCGCTGCACGGCGCGGGACAGTTGGTTCATGGCGTTCTTCACCTTCGGCGAGGGCTACCACAACGTCCACCACGCCTTCCAGCACGACTACCGCAACGGCGTGAAGGTGTGGCAGTTCGACCCGACCAAATGGACCATCTGGCTGCTCTCCAAGCTCGGCATGGCTTCGCAGCTCCGCAGCGTCCCGGAGGAACGCATCCGCCACGCCGAGATCACCGAGCAACAGCGTCAGCTCGCGACGAAGATGGCCGCGCTGCCCGCTGCCGCCGTCGCGCCCGTGCGCGCCCAGGTCGAGGTCGTGCAGGCCCGGCTCCACGAGGCGTTCGAGCGCTGGGAAAAACTCGAGATCGAATACCGCCGCGCGATGGAGAAGAAGATCGAGACCTCCCGCGAAAAGGTCCTGCAGCTCTCCCACGACTTCCGCGAGGCCCGCGAGAAGCTCGTCGCCGTCTTCCACGAATGGGAACAAACCCGTTCCTCCGCGCTCACCGCGATGCTCGCGGGCGCGTAGTCCAATCTGAAAAGCAAAGCGGGCGGCGAAGGTGACTTCGCCGCCCGTTTCGTTTGTAGCGGCGATCCGTGAGCGCCGAACGGTGGTCGCAGACCGCCGCTACAGTCACTGCTACTTCACCGGCTTGAACTGCACTCCATCCAGGATCACGTGGCCGTCGGTGTCTTTGTTGGAGACGGTCACCGTCGTCGTTTTGCCGGCTGGCAGCTTGAACTTGCCCAGCGAGAATTCGCCCTGCGACTTCTGGTTCACCTTCACCGTCTTCGCCGGTTGGCCCGCGACGCTCACGGTCACGGGGACGTTGCTGGCGCGATTTGGGTTCGGCGCGTTGAAGAGGATGATTTCGTAGTCACCGGCCGTGGGAATCTCCGGCGTGAAGACTGCGGACGACTCGCCCTTGCTTGCGTTGCCGTCGTGCGCGTAACCGTGGCCGATGCGCCAGACGCTGGAGATGGATTCGGACCAATGGCCCGTTTGCTTCGCGTCCTTGTCGTCGAGGACGATTCCAGGCAGCGACTTTGGGTCAATGAACTTTCCGACCGGCCCGGCGCCGCGCTCGGGGCCGGTCCAGTCGAGCACCTGCTTGTCCGCGAGCAGCCGGGCGCGGAGCTTCGCGTAGTTCACTTTCTGCACCGGCACCTTGTCATCAATCGCCATGGCCGCCGCCGTCGCCGCGCTCTGACCCAGCACCATGAACACCGGCTCCATGCGGATGCTGCCGTAGGCGATGTGCGTCGCGCTGAGAGCGACGGGCGCGAAGAGGTTGTCGCACTCGGCGGCCTTCGGAATGATGGCGCGATAGGAGACAGGGTAGGGCTTCATCGGCGGCACCTGCACGTCGCCCTCGTTCTCGACCTTGCCGTTCTTCACGATGCGCTGGCAGTTGTGCGAGTCCATGTTGTAAGCGCCGAGGCCCACGGAGTCGGTGATGGTCTCCACCGCGCGGCAGTTCTTTTCGCTCATCACGTATTCGCCCACGAGCCGGCGCGCCTCGCGCACATACATCTCGCGAGGCCAGCCGTCGGTGTCGAGGAACTCGTCCCGGCTCGGTCCCCAGCTCTGCATCTCGCGGCGCATCTCCTCGGGCACGCGGGTGTCGGTGGCGAGGAAGGTGCAGAAGCCGCGGATGTAAGCCTCGTGCTCCTTCGCGATGCGCTCGCGCGTGGCGTAATCGGCGTTCGGATAATCGTAGTTGCGCCCGATGAAGTCCGTGCTGAAGCCGCCGTTGTTGTTGATGTCGGTCTTGTGGTTGGGCATCCAAATCGGGTTCCAGAACTGCGCGAGCTTCGGGTTCTTGTTCCCGGCCACGAGCGCCTCGGCGTAGCGGCCCAGCAGCTCGAACTGCTTCGCGTCGTAGTTCGCGGGCGGCGTGACGGGCAGGCTGCCGTTTGCGGCCTTGAGCAGCGCGTCCCACTTCGGCTGCGGCATTCCGGCGGGCTTCTGCGCGGGGAGGCGGTTCTTCGGGTCAGTCGTGAAGCAGAGGCGGTAGTTGTAAGCCTGCGTGGCCTTGTCGCCATCGCCGGGCTTGCCGCCGTCACCGGACTGGATGAAGGGCAGCAGGCCGCTCGACCCATCGCCGGGCTTCACATACGGGTCCACCGGCACGGTGAACTGGTGGTGCGGCGTGCTGGCACGGACGCCGTTGAGCGTCTCGCCATAAACCGAGTTCGCCTCGCGCCCGACGTGGAAGGCGCAGCCCGCCTTCGCCAGCAAGTCGCCTTCGTAGGTCGCGTCCATGAACATCTTCGCGCGGAAGACGCGGCCGTTCTCCATCGTGATCTCGGTGATGCGCGGCCCAGTCTTCGTCACAGACTTGAGGCGCTGCTCCAGATACACGGGCGTCTTCGACTCGGCGAGCAGCTGGAAATAAACCTTCTCCGCCACGCGCGGCTCGAAGGTCCACATCGTCGCGTCCGCGCCGCCGAGCGAACTCGCGCCCGCCTGCCCGCCGCGCCGCTTGGCGAAGTAATCCGGCGCGGTCTCCAGCGTCCACGACGCGTCCTTCGCGTAGTGCTGCGCGAGCCGGTGGTAGTAATCGCGCGAGATGCCGCCGATGGCCGCCTTGTTGCCGATGTCCGTCGCGCCGAGGCCGCCGGTGGTGAGGCCACCGAGATACTTGGTCGGGTTGACGATGACGGCGGTCTTGCCCATGCGCGCCGCCTGCACCGCCGCCGCGATGCCGCCGGACGTGCCGCCGAAGATGCAGAGGTCCGCCTCGACGACCTGGGCCTTGAGTGCGCTGGACGAGATGGCCAGCGACAGAACGAGCGCGTGCAACCGAGAGAGTTTCATGCGCCAAGACTGGCAGAGAGCCGGTGGATTTCAATGCTTGCGGCGCACCGGCGGGCGCGAAAACAATCCGCCCATGCACCCGCCGCCCAACCTCGACGACGAGGCGCTCGCCAAGCTCCTGCGCATTGGCGGGCCGAAGTTCGCCGGCAACATGGTGGACCTCTTCCTTGACTTCGCGCCGACCAAACTCGCGGCAGCGGTCGCGGCGGAGCGCAAGGGCGACTGGCAGGGCGTCGAGGATGCGATGCACCCACTGCGCACCTGCGCGAACCACGTCGGCGCGACAGCCGTGCGCTCGCTCGCGGTGGAAATCGAAGACCTCGCCCACGCCGGCGACAGCGCGGCAATCGCCCTGCGGCTGGCCGCGCTGGAGAGTGCGATGAACGAGGTCAAACCCCGGCTGCTGGAGAAGCGCGCGGCGTTTGAAATTTGACTCCCTCGCCCCCATCGGGGGAGAGGGCCGGGGTGAGGGGGCGGGGTATCGCTCCACCACTTACCTCATCGCCATGCTCTACTTCACCGCCGGCAAACTCCGCCTGCCCCAGTTCTGATTCCACTGAAAACAGCGAGGAACCCGTAATTGTAAAAGGCAGGTCAGACAGCAGTGAACAGTGTAACTATTTGTTTGAGTGCTTGTTAGATAAGAAATCGTTGCGTTTTCGGCCATTCCCGTCCTGTAAGCGCCAGTTTTCGCAGTCCAGATGCCTGTTTCCGGGCTGCCAGTGGCGATTTCTGTCCAGTCGTGGACGGCTGCTATCAATGAAATGCACGTTTCCGGGCTGCATCCAGCGATTTCCTGCATGTCAGTCCCGATTTCCTCGTTGCCAGGGGCGATTTCTTCGCGGTCAGTCCCGGTTTCCTGACGGTATCTGGGGATTTCGGGGAGGTAAATGCGGGTTTCCGGAGTGTGAGCGGGATTCGACACCTCACCCTGGCCCTCTCCCCGTTCGAGGCGGAGAGGGAATTAGCAAGGGGAAGCCCGCCTGTGTGTCAGGCGGCAGCCTTCGCCGCCGCGAGATCGCTGCGGCGGGCGGCCATGCTCTTGAAGAACTCGTAGCCTTCGCGCAGGCGGCGGACGCAGACGTCCTTGTCTTCGAGCATGGTCTTGATGATGCGCAGGATGGGTTTCGGGCGCAGGTAGTAGCTGCGGTAGAAGCGCTCCACGTCCTCGAAGATTTGCTCCTTGGAGAGACCGGGGTATTCGAGCGTGCTCTGCTGGAGGCCGTCGCCTTCCACGAGGTCGGTCTTGTCCTTCTTCACGAACCAGCCGTTCATCTTGGCCTGCTCGAACAGCTCGGTGCCGGGATACGGCGCGGCGAGGGAGACCTGGAGGCTGAAGACGTCCAGCTCCTTCGCGAAGTTGATGGTCTGCTCGATGGTCTCCTTCGTCTCGACCGGCAGGCCGAGGATGAAGGTGCCGTGGATGACGACGCCGGCCTTGTGGCAGTCCTTGGTGAAGCGGCGCATCTCGTCGGTGGTCACGCCCTTCTTGATGCGCGTGAGGGTCTCGTCGTTGCCGCTCTCATAGCCGACAAGGAAGAGGCGAAGGCCGTTGTCCTTGAAACTCTTGATGGTGTCGTAGTCGAGGTTCGCGCGGCTGTTGCAAGACCAGTCCACACCGAGCGGGCCGAGCTTCTTGGCGATTTCGCGGGCGCGCGGGAGGTTCGCGGTGAAGGTGTCGTCATCGAAGAAGAACTCGCGCACCTGCGGGAAGATTTTCTTCATGTAAGCCATCTCTTCGGCGACGTTCTGCGCGCTGCGGACGCGATACTTGTGCCCGCCGATGGTCTGCGGCCAGAGGCAGAAGGTGCACTGCGCCGGGCAGCCGCGGCCGGTATACATCGAGACGTAGGGGTGCTGGAGGTAGCCGATGAAATACTTTTCGATTTCGAGGTCGCGCTTGTAGACGTCCGCCACCCACGGGAGCGAGTCCATGTCGGCAATCATCTCGCGCTCGGGGTTGTGTTTGATTTTGCCTTCGCTGTCCTTGTAGGAAAGGCCTTTCACCGTCGCGAGGTCGCGACCCTCGGCGACTTCCTTGCAGGTGAAGTCGAACTCCTTGCGCGCGACCCAGTCAATGGCCCACGAGGCCTTGAGCGTCTCGGTGGGCAGCACCATCGCGTGCGCGCCGACGAAGCCGATCTTGGTGGCGGGCCGCTGCTGCTTGATGGCCTCGGCGACCTTGCAGTCGTTCTTCAGCGAGGGCGTGGAGGTGTTGATGATGACGTGGTCGAAGTCCTTCGCGATGGCGAGGCACTTGGCCATGTCAATGTGGTGCGGCGGGCAGTCGAGGAGCCGGCTGCCGGGCACGAGCGCGGCGGGTTGCGCGAGCCAGGTGGGATACCAGTAGCTGGTGACTTCGCGCGTGGCCTGGTAGCGCGCGCCAGCGCCGCCGTCAAAGCCGTCGAAGGAGGGAGGGGAGAGGAAGAGTGCGCTCATGATTTGGGAAATTGTTCAGTAGTCAGTAATCAGTTTGCAGTTAAGTCAGAGCCACATAATCGCCGGGCTTTAGAGCATCCAGAGCGCGTTGAATCTCTGGAACTCGTGGCCGGAGTTCGAGCCAGTCGTTAGTCGGCAATTCAAGGATGGCGATGCGCCGGCCCGCGAGGTTCTGCTGGTAGCGGAGATTCTTGTCCGCTGTGATGAAGGCGTCGAAATGCCCCTCCGCTTGGCACAGCAAATCTGCGTTCTCCACGCCATTCCAGCCAGCCTGTTCAATCGTGGCAATGTCGTGACCGGTGAGAAACCGGCGAATGGGACGCAGCACGCACTCATCAAGGAGAACCTTCATGCCGCCTTGGCGAGCGCGTGGCAGCCGTGATGCAGCACGGCCTCGGCTTGCTCCCGCGTAACGGTCGGGAACCAGTCGAGAAATTCTTCCAGCGTTGCGCCGGAACCGAGGTTACCCCACAGCGCGTCCACCGGAACGCGCGTCCCGGCAAAGACCAGTCGCCCGCCGAGGATGTTCGGGTTCGAACTCACCGGGAGCGCCTTCAAGTCTTCAGCTTCGAGGACAATCTTCATGCTTGGGCAGCTCACTCCGCCTTCGTCGTCACCGCGCCGTTCGCCTTAATCTTCGCGAGCAGGTCGTCGCGCTGCGATGTGTCGCCGGAGCCGCAGGAACCGCCCGTCGCCGGCGCGTGCGTGTGTTCCTCTTCCTTGCGCGTGAAGGCTCCGCGCGCGCTGGCGGCGGGGTTGATGGCGGCCTTCGCCTCGGCGAGGTGGCCTTTGCCGATGGTCACGCCATTGAAGGCGCGCTTCTCCAAATCAGCGCTGGCGGGATACGGCTTCGGCTTCGCGCCGAAGTTGTATTTCATGTTGATCCACGTGTCGCGTGGCTTGGTGCTCAACGCGCCGCTCGGGTCGTAGCCGCAGTGGACCATGCAGTGCTCGCAGCGCGAGTCGCGCGCCACGCCGTCCACCACGCCGTAATTCTCCCACTTCACCGTGCCGAGCATCTCGCCGTAGGTCGGGTAATGCCCGTCGGTCATCAGGTAGCACGGCGCCTTCCAGCCCTTCACGTTGTAGGTCGGGATGGCCCACGCGGTGCAGGTCAGCTCGCGTTTGCCGGCGAGGAATTCCTGATAAACCGGCGTGCCGAAGATGGTGAAGAGCTGGCCCCATTCCTCAATCTTCGCGAACTTCTTCCGCGTCATGTCGCGCGTGAGGAAGAACTCCTTCGGGTCGCGGCCGAGGCGCTTGACCATGTCCTTCTTCGCGGCGTCGTAATCGTAGCCGGGGGAAATCGTGTGCCCGTCCACGTCGAGCGAGGAGAGGAACTTGAACATGTCCTCGATCTCCTGCACGTCGGTCTCTTTGTAAACGGTCGTGTTCGTCGCGGTCTGGTAGCCGAGAATCTTCGCCATCTTGATGGCGAGCACGCATTCCTTGAAGACGCCCTCGCGCTCGACGATGAGGTCGTGCGTGAACTCCAGCCCGTCGACATGGACGTTCCAATACATCCACTTGCTCGGGCGGATGACGACTTTCGCCTTCGCGGCGGCATCGGCGGTGCGGATGGCCTCGGCTTCCTTCTCGGTGACGAGGTTCTCAGCGACGAGTTGCTGCAGCTTCGGCTCCATCTCCGGCGTGAAAACCGCGGCCAGATAATCCCGCATCTTTTTCCGCATGAACATCGCGTTCGTGCAGATGTAGATGATGCGCTTCTGCTCGCGCAGCCCGGCGACCAGTTCCTCAATCTTCGGATAAATCAGCGGCTCACCGCCGCAGATGGAGACCATCGGCGCGTCGCAATCCTGCGCGGCGGCGAGGCATTGCTCCAGCGGCACCATGTCCTTGAGCGACGTGGAATACTCGCGGATGCGCCCGCAGCCGGTGCAGGTGAGATTGCAGGTGTGCAACGGCTCAAGCTGCAAGACCATCGCGAACTTCGGGGTCTTGCGAAGCTTGTGCTTGATGATGTGACGGGCGATTTTGACCGTCAGCGCAAGGGGAAAGCGCATAGGATTACTGAACTGAAGCGACTTGCGGCACCGGCTCACGCGAAACTTCGAGGCGCTCGGCGGGCGTGGACTGCGTCGGCGTGTGAATCAGCCTCGGCAACAGGAACGTCGCCGGCGACACCGACTGCGAAGTGTGGAAGCCCCCACAGCCAGCCGCCCCGAGCGCGAGCACGGGGAGGGTTGCCAACAGGGGCCGTTTCCAACTAAAACACATCGCAACACTATATGGAGCCGGGCAAAGTCAGCGCAACGCCTTTTTCCGCCGCCTCAAGCAGCGGGTGCCGCGCAGCCCTGTGCCTGCGCCTCGGCCTACTCCTCGCAGCCGTTGTGCTGGCCCAGCCTTTGCCTGCCACGTCCGCCCCGGCGCCCAAGAAACCCGCCGACATCCCCATGTCCACGTTGTCGGCGAAGTTCTCCGACGCAGCGCAAATCAAACTCATCAACGCACGCAAGAAGTTCCAGGCCGACACCAACAGCATCCCGGCGGCCTGGGCGCTCGGTCAGGCGTGCTTCTGGCGGGGGGAGTTCGAGGCCAACGACGAGGAACGCAAGGCCCTCGCGAATGAGGGCATTGCCGTCTGCCGCACCCTGACCATCCACGCGCCCACCGTGCCGGAGGGTCATTACTACCTCGCGATGAACCTCGGACAACTCGCGCGCACGAAGTGGCTCGAAGCCCTCGGCATCGTCAAGGATCTCGAACGCGGCCTGAAGCTCGCCAGCGGCATGAACCCGCGCCTCGATCACGCCGGTCCCGACCGCTGCCTGGGCTTGCTCTACCGCGACGCCCCTGGCTGGCCTGTGAGCGTCGGCGGCAAGTCCAAGGCGCGCACGCACCTGCTCCGGTCCGTCGAGCTTGCGCCGGAATTTCCGGAGAACCACCTCGTCCTCGTCGAGACCTGGGTAATGTGGAAGGAGAAGAAGATTCTCCAGCGTGACCTCGACACACTGGCCGCCCTGCTGCCCAAGGCGCGCCAGCAGCTCACCGGTGGGCACTGGGCCGCGCTGTGGGACGACTGGGAGCGCCGCTGGCAGGAAGTGCAGGCTCGTGCCGGCGAACTGCTGCGGAAGAAGTAGCACGCCGGTTCCCGCGCCCATTTCTCCGCGATGAACGCAGGGGGGAACAGGGCCGCTTTGCAACCGGAAAGCGATGGCCGACCTTTGTCTTGGTTGGACCCGAACTCCGAAGTCGAGGCTGAAAGCCTCAGACATGACACCCCGGGGTAACGCCCCGGTTAGCGGAATAGAAGAATCGTAGCCCTGAAGGGGAGCAACATTTTGTGTGGCCCTTTCAGGGCTTGGAATCTCCTTGCCGGATAACCCGGGGCGTTGCCCCGGGCTGGTTTGTGATGCTCCTTCGGAGCGCCAACTTCGGAGTTCGGGTTGGATGGACAAAGCCGGCTGCAAGCCGGCGCTCCACCACAAGTGCGGCGCAGCTGCTACTTCTGCGCCGCGAGCTGCCGCTCCAGTTCCTTCACGCGCCGGAGCAGTTCCGGCAACCGCTGCGCCGCGAGCAACTGGCGCTTCATCTGCCTGTCGGGCTGCGCTGGCGAGCCGAACCACTTCTCGCCATCCAGTATGTCGTGCATCACTCCGGACTGCGCGGCGATGGTGACCTGGTTGCCAATCTTCAGATGCCCCGCGAGTCCCACCTGCCCGCCGAGGACGACGTAGTTGCCCAGCTTGGTGCTGCCCGCGATGCCGGTCTGCGAAACCACGATGCCATGCTCGCCGAACTGCACGTTGTGGCCAAACTGCACGAGGTTGTCGATTTTGGTGCCCTTGCCGATGACCGTCGCGCCAATCGCGCCGCGGTCCACCGTGGAGTTCGCACCAATCTCCACGTCGTCACCGATGATGACGTGGCCGACTTGCAGCACCTTCTGATGAACTCCGCTGTCGAAGACATACCCGAACCCATCCGAGCCAATGACGCAGCCAGCGTGAAGGCGCACGCGTTTTCCAACCTGCGTGCGCGCGTAGAGCACGACGTTCGGAAACAGCTTCGTGTCCTCGCCCACCACGCAGTTGTGGCCGAGATGATTTCCCCCCAACAACACCGCGCGCGCCTCGATGCGGCAGTGCTCGCCAATGACGCAGTGCGGCCCGATGTAAGCCGTCTCGTCCACGGAAGCCGAATTGGGAATGACCGCCGTCGGGTGGCGCTGCCCTTCGAGCACCGGCTCGGCGAAGAAGAGCGGCAGCACTTTCGCAAAGGCCAGCCGCGCGTTCTTCACGCGAATAAGCGTCTTCGTGGCCGATGTGCGGTCGCCGGCGACGAGGATGGCGCTGGCCGCACTGGCCTCGGCGGCGGCGAAGTAAGCGTCGGTTTCGGCGAACGTCAGATCGCCTCGCTTCGCGCTATCGGCGGGCGCGAAGCCGTTGATGGGCGTGGTCGAGTCCCCGAGGATTTCCCCGTGAACGTGTCTGGCGATGTCAGCGACGGTGTGAGGCATGGCGAAAAATTAATCAGCGTTCAGTAATCAGTGTTCAGTCAGCGGCGGCAGCGGGCCGAGACTTGCCCCACTGAACACTGAAAACTAAATACTGAAAACTGATTACTTCCCCCGCGCATCCACCACCGCGTTCCCCTCCCCCAGCACAATCACCGTCGGTTCCCAGCCGCGCGCCTGCGCCGCGTCCACCTCCGTGAAGCTCATGATCGTGACCTTGTCGCCGATCTTGCCGAGGTGCGCCACCGCGCCGTTGAGCTCGATGGCCCCGGAGCCACGCGGCCCCTCGATGAGGTAGGTCTCCCAGCGTTCGCCGTTGGCGAGGTTGCCGCAAAGGATGCGCTCGTAGGCGAACATCCCCGCCTGCTCCATCAGGTCCGCCGCGATGGTGAGGCTGCCCTCGTAATTGAGCGACGCGCCGGTGACCGTGGCGCGGTGAATCTTCGATTTCAGAACGTGAACAAGCATGGCCAAAGTGTCGAACTCCGAATGGCGAATCCGGAACCGGAGGGCTGGTGCGGAGGATTCTCCATTCCCAATTCGCCGTTCGCCGTTCCCAAGCCGCGTTTGACTTGAAAAACGGGCGGCAATATAAAGTCCGCCGTTCGCAACACAACACACAAACTCCTTTTCCCATGAGCAGAAAAATTCGTTACGGCATGGTCGGCGGCGGGCGCGGCGCGTTCATCGGTGCGGTGCATCGCATCGCGGCGGCGATGGACCAGCAGGTTGAGCTCGTCTGCGGCGCGTTCTCCAGCGACCCCGAACGCTCCAAGGCCAGCGGCGCGGACCTCTTCCTGCCGCCAAGCCGCTGCTACGGCACCTTCGAGGAAATGATTCTCTCCGAGAAGGCCCTGCCCGCCGACCAGCGCATGGACTTCATCGCCATTGTGACGCCGAACCACATGCACTTCCCGCCCGCGAAGATGGCGTTGGATAACGGCTTTCACGTCCTCTCTGACAAGCCCGCCACCTTCGACCTCGCCGAAGCGAAAGCCCTCGTCGCACTCGTCAAGAAGACCGGCCTGCTCTACGGCCTCACGCACAACTACACCGGCTACCCGCTCGTGAAGCAGGCGCGCGACATGATCGCCACCGGCAAGCTCGGGAAGATTCGCAAGGTCGTCGTGGAGTATCCGCAGGGCTGGCTCGCCACGCGCCTCGAGGCCAGCGGCCAGAAGCAGGCCGGCTGGCGCACCGACCCCAAGCGCTCCGGCGCGGGCGGCTGCGTGGGCGACATCGGCACGCACGCCGAGAACCTTGCCGAATACATCACCGGCCTCCAGATTTCCGAACTGGCCGCCGATGCAACGAGCTTCGTGAAGGGCCGCAAGCTCGACGACGACGTGAATGTGCTGCTCCGCTTCAAGGGCGGCGCGAAGGGCGTGCTCCACAGCTCCCAGATTTCCGTGGGCGAGGAAAACAACCTCAACATCCGGGTCTATGGCGAGCTCGGCGGCCTCGAATGGCACCAAAAAGAGCCGAACACACTGCTCGCGAAATGGGCCGACCAGCCCATGCAGGTCTATCGCACCGCGAACGGCTACCTCTGCGACGCCGCCAAGGCCGCCGGTCGCACCCCGCCTGCGCACCCCGAGGGCTACCTCGAAGCCTTCGCGAACATCTACAAAAACTTCGCCAACGCCATCCGCGCCCGCGAAGCAGGCTGCAAGCTTGCCAAGACCGACCTCGCAAACGACTACCCGAAAATCGAGGACGGCGTGCGCGGCATGGCCTTCATCAAGGCCGTGGTGGAGTCCTCCGCGAAGAACGCGGCGTGGACGAAGCTGGAGGTGTGAGAGGCACCAAGGTTGAGGCGGCCTATTCGGGTAGGCGCAATTTCCAGAGGAACTCGCCGACCGCGATGTAAGCTAAATCTTCGATGACAACGGGGGAGTGGTAGATCGGCCCAGACAGATCAAAGCGGCCCAAACATTTTTTTTCCGGCCTGCGGCGAACACAACCAATTCACCGTCATCAGTTCCGACCAGAACTTTCCTGCCGGCGAGAATTGGCGACGCATAACCATGCGCGTCACTCGCAAGCCGACAGTGCCAGATCACTTCCCCGTTCTTCTCATCCAAGGCGAACAACACCGCTCGATGGCCCAAGACATAAACGATGCCGTCCGCCGCAGCAGCCGAACTGTAGGTGCTGCCGAACTCTGGATGCTGAAACTTCCAGCGCACGGACTTCTCAGTCGCGTCGCTCCGGTGCCCCAGTGAGATGGCGTAAAGCGGGGCGTTGGTTTGCGGATCCTCGAAGTCATTGTTGAGACCGAAGTAGATTGTGTTCTTATGCACGGTCGGTGTCCCGACGAAGAAGTGCTTCACGTTGCCTGCGGCATGCCCGCCGGATGGGTCTAGCCGCCAGTCGCGCAGAGACGGATCGTTGCAATTGACCTTCCAAAGCAAATCCCCGGCCTTGGGTTCAAAGCCATACAACCATCCATCACCACCCGGAAAAACTACTTGGTCTTTGGCGTTTACCCGCGCAATGACCGGCGAAGACCATTGGCTATACAGGATGGCCTGTCCCGGCGCTCGACTGCTCCAGACCACCTTGTCGCTCTCCTTGTTCACCGCGAGAAACGACGGTGCGGAACCCGGTTCACTGGGTGGCCAGCAACCTTCGCCGGTAACGCAAAACACCAAGTTGCCCAGCACCACGGGTGAGCAAATCGCACTCCACGCGTCGCCAGCATCTCGTTTGAAGACGCGAAGCTCTCGAACCATGTCGAGTTTCCAAACATAGTCAGCGTCACTTAGCCCGGTGAGTTCCTCCGCCGTGAACGGCCCGTCGTTCTTGCCATCACGGAAACCCTCCGTGTCCACGCAGACCAGTTCGCCACGATTGCTCACATACCACGCCCGCTTGCCTTCCACCCACGGGCGCGAATTGACGAATCCCACCATGTCGTTGACGCGCAATGGATGTCTGGGATGGGCTGACTGCCACAAAAACTCACCCGTCTGGCTGTTGAAGCCCATCACCGCGCCACCATCTTGGATGGTTTTGTGAGTAAGCGGATCTGCTCTATGAAAGCCCGTGCCGACGAGAACCTTGTCCTGCAAGAGCGCCACCCCGCCGGCCATCCAGCCAATCTTTGCACGCCAGACCGCATGCTCCTTGGGCGCTTTGTAGCATTCCCAGACCGGTGCCTTGTTCACTTCACAATCCCGTTGGGCGCAAAGCCCCGGAGCCGATACCAGAAGCACCACCAGCGCTGAAACAAACTGCAGTCGCAAGGTGGTGATCATAGGCACGAAGCTCCCCTATCCAGCCGCCCTGTCAATCAAGTGGTGCACGCCATTCTTCTTGTTGACTCACAAAATCCCCCTGACTGCGGCATCGCGCACGCGCTCGATGATGACCTCCGCCAGCAGGGGTTCGCTGCCGATGCTGGGCGCATACCAGAGTCGCTTGCCGTGACGCTCTGTCGGGTTGCGCCAGGTTGGCTGGCCGCTGCGCAAGCGTTCCTGCACCGCCGCCGCCGGCTCGCCCAGCATCACCGGGATGTCCTCGTAGGAATGCAGGCCGTCGCTGATGAAGAACGGGACCATGACGAGGTTTCGCGCCTGCGCCATCCGCCAGCAGTCCCCGATGCGCGGCTCCTCCTCCATGAAGACCGGGTGAGCCTCCGCATACACGCCCAGCGCGCGGATGAGTTCGACCTGCCGCTCGATGGCCTTGCGGGAATTCTCGTTGTTGCCCGTGCCGTGCCCGGCGATGAAGAGGGCAGTGTTGGACGGTTTGGGCAACGCCGGGAAGGGATACCGCTCCACAACGGCGCGCGCCCGGGCCAGCAGGACGTTGGTCATGTTCGGATGCGTCCCCACCGGGCCGCAGTAGTGCAGCGTCTGTCCGCCACGCTGCTGCACACGGGGGAAGTCTTTCTGGCCGGGCTGGCAGAAACCAAGTTCGCGCGGAATGACTTCCTCCGTGAAATACCCCTCGCTGATGAACAGCGGCACGACGAACACCCGCGGCGCGAACACACCCCGCAGCACGCCGCATACGGCCGGTTCCTCCTTCCAGAAGCACTCCACGACCTGTGCGAACACCCCGCGCCGCCGCAGTTCAGCCGCATGCTGATGCGTCGGCGCGGCAGAGTCCGCGTTCAACGTCGAGCCGTGCCCGACCAGCACCAGCGCGGCGTCCGAGTAGGAGTCATTTGCCACGCGCCATAAGTAGCGCGGAACCGGGCAAAGCCCAAGCCTGTTCCCGCAACGCGGCCCTGAACTTTGCACCTTGAACTTTGAACTTGGAACGTCACCCTCCCGCCGTCTGCCATGACTCCGCCGCCGCTCACTCAAACGCAGCGCACCGCCGTCCGGCTGACCAACGTCACCAAGACCTTCGGCACCCACACCGCCGTCAACCAGATCTCCCTCGCGGTCCCCATCGGCTGCACCTACGGCTTCATCGGCCCCAACGGCTCCGGCAAGACCACCACCATCCGCACCATCCTCCACATCTTCCACCCCGACTCTGGCGAGGTGGAAGTCCTCGGCGAGCGCAGCACGCGGGCCGCGAACGACCGCATCGGCTACTTGCCTGAGGAGCGCGGCCTCTACAAGAAGATGACCGTCCGCCGCGTGCTCGCCTACTACGCTACGCTCAAGGGCATGAACCGCGCCGACACCGCCCAGGGCATCACGCATTGGCTCGCGAAAATGGGCCTGACCGAATGGGCCGACAAGAAAGTCGAGGCGCTCTCCAAGGGCATGGCGCAGAAAATCCAGTTCATCGCCGCCGTCATCGCCAAGCCAGAGCTGCTCATCCTCGATGAACCCTTCTCTGGCCTCGACCCCTTGAACCTCGAGGTCATCCGCGCCGCCATCCTCGAACTCCGCGCTGCGGGAACCACCGTCATCTTCAGCACGCACGACATGGCGATGGCCGAGACGATGTGCGACTTCATCTTCATGATTTACCGGGGCAAAAAGGTGCTCGACGGCACGCTCGCCTCCATCCAGCAGAGCTTCGGCGAGGACACCATCCGCGTAAGCTGCGCGGGCGGTGCAGACCTTCTGCGCAGCCTGCCGGGCGTCGAGCTGGTGCGCGACCTCGGCCAGTCGCAGGAACTCCGCCACGCCGACTCGCAGTCGCTGCTGCGCGACCTCGCTACGCGCACGACCGTCCGCCACTTCGAGGTCTGCAAGCCCTCGCTCCACGACATCTTCATCCGCATCGCCAAACCGGACTCGCAGGAGATGCAGGCGGCAAAGACGACGGGAGGTGGGTCGTGAATGCGACTCAAGCGAATCTTGAACAAGACGGCTTCGCGCTGGTGCCCGGAGTGCTAGACGCGGCGGAAGTGGAACGCCTCCGCGTCGCGCTCGGTCCGGTGAATGGCGCGGGGCGGCGCGGCTTGCTGGGCTTGCCGGTGGTGGCGGAACTCGCGCGGTCCGCGCGCTTGCTCGACTTGGTGCGCCCACACTTACCCACTGCGTCGGTGCCTGTGCGCGCTCTCTATTTCGACAAATCGCCGAATACGAACTGGCTCGTCCCGTGGCATCAGGACCTCACATTGGCGATGCGCGTGCGTGCCGAGTCGCCGGGCTTCGGCCCGTGGAGCGTGAAGGACCGGATCCCGCACGTGCAGCCACCAGTCGCCTGCCTGGAGCGGATGCTGGCCGTGCGCTTGCATCTCGACGCGGCAGACGCGGCCAACGGCGCGCTTCGCGTCCTGCCCGGCACGCATCGCACGGGCCGGTTGACGGCTGAGAGCATTCAGCAACTGCGCGCCGACCGGGCGGAACATCTGTGCGCGGCCGATGTCGGGGATGCGTTGCTGATGCGGCCGCTGCTGCTGCACGCCTCCAGTCGCTCGGACAGCCCGCGTCACCGGCGCGTGCTGCACTTGGAATTCGCCGCCTTCGACCTCCCGGAAAACCTGCGCTGGCACGAAGCCGCCTGAACTCGCCTTGCCCATGAACAAAATCTGGCGCGTCGCTGCCACCGAGTATCTCAACGCCGTGCGCAGCAAGGCGTTCATCATCGGCGTGCTGGCGGTGCCGGTCATCATGGCCATCTCCATCGGCGCGCAGTTTTACGCGCAGAAGAAGACCGACGTCACGCCGCGCCGCTTCGCCGTGCTGGACCGTTCCGGGCAGCTCTACGCGCCGCTCGCCGCCAAGGCCAAGGCCCGCAACGACGCGATTCGCGCCGGCGGCCAGTCCGTGGCCGTGCCGCTCCCGGGCCAGTCGCTCAAGGTGGACTTGCCGCCGCAGGCCGAGTTCGTGCCGGAGGAATTCAAGTTCGCCAGCGATGACTTGAAGGCCGCCGAGTTGCAACTCTCCGAGCGCGTGCGGCGCAAGGAGCTGTTCGCCTTCATCATCATCGGCCCGAACCTCCTCGACGCGCGCGCGACCAACGGCGCGGACGTGCTCTACCACACGCAGACACCGACTTATCAGGACTTGCCCGCTTGGCTGGAGAGCACCTTGAGCGCGGAGGTGCGTGAGCGCCGCTTCACCGCGGCGGGCGTGGACTCGCGGCAAGTGCGCGAGCTGTCGCGCGGCGTGCCCGTGCAGCGCCTCGGCCTCGCGGAGCGGAAGGCCACCGGCGAAGTCGTGCAAGCCAAGCGTGAGAACCGCATCGCCACCATGCTCGTGCCTGTGGGCGGAATGGTTCTGCTCTACCTGGTGGTGATGACCAGCGCGCCCGCGCTGCTCAACACGGTGCTCGAGGAGAAGATGCAAAAAATCTCCGAGGTGCTCATCGCCAGCGTGCCACCGTTCCAGCTGATGTTGGGCAAGCTGCTGGGCACGGTGCTCGTGTCGCTGACGCTCTCGGCGCTTTACGTGGGGAGCCTCACGTGGGTGCTGTGGCAGTTCGGGCAGCTCGGCAACGTGCCGGGGCAGCTCTTCGCGTGGTTCTTCCTGTTCCAAGTTCTCGCGCTGCTGATGTATGGCTCCATGTTCATCGCCATCGGCGCCGCGTGTAACGAAATCCGCGACGCGCAGAGCCTGATGTTCCCGGTGATGATGGTGGTGATGGTGCCGTATCTGATGTTCATCCCGGTGATGCAGTCGCCGGCCAGCCCGTTCTCGCGTGGCGTCTCGCTCTTCCCGCCGGCCACGCCCATGCTGATGTTCCTGCGCATCGCGATTCCGCCCGGCCCCGCGTGGTGGGAAGTGGCGCTGGGCGTGGTGCTGACGGTGGTGTTCATGCTCGGCTGCGTGTGGGCCAGCGCGAAGATTTTCCGCATCGGCATCCTCTCGCAGGGGCAGGCCCCGAGCTTCGCGAGGATGATCAAATGGGTCGTGTCGAAGTAAGTCCGTGCCGGCGGCTTCCAGCCGCCGTCCATGGGCAACGGAAGCACGAATCAGCATCAACCAACCTGCCCGCAACTCGGCGGTGGCAAACCGCCGGGACGCGCTCTGGCTTGCGTCTCGCCGCCGGGAGTATTGAATAACTACCGCAATGAAACTAGATCCCCTCGCTCCGATCCTCGCCGTGCTCGCCGGCCTTGCCTCCTTCGCCACCGCCGCCGACCCCGCAGCCGCAGCCACGCACGTTCCGACGAACTTGTTCAAGCTCTCTGACCCCGACCTCGAAATCACCGTCTGGGCCGCGTCGCCGCTGTTGAAGAACCCTACCAACATCGACACCGACCAGCTCGGGCGCATCTGGGTGGCCGAGGGCGTGAACTATCGCAGCCAGTCGAAGCGCCAGCCCGAGGGCGACCGCATCGTCGTGCTGGAGGACACCGATGGCGATGGCCGGGCGGACAAGTCGTGGACGTTTGTGCAGGAGCCGTTCCTGCTCGCGCCGATGGGCATCGCGGTCATTGATAACAAGGTCATCGTCTCGATGACGCCGGACCTCATCGTTTACACGGACGTGAACCGCAACGCGAAGTTCGACCCCGGCGTGGACAAGCGCGAGGTGCTCCTCACGGGCTTTAACGGCCGCATCCACGACCACTCGCTGCACAGTGTCACTGTAGGGCCGGACGGCCAGTGGTATTGGAACGCGGGCAACAACGGCGCGCAGTTCACCGACAAGTCCGGCAAGACCTTCCGCATCGGCAGCGCCTACGACCCTTACTACGGCCGCAGCAATCCCGGCGACCTCGGCTGGAACCCGCGCGAAATCGCCGGCTCGAAGAGCGACGACGGCTTCCCGTGGATTGGCGGCTTCGCGGCGCGCATGAACCCCGACGGCTCCAGTGTGCGCATCATCGGCCACAACTTCCGCAACAGCTACGAGCAGACCATCAGCTCGTTCGGCGACGTGTTTCAGAACGACAACGACGACCCGCCCGCGTGCCGCGTCGCGTTCCTGCCCGAGGGCGGCAACGCGGGGTTTTGTTCGGCTGACGGCAAGCGGACTTGGCAGGCGGACCGTCGGCCTGGGCAAAGCGTTCCGGTTGCACAGTGGCGGCAAGAAGACCCGGGCACGATGCCGCCGGGTGATATTTATGGCGGCGGCTCGCCCACGGGCATCGCGTTCGCCGAGGACAGTGCGCTCGGCGAAAAACATCGCGAGTTGCTGCTGAGTTGCGAGCCGGGTCGCAACACCGTCTTCGGCTACTACCCGAAGCCGGACGGCGCGGGCTTCAAGCTGGAGCGCTTCGATTTCCTCACGACCAACCCCGAGGGCAAGTTCGTCGGCAGCGACTTCATCGGCGGCGCGACCACGGTCACGCGCGAGCTGCACACACTCTTCCGCCCGAGCGACGTGATGGTCGGCGCGGACGGCGCGATTTACGTGGCGGACTGGTTCGACCCACGCGTCGGCGGCCACGCCACGATGGACGACACGCTCGGCGGCACCATCTACCGCATCGCGCCGAAGGGCTTCAAGTCGAAGGTGCCGAAGGTGGACCTCAGCACGCCCGAGGGCGCGGTGGCGGCGTTGCGAAGCCCGGCGGCGAACGTGCGCGGCGCGGCCTTTTATGCGGTGAAGGAGTTCGGCACGAAGGCCCAGCCGGCGTTGGAGAAGTTGTTGAAGGATGAGCAACCGCACGTTCGCGCGCGCGCCATCTGGCTGCTCAGTCACTTGCCGCGCGCGAAGGCCCGCTTGCTCGAACTCATGGCGGACAAGGACGACAACATCCGCCTCGCGACGCTCCGCGCGATTCGCCAGCTCGAGGACCGCGTCGGCAGCGGGCTGCCCAAGCCGTTCCAAGGCGACATGCGCGGCGCGGGCACGAACGACGGCCCGTGGTATGCTTGGCAGTCCGTGAAAGTATGGGCCGACCCCTCCGCCGCTGTGCGTCGCGAGGCCGCGCTGGGCTTGCGCGACGTGGTCTGGCAGACGATGGGCGAGGGCCGCAATTTCTACACGCAGGAGGCGCAGCAGGCTTTCATCGCACTGGCGCAGCGCTTCGATGGCAAGGACCGCGCCTACCTCGACGCGCTCGGTCTCTCCGTGCGCGGTCGTGAGGCGAAGGGCTACGACCTGCTCAAAAATTCCATGGGCAACGCCGACCCGTTGAAGTGGTCGCCGCGCTGGGCGTGGATTGCGTGGCGGTTGCACCCGCCGCAGAGCGTCGCAGACTTCAAGGTGCGCGCGCTGGCTCCGGGCTTGCCGGACGCGGAACGCAAGCGCGCGTTGACCGCCATCGCCTTCAACCGCACGCGCGAAGCTGCCGAGGCGATGCTCGAAATCGCCGCCGCCACGGACAAGCTCGTGAAAGTCGAAGCCATCTGGTGGCTGCTCAACCGCAAGGACAACGACTGGGCCGGCCACGGTCTGGCCAACGCGCTCAAGACGCGCGGCATCTACGACCCGGACAAAATTGAACTCACCGCGGTCGTCGTCCCCGAGCCGCCGAAAGTTTCGCAGCCGTTCTCCCTCCCCGACATTGCGAAGCTCAAGGGCGACGCCAAGCGCGGCGCGCAGTTTGCCACCGCCTGTTACACCTGCCATCGCGTCGGCAAGGAAGGTGTGGAGTTCGCGCCCGACCTCACCGGCTGGGCCGAGCGCAACCCGCTCGACGTCCTGCTGCGCTCCATCATCGATCCGAGTGCGGACATTGCGCACGGCTTCGGCGGCACGGAGTTGACCTTGAAGGACGGCACCGTCATCCACGGTCTGCTGCTCGCCGACGCCGACCCAGTCATCATCATGTCCACCGGCGGCCTCACGCAGACCGTCCCGAAGAGCCGCCTCAAGGACAAACAGCCGCTGGGCCGCTCGCTGATGTTGAGCGCCGAGCAGATGGGCCTAGACGCGCAAGGGCTGGCGGACATGGCCGCTTTCTTGCGGACGAGGTAACCCGGATTACTTCACCACCGGGCGACGGTAAACTTTGTGGACGGCCGCCTGGTCGGTGCATTTCACCAGCAGCTCATCAATGCACACGTGCGGCGGACGGCTGGCGCACCAGACGAGGATCTCGGCGATGTCGTTGGCTGTGAGCGGGACGACGCCTTCATAGACCTTGTTCGAGCGCTGCTCGTCGCCCTTGAAGCGGACCATTGAGAACTCGGTCTCCGCCATGCCGGGGTCAACCGTGCCGACGCGCACGCCGGTGCCGTTCAGTTCAAGGCGAAGCGAGCGGGTGATCATGATTTCCGCCGCCTTCACGCCGCAATACACCGAGCCGCCCTCGTAAGCCTGCCGGCCCGCGACGGAGCCGATGTTGAGGATGTAGCTGCCGGGGTTCTTCACCATGAAGGGCAGGATCGCGCGCGTGACGCGCATGACGCCGAGCAGGTTCACCTGCACCATCGCCTCCCAGTCCTCGTCCTTGCCGTTGGCCACGGTGTCTATGCCGTGCGCGCCGCCGGCGTTGTTGACGAGCACGTCAATCTGCGGCGTCAGCGCGGGGATGCCGTCGGCGAACTTGTTCACGCTCTTGGTGTCGCTCACGTCGAGCTTATGGAAGACGGCACTGGGCGCGCCGAGCTTGCGGGCCTCGGCAGCGACAGCCTCGAGCTTGTCCGTGCGGCGGGCGCCGAGGATGAGGTTGCAGCCCTCGGCGGCGAAGGCGCGCGCGGCGGCGGCCCCGAACCCGCTGGAAGCTCCGGTGATGAGAACCCACTTGTTGGCAAGGCGTGATGACATGGTAGTTGTTCGTTTTTTAGCGCGCGGAGTTCTAGCTGGCCAGCTCGGAGCCGCAAAGAAAAAAGCCGGAACCGTGTGCGTTCAAAAGCGGCCGTCGCGGCTCTCGAAATGCGTGGGCTTGCCAAGGTCGGAGCCGCCACGCATCACCCAGTCCGCGACCCAGCCGAGGAGTTGGTCGGCCGGAACGCGCGGCGGGCCGAAGCGGGTGAGTGCCTGGCTGGCGTTGTTCAGGAGCGCGGCTTCGCCCTCGGAGCCGGTGAAGGTCACGGCGCGGTTCATGCGGCGGCCCAACTCGTCGGCAACATCGCGGACGCGGAGGAGTTCGGGGCCGGTGAGGTTCAGGACGAACGGCGGCGCGGCGGTGAGCACGAGGGACTGAAGCGTCTGCGCGTTGGCATCGCCCTGCCAGAGGCAGTTAAACCAGCCGATGCCGAGGTCCACGGGCTGGCCGGTCCAGACGCGGCGCGCGAGGTCCACGAGCACTCCGTAGCGCAGCTCGCACGCGTAGTTGAGGCGGATGAGCGCGGTGGGAATGCCGAGCGTGCGGCTGAAGTGCTCGAACATCCGCTCGCGCCCAAGACAGCTCATGGCGTATTCGCCGACGGGCTGGGGCGTGTCGGTCTCGACGGAACCGCCGCTGCTGACGGGGACGAGGCCGTAGATGTTGCCGGTGGAGAAGGCGACGATGCGGCTGCGGCGAAACTTGCGGCACACGACGGATGGCAGCCACGCGTTCATCGCCCAGGTGAGCGACTCTTTGCCGGTCGAGCCAAACTTCATCGCGGCGCAATAGACGACGTTCTCCACCTCGGGCAGTTGGGCGACTGCTGTCTCGTCCAGCAAGTCGCAGCGGATCGTCTCGATGCCGTGCGCGTTGAGCGAGGTGAGTTGGCTGGCGTCGGAGAAGCGCGAGACGCCGATCACGCGGCGGCGCACGCCGGCGGTGTCGTAGGCGCGCTTCGCCATGCGGGCGAGCGTGGGACCCATCTTGCCGGCGACGCCGAGAAAGAGGATGTCGCCGGGCAGCGCACGGAGAGTCTCGATGACGCCGGGCGTCGGCTCACTGAGCCGGTCTTCCAACTCGGCGATGTTGGCGGGGAGAGTCATGCAGCCACAGATGGACACAGATCAACACAGATGCTGACAGAGGCGGCGCTCCATCTGTGCAAATCTGTGTTCATCGGCGGCTCCTTACTTGAGCAGCTTGCCGACGAGCTTGGCGAGTTTGCCACCAAGGCTGTGGTCAATCACGGTCCGGTGGCCGACGACGGTGGCGCAGCGGAAGCAGAGGAGTTCAATGGTCTGCGAGCCAGGGACGGCTGAGGCGCGTTCGCCCACGGGCTGGGAGGTGCCGCACTTGGGGCAGTGGAGTTCCGACGCCTTGAACTCCTTGAACTGCCGGCTCACGGTCAGAGCTTGGCGAGGATGCGCAGGATGTCGGTGAGGACTTCCACGGGCGACTGGGTGGCGTTGACGTCGTGGACGACATCGGGGCCGTAGAAGTCGAGCACTGGCTTGGTCTCCTGGTCATAGACTTGGAGGCGCGTGCGGATGACATCGAGGTTGGCGTCGTCGAGGCGGTTGTCGCGGAGCGCGCGGCGCTGGAGGCGTTCGACCATCTTGTTGCGATCGGGGCAGGTGAGGTGCAGCAGGCCGCGGACGTCGAGCGTGCCTTGGAGCATCTTGGCCTGCGCGGCGTTGCGCGGGATGCCGTCGAGCACCACGGTGTCGCGCTCGGGGTTGAAGCGGCCGAGCATGGTGTTGGCCTGGATGTTGTTCCGCCAAAGGTCCACGGTGGCTTCATCGGGGACGAGTTCGCCACGGCTGGAGTAGTCGAGGAAGGTGTGGCCCAGTCGGCTGTCGGCGTTGAGATTGCGGAACACGTCGCCGCAGGCGCAATGGTAGTAGCCGGGGATGGTGCCGAGGATTTTTCCCTGCGTGCCTTTGCCGGAACCCGGCGCTCCGAAGAGGAGAATCGTGCGTAGCTTCATGCGTTCAGCCGTCCTGAGGGCGGAGGTGGATTTCCTGAATCTCGACAAGCTGCATGGTCTCGTCGAGCGAGCCGCCGCCCTCCTGCGGGCAGTTCACGACCAACTCGGTCTGGTTGATGCTGACGATGCGCTTGCTCCAATGCTCTCCGCCGGTGGCGGTGACCCAGACGACCCACATGTCCTTCTCGGCAGGGCCGGGGACGGCCTTGAAGAAGCCAGCGAACTTCGTCTCGATGAAGCGCTTGTTGATGTTGGTCTCGCCCCGGCGATAGACGACGGGTTCGAGGCTGGCCGGCGCGGCGGGCGCGCCCGGCGCGGCGGGGGCTTTGACGGGTGACGGCGCGGCCACGGCGACCGGAGCGCCGGGTTTGGCGGTGGCGACGGGCTTGGCCCCGGATGCTGGCGCGGGCTTGGCCTTGGCCTTGCCGAGGACGAAGCCTTTCTTCTCCTCCGGCTTGTGTCCCTCAGCCGCCTGCAAGGCAGCTTGCTCGACGGCGTTGGGCTTGCGCTCGTCCTCGTTTTGAACCGGCGGCATGATGAGAAATGCGATGGGCGAGAAGACTCCCACGCCTGGAATCGCGGCCAACCCCATGACAAGGTTCCTTGGGCGGCGGCGGTAAACGGACACCTCGTAGCCGGCGTAGATCGTGGCGGCGTAGCACATGACCAGGCTCAACCAGCCAATGCCCGTGCCGAGGATTCCGCCGATGATGCCGGGGCTTTCCGGCAGCTCCGGCTTGGACTTCACCTCGGTCCATTTTGCCGGCGGGCGTTTGGAGACGGCTACTTCGGGCACGACCGCTTCGGCGCCACCTGCGGCGGGAGCGGGTTCGTCAATGAGCGGCTCGACGAAGGGACGGGCCTTGGGATTCTTGGCGAACTCCTTCAACCCCTCCTGTGAGAAGCTCGCCCACGGTGTGCGGGGTTGGACCTTGTTGTCGGCGTCCTTGATGACCACACCCTTGTCGGTGAAGGAAATCGGTTCGCCGGAAAGTGACTTGCCGTCCTTGAGCTTGTAGTCCGCCGCGCTGGCCATCGAGGCGAGGGTCAGCGTGAGCGACAAATAAAACGGAAGCCGTTGCATGGTTCGCGATGTTGACCAAATCCCCGCGACGGGCAAACAGAAAAATGCGGCGCAGCGAAAAAGTAGTCAGCGGTCAGCGACCAGCTCTCAGAAAGGCTGCGACAGAGTCTGGCCCCGCTGACTGCTGACCTCTGTCCGCTGATCGCTCCGCATTTTCCTGAGTTGCGCCGCCTTCCGGCGTTCCCCTACGCTGCGCGGACGTTTTGACATGAAAGTTTACATCGACGGCAAGTTTTACGACGAGGACAAGGCGAAGATCTCCGTCTTCGACCACGGCCTGCTTTACGGCGACGGCATCTTCGAGGGCATCCGCGCCTATCACGGCAAGGTCTTCAAGCTGAAGGAGCACATTGACCGGCTCTACTACTCGGCCAAGGCCATCCTGCTCACCATCCCGATGACGCCCGCCGAGATGACCAAGGCCGTCGTGAACACCTGCCGGAAGAACAAGATCAGCGACGGCTACATCCGCCTCGTGGTGACGCGCGGCGTGGGCACGCTGGGCTTGAACCCAAACCGCTGCAAGGCCCCCTCCGTCATCATCATCGTCGGCAAGATCCAGCTCTACCCGCCCGAGCTTTATGCGCGCGGCATGGACATCGTGACCGTGGCGACCACGCGCAACCTGCACAACGCCGTGAACCCGGCCATCAAGTCGCTCAACTACTTGAACAACATCCTCGCCAAGATCGAGGCCAACAACGCGGGCGTCGAGGAGGCCATCATGCTCAACTCCGACGGCTACGTGGCCGAGTGCACGGGCGACAATATTTTCATCATCAAGGGCAATGAGCTGCTCACGCCGCCGCTCTCCGCCGGTGCGCTCTACGGCATCACACGCGCGACGGCGCTGGACTTGGGCCGCGAGCTGGGCTTGAAGACCGGCGAGCCGAACCTCACGCGCTACGATCTCTACAACGCCGACGAATGCTTCCTCACCGGCACCGGCGCGGAGATCATCCCGGTGGTGAAGATAGATGGTCGCGTCATCGGCACCGGCAAGCCGGGGGCGCTCTCCAAGCAGCTCATCGAAAAGTATCACGCCTTGACGAAGGTCAGCGGCGAGCCAATTTGACGGGCAGCACTTCTCCCCATGCTCTGCAACGTCTGCAAACTAAACGAAGCCAAGGTCCACCTGACCAAGATCGTCGGCGACAAGATGCAGAAGGTGGACCTCTGCGAAGATTGCTCGAAGGAAAAGGGCGTGGACGATCCCACCACCTACTCGTCCGAGGACACGTTCCTTGGGCAGATATTGGCGGGAGAGCCGGCCGCACCCGAGCCATCATCCACCGAGCCGACCGTGAAGTGTCCCACCTGCGGCTATTCGCAGGCGGACTTCAAGAAGGCCGGCCGCTTCGGCTGCTCCGATTGCTACGCGACCTTCGGCGAGGGCCTCGAAGGAATGCTCAAGACGATGCACAAGGGCGTGCGCCACACCGGCAAGTCCCCCGCCGCGTTCCAGCAGACCCGCGCCGAGGCGCAGAAGCTCAAGCTCCTCCAGAAGCGCCTCGACAAGGCCATCGCCGAGGAAAACTTCGAGGAAGCCGCGCAGTTGCGCGACGAGATCAAGCGAACGAAGTAGCGGGCAGTTTCGGGTTTGGAGTTTCGCGTTGACCGCAGTGGCGACGCCCTCAACGCGAAACTCCAAACACCAAACTCGAAACCAAACATGACCATCCACGAATTCCTCGCCCCGCCCGCCGTCTCCTGCCAGCGCAGCGGCCCCAACGACCAGATCGTCATGTCCAGCCGCGTGCGGCTGGCGCGCAATCTCCGCAAGCTGCCCTTCCCCTCGTGGGCCAAGAAGCCCGACCGCCTCCGCGTGCTGGAGACGATCCTGCCCGCCGTCGAGAGCCTGCCTCAGCTAGACCCGCACTTCGCCTCGGCGATGGACGATCTCACGCCTCTCGACAGGCAGATCCTCGTCGAGCGCCACCTCATCAGCCGCGAGCACGCCGCCAAAAGTGCTGGCAGCGGCCTCGTCGTGAACCAGGAGGAAAGCATCTGCGTGATGATCAATGAGGAGGATCACCTCCGTATGCAGGCACTCCGCCCCGGCCTGCAAATCAAAGCCTGCTGGCAGGCCATTGACGCGCTCGACTCCGCGCTCGAGACCAAGCTCGATTACGCCTTCTCGCCGGAACTCGGCTACCTCACGGCCTGCCCCACGAACCTCGGCACCGGCATCCGCGTCAGCGCCATGCTGCACCTGCCCGGCCTCGTGTTGGCCGAGGAGATCACCCGCATCATCAACGCCGCCAACAAGCTCAACTTCGCCGTGCGCGGCCTCTACGGCGAGGGCACCGAGGCTCTCGGCAACGTCTTCCAAGTCTCCAACCAGATGACGCTCGGCGAGTCCGAGACGCAGATCATCGAGCGCATCAGCAAGGCGCTCAACCAGATCATTGAGGAGGAGGAGAACGCGCGCGCGACGCTGCTGGAGAAGAAGCCCAAGAGCGTCTTCAACCACATCGGCCGCGCCTACGGCATCCTCGCCAACGCGCACACCATCAGCTCGAAGGAGACGATGAACCTCCTCTCGCTCCTGCGGCTGGGCATTGACCTCGGCATGTTCAAGGGCCTGGAGCGTTCGGTTACAGAGGAGATATTCCTCCTCACCCAGCCCGCGCATCTCCAGCAGCAGCACACCGAGAAGCTCGGAGCAGAGGAGCGCGACATCCTCCGCGCCGACATGGTGCGCGACCGCTTGCGTTCCGTGCAGCGCCCGCAGGCACCGAAGTAACGCAGGTCACTTCGCCGCCGCCACCGCTTCGTCCGTCGCCTCGGCCAGCACACCGAGCGCTTCCACCAGCGCCTCGCGTGGAATCGTCAACGGCGGGGCGATCTTCACGGTCTGGCCCCATGCGCCGACCGGCGCGAAGAGCAGCAATCCTTTCCACATGCAGCGTTCGATGATCGCGTGCGCGAGGTCGTGATCAGGCTGCTTCGTGCCGGGCTTCACCGTCTGCATTCCCGCGACTAACCCGCGCGCGGTGACCTGGCCGATAACGTTCGGGTGCTTCGCTTGAATCGCCTTCAACCCCGCCAGCAAGACCGGCTCCAGCGCGGCGGCGTTCTCCGTCAGCTTCTCGCGGATAATCTTCCGCACGCTCGCCAGCGCGGCGGCGACGCACACCGGGTTGCCTGTGTGCGTGCTGGTCATCGAGCCGGGCGGGAACTGGTCCATGATGCTCTCTCGCCCGATGACCGCCGAGATCGGCAGCGAGCTGCTGATGCCCTTGCCGCAGCAGATCACGTCGGGCGACACACCGTAATGCTCGAACGCCCAGAACTTGCCCGTGCGCCCGAAGCCCGCCTGCACCTCGTCGAACGTCAGCACGATTTGATGCGCGTCGCACCACGCGCGGAGCTTTTGCACGAACTCTACCGGCGCGAAGTCCGGCCCCACGCCCTGATACGTCTCCATGATGACGCCCGCCGTTGTCTCCGGCGTGAGGCCGCGCGCGCCGACTGATTTGAGGAAGGACTCAAAGCTCGTGTCCTGCTGCCAGTAGCCGTCCGGGAAGGGCGCGGTGATGATCGCGGGGTCCTCGTTCACGATCCAATTCTTCTGCCCCGCCATGCCACCCGCCTGCTGCGATCCGAGCGTGCGCCCGTGGAAACCGCGTTCCCATCCGATAATGCCGATCTTCTTGTTGCCGCCGACCTTGATGCCGTGCGCGCGGCTCAACTTGATCGCGCACTCCGTCGCCTCCGAGCCGGTGGTGAGGAGGAAGACTTTCCGCAAGCCTTCCGGCGCGAGCGCGGCCAGCTCGCCCGCCAGCTCCGCGCGCTCCTCGCTGGGGAAAACGTAGTTGTGCAGCAATCCGCTGTTCACCTGGTCGAGGATGGCGCGCTTCACCTCCGGCGCGCAGTGGCCGGCATTCGTCACCAGCACGCCGCTGGACCAGTCCAGCCAGCGGTTGCCGTATTTGTCATACACGAAGATGTCCTGCGCGCGGTCCCACACGATGGGCGGCTGCCCGCGCATGGACTGCGGCTCGAAGTGGCGGAGCTTCTCCAAGGTCGGCACCGAGTCCGGGTGCGGCACCGGGGTGACGATGCGGCGATACTTGGTTTCAACGTGCGGAACCGTCCGCGGCGTGATGCTGAATTCTTTGCCCATAAATAGTGCGCGGGATTAAACGATCTTCGCCTCGTGCTGGCGAGCCGTCCTGTTCAACTCGGACAAAGACGTCCGGCCCTCGTCCGCGAGCCAACGCTCGAAGTTCGCTTTGCGCGCGGACCAGTCGGCGTCGAGCATGGCGAACCAGGCGGTGTCGCGGCTGCGGCCTTTCACGACCATGTGCTGGCGGAAGAGGCCCTCAAACTGGAAGCCCAGCCGCAGCGCGGCGGCGTGGCTGCGGGCGTTCTCCGCGTTGCACTTCCACTCCACGCGCCGGTAGCCGAGGTCGTCGAAGAGATGCCGCAGCAGCAGGAAGACGGACTCGGTGTTGACCGGCGTGCGTTGCGCGGCGAGGCCATACCAGATGTGCCCCAGCTCGGCGGTGCCGTGCGCCGGCGTGATGCGCATGACGGAAATCAAACCCACGCAGCGCTCCCATGCCGGCCACTTGCAGTCGCCGCTCCCGTCGGGTGTCCTTTCAGACGGCGATTGCAAATCGCCGGCACGGAGGGTGAAGAACAGCGGGTTTGCGCCTTCCTGCAATCCACGAAGCCACTCGCGGAACTCCGCCTCGCTCGCGAACGGTCCATAAGGGAGGTGAGGCCAGATCGCCCGCGCTTCCGCCGGCTCGTGGCCCGCCTGATACAACTCCGCCGCATCCTCGTCCGCGCGCAGCGGCGTGAGCCGGACGGGGCGGCCCTCGTGCGTCTGGCGTGGCGGCACGGGCCACGCGGCGGGGAATTGTCGGGCTGCGTTCATGTGCGGCAGCAGTTCAAACCAAACACCGTGCGCTGGCTACGCGAATTGTCCCTCCTTCCGGTGCTTTTGTGATGGAGCAGCAGGCTTGACCCACCGCGCGCTTCACCGAAACCTCCGCGCATGACCACCGCGCAATCTCGCCGCCGCTTTCTTCGCTCCTCCGCCATGCTTTCCGTGCTCGGACTAGGCCCGCAAATCTTCGTGCCACGCACGCGCGCCGCATCTCCGCTCTCGCCGTCGAACGAGAAAATCCAGAAGGCCCGCGAGGTCGGGTTGTCCGTGCTCAAGCCGAGTCAGCGCGATCTCGACTACGGCTTCAAGCTGCACGCCGAGTCGCTCGTCTTCGAGAGCTACGGCTTCGCCCCGCGCGCGGCGCTGGACGGTGCGAAGTTTGGAGTGTTCGCCGCTGGCGGTGCGACGGACGCCGAGCTGGCCGACTTGCGCGAGGAGATGAGCATGACGCGCTGGGCCACGGATGCGGGCGAGCGGCAGGAGTTTCTCGAAGCCTTTCGCGCCGCTGGCGTGACCTGCGTTTTCCAGAACACCGGCGAGGAGGGGAGCGACCCGTTGCGGCTCATCAAGCGTCTCGCGCGCTTCACCCACGCCACCGACCTCGCGCGCGCTGACTGCTTCAAAGCCGCGACGCCCGACGACATCGTCGCCGCGAAGAAGGCGGGCCGGCAGTGCCTTTACTTCACGACCAACGGCGTGCCGTTGCGCCAGCAATGGGAGAGCGTGCGCGACGAACTGCGGCTCATCCGCATCTTCCAGGAGCTGGGCGTGCAAATGATGCACCTCACCTACAACCGCCGGAATCCCATCGGCGACGGCGCGGGCGAGCCGAACGACGGAGGTCTCTCGGACTTCGGCCACGCGGTCGTCGCAGAGATGAACCGCCTCGGCGTCATCGTGGACGTGGCGCATTCCGGCTGGCGCACGAGCCTCGAAGCGGCGCAGGCCTCGAAGAAACCGATGGTCGCGAGCCACACGACATGCGGCGGGCTCTACAAACATTTTCGCGGCAAGCCCGACGAGACGGTGAAGGCCATCTGCGACACCGGCGGGCTGATTGGCATCTGCTGCATCCCTCGCTTCCTCGGCGCGAACGGCGACCTCGGCGCATTCCTCGACCACGTTGACTACGCAGTGAAGAAGTTCGGCGCGGACCATGTGGCCATTGGCCCGGACATCTCCTACATCTCGCGCAACGAGGAGGCCGAGCGCGCGAAAGTTCCGAAGCGCAAGGACGGCTCCTCGCCCGTCTCCGCTGCTGGCGCGCGGTGGGAGCACCTCTGGCCCGCCGATGATTACCGCCCCAAGCCGCATGCGGACGCGAGCCTCGCCTGGACCAACTGGCCGCTCTACACCGTCGGCCTCGTCCAACGCGGCCACAGCGACGCGGTCATCCGAAAGATTCTCGGCGAAAACATGCTTCGCGTCGCGCGCGCGAACTTCCAGCACGCGTGACTCACGGCACTTTCGGCAATGCGAGCGTCAACGCAGTCGTGGACCAGCTCGCCGCGCTGATGGAGATGAACTGGTTCGTGCCGTGTGGATAGCCAGACTCGAAGTAGCTTTGGATCGGCTTGCTGCGCGAAGTCACGAGCCACGAACCGTCGGCTTGCTGCTTCGAGAGCAGGTAACGCAGACCCTTTCGGTAGGCATCGTCCGACGTGGCGAGTCCGCCAGCCTGATGCAGCGCGACGAGCGCGGTGCTGGTCGCGTAGGCGTCGGTCTCCATGCTGGCGAGCTGTTCCCAGCCGCCGTCCGCACGCTGTGTCTGGAGCAGTTCCAGCGCTGCCTTGCGGAGGTCTGGCTCGCCTGCGCCCGCGACGTGCAGAGCACGCATGCGGAACACTCGGTCTTCGGTGTCTTGCGCCTCTGTCTTCAGCAGCCACGCGCGGACTTGTTCCGTGCGCTGGCCGACACGCTCGCGCTGCTCCGGCGTGCCGAATGTCTTCAGCCCGCGCAACGCAGCGTGCGTGGAGGTGAACAGACTCTGCTCAGTCGGCGGACGGCGCGACTGCGGCTTCCAGTGCTCCAACTCCTTCTGCCAGCGCAGCAGGTATTCCGTCACGGCGGCAGTCGTCGCGTCGGGTTTCCAACCGCCGTTCTCCAACGCCCACAGTGCGTAGCCGGCGGTGTCGGCCTGACCGCCCTGGCCTTTGCCGGCGACGTAGTTCGTCCGGTTCTTGTCGAGGAAGTCGGCGGTGAACTTGACCTGCTTCTGCAACTCCTCCGTGTCTATCTTGAAACCGCGCGACTGCGCCGTGGCCAGTGCCAAGATCGGCAGCCCCTGATTGTGGCAGGTGAAACAACGCTCGCGCTTCTCCATCGAGCCGCGCGCGCCGGCGGTCAGCAGCGGCAGCGACTTCTCGACCGCAGCCCGGATCGCCTCCGCACCCGGCCCTGAAGCTGCGGCCCCCGCCGTGTTGGACTCCGCCGCGATGAGCGCGACGACGAATGCGAGGAGGAAAGCGGAGCGAAGCATGATTGGTGAGGTGTTCTGCCGAGCTTATGTCAGAGCAGCCGCGCTTGGTCAAACTGGGGCTGCGTCAATTTGCGTTCCTCCCGGCTTTGCATCAGCCAGCGGCGCGGTTAGCCTCAGCTCTTACTCGCGAAGCGACTTTCGGCACTCATGGCAACTGACTTCATCCGCATTGGCGGCGCGCGGCAGCACAATCTCAAGGCTGTCACGCTCGCCATTCCGCGCGGCAAGCTGGTGGTGCTCACCGGCCTGTCCGGCTCGGGCAAG
>SXGT01139058.1_pt1 | contig 48894 bp, 32 predicted proteins | sample 3176221 | NCBI WGS metagenome assembly SXGT01 (sample SAMN11356862, study PRJNA531348) | freshwater metagenome | isolation source: freshwater sample F1-120 | place: China: Fuxian Lake, Yuxi | collected 2017-12-25 | reverse complement strand
CCTGCGCCAAGAGATCGCCGCCTGGACCCGGCGTCGCAATCAGCCCTCTTCCAAAATCAACTGGCGTTTCACCACCGACGATGCCCGCGTCAAACTCAAGAAACTTTACCCCTCATTTGATGACTGACGGAGTACTAGTTGCGTTCAACCTCGTCGCATTCGGAGCGGACGGAGTTGCCGACGCACCAATGGACGACGGCTCGGACTCCACTCCTCGCGAGCGGGCTCCATACGACCAGAAACCGGACAAGTTTCTGCACCATGCCCGATGGACACTGGAAACCAATGCCATCGGCCAGGTCTCTGCCAAGACGCCATCGGCGCTGCGTGATGTCGGCGCTCCGGAGATCCCTGCGACAAATGAGAACTTAGCATACATTCAGTTGGAGACGGGGCTTTACTACGACGAGGACGGCAGGCAAATACAGGCGAAAGAGGAACTACAGGTCATGGACGGCTTCATCCTTGGCCGACGGGCGGGTCATAAGGTCGTTTTCCGGTCCAACTTGAACAGCCTTTCCGCTGTTGATCTTACCACCGTGGACGGGAAGCGGTTGCAAAGCCACGTTTTGGGCCTCAGCTATTTCGACACCGAATCCGGGAAGAGCGTCCTGATCGCGGAAGCGAAGGATACGGAAGCGGTTTTCTATCCACCCAATCAAGTCGTGTACCCGGACGTGTTCGCCGACGTCAAAGCGGATGTGCGGTACACCTACACAAAGGCGGGACTGGAACAGGATGTCATATTCTTCAATGGTGAATTGCCTGCGCCAGAGGATTTCGATTTGAACCCCGCGACAACGCGAGTTGAAGTCTGGTCGGAGTTCTTCGTGCCGCCGGTTCCCGAAAAGAAGGCCAAGATCATCAAACGGGAAGCCGACGAGTCCCGACGCCAAAAGATGGCGGAGCCTGATGTGATCGACGAGTCGTTGAGTTTTGGTTCGATGCGAATCGGGACCGGCAACGCATTTGAGCACAAACGCGTAGCGGACCGGCTCAACCCCCTCGTTGACAATAACGGCAAGGGCAGTCGAGTGCGCGTGTTTTCCAAAGGTTCCGTGGCGGTGGCGAAGCGCTGGCACACTGTCGGCGATCGACATTTTCTCATCGAGTCGGTCGATTACCCGGCAGCCAGGGCTGTGCTCGAGCCGGTCGCCGAACCCGCGAAAACGCCGTCAAGCCGAAGTGTCCAGCGCGCTAGCTTGGAGCGCGTTTTGCCCAGGGCGCGCACTCTTGCATCTGCGGCTCACCCGGGCCGGATCCTGGTCGCTCAAGATTCCTATCAACCAAAGGGGCTCGTCCTCGATTACTATCTGGCGAGCACCACCGAGAACGTCACGCTGGAGAAGGGAGTTACCTACCACATTGTCGGAGCGGCGCACCTCAGCGGAAAAACCCGCATCCTCGAGGGTGCCGTGGTGAAATTTGCCGCCGGAGCATCGCTCACAGTTTCTGGAACTCTCGAGATGCCCAAAGGCACGGCCTATCTGACTTCCGAACTCGACGATTCCGTTGGTGTCCATGTGCTGCCGGCGGGGGCGACGCACTCCTTTGCCATGCCGGCGCTTGGTCTTGACGGCGTGGATAATGGAACCGTGATCGAGAATCTGGAGTTCCGCTACGCCGAACAAGGGATCGCGGTTCTCTCTCCCAGAGGGGATTACTCGGTGCGCCACTGCACCTTTTACAAATGCCGGACTCCCATCGAGGCCAACTCGGCCAATGTCACTTCGACCGACATCCAAATCCTCGCGCCGCCCTCGGACGCAGCCGCGACCGCGCCGACGGAAGGCGGATCGGTGGCTTTACAAGGTCGCCGCCCCCGGCCAAGAGTCGGTTTGGCTGAATTGCCAGACTACGGCAACTCGATCGGGGCTGCGTACTCAGTCAGCGCGAACTCATCCGTCAGCGGAGACATCGGTTACGCCGGGGACGAGGACTATTTTCGAGTCGATGTTTTGTGGCCGGGAACGCTCACCGCCTACTCCACGGGCAGCACGGATACTTATGGTCACCTCCTGAATTCTTCCGGAAGTGAACTGACATCCAGCGATGATAACCCTTATCCCAATTTCAGTTTTAGCTATTCGGTGTCGGCGGGTACCTATTACATCCGCGTCCATCACTATTCTTCCACGGGGACGGGCGCTTACACCTTGAACGTTTCCACGACCTCTTCCGATGACTATGGGAACAGCGCGGGCTCGGCAGCGTCTATTTCACTCGGCGGAAGTTTGTCCGGCTCGATCAATTATTCCGGAGACGAGGATTGGTTCGCAGTGAGCGTCCCGGGAACAGGAACGCTTCGCGCCTACACCACGGGATCGACCGATACTTACGGCTACATCCTCAACCCTTCTCAAACCGTCCTGGCCTCCGACGATGATGCCGGTGTGGATAACAACTTCGACACAAGCGCCTCTGTGTTCTCGGGCACTCACTATATTCGAGTCCGGCATTACTCAGGCGGGACCGGCCCCTACACCTTGTACGTCACATACACCTGTCAGACGCCCGCCACTCCAACCGGCTTGGGAGCCGTGGCGGGAACTCGGCAGATCACACTCAATTGGTCCGCTGCAACCTACGCTTATGGTTATACAGTGAAACGCTCATCAACCGGCGCCGCCGGATCGTACTCGACGATCTCTTATCCCACGGCCACTTCCTACGTGGACACAGGTTTGGCGGACGGTACGACCTACTACTACGTGGTGAGCGCCTCCAACTCCTGCGGGACGAGCGGAGATTCGAGCAGCGCGAGCGCGACGACGGGGCCAGCGGCACCGACGGGCTTCGGCGGAATCGGCGGAGTGGCGTCGGTCAATCTTTTCTGGAGTGCGCCGACCGGGGCTTATGCGTACCAGGTTAAGCGTGCCACGGTTTCTGGCGGTCCTTATTCGACCCTTTCACCTGTTTTCATGACCTCGTTCACGGACTCCCCGTTGGCTGATGGGACCACTTACTATTACCGGGTTTTTGCGCAAAGTGTCTCCGGCGCGCCCGGTTCAGATTCGAGCGAGATCAGTGTAATTACAATTCCGGCTGCTCCGACGGGAGTGGCTGTTTCCACCACAGCCGGTCCAGGCAAACTCGTGGTCAGTTGGAATGCCGCCACCGGATCCAGTTCCTATCTTTTGAAACGATCCACCACCGGCGGCGTTCCCTACACCACGATCTCAACGGGATTGACGGGCACCAGCTATACGGACACGGGCCTGTCCGGTGCCATCAATTACTGCTATGTGGTTTCGGCAGCCAACGTTTCCGGATACAGCGCCAACTCCATCCAGGCTTGCGGAACACCTCCAAATAACCCTCCCACCATCACCGGCATCTCAAACCAAACGATTGATCAGGACACTTCGACTGGCCCGCTTTCCTTCACCGTCGGAGACATTGAAACCGCCACTTCGAGCCTTGGAGTCTCGGGAGGTTCGTCAAACGCCACCCTCGTTCCTGTGGGGAACATTGTTTTCGGCGGAAGCGGGGCTTCCAGAACTGTCAATGTCACACCGGTAGTCGGTCAGTACGGCACTTCCACAATCACAGTTTCCGTCAGCGACGGCAGCGCCTCCGTCGGGACTTCCTTCACCCTGACGGTGCGTGAAAAGCTTCCCACCCCGAACCTCTCGGTCAGTTTTAACAGCGATCATTCGACCGCGACGGTTTCAGCGTCGGCTCAACTCGGAACCGTGTACTACACCACGGACGGAAGCACGCCCACGACTTCCAGCACCACCACGCCTCCCTCATTCAGCGTCTCGACTTGCGTCAATGCACGGGCGATTCAGTCCGGGTACACCTCATCCGCTGTCGCCACAATTTGTGTCGGTGTCACCGCGGCGGTTTCCTTCAGTCCGAGCGGCCATGACCCGATCACCTACAGCGTCGGCCCGCTCAATTTGCAAATGACGGCGGAATCCGGGGCCACGGTTAATTACAAGGCGGGGACGACCGGGAGTTGGCTATCCACCAGCAGTGGCAGCACGCCCGCCATTGACGGCATCGACAGCGGCAGCGGAACGGTTCAAGCCTACGCTTACACGGCCACCAAGCTCCGCAGCACCACGTCCACCAACGAAAGCGCTAATCCTTACAAGCTCAGGCTGGCCAATCCCACCTCCACCGCTTCCTACAGCGGCAGCGGCTACGCATCAGGCTCCCTCACCTTCAGCGCGCAGAGTGGAGCAACGATTCGTTACACCACGGATGGCACTCTTCCCACGCCGAGCAGCTCGCAATACTCGACGGCCCTGACTTACTCGACGCCGACGAAAGTGTACGCCCGCGCCTACAAGACCGGCTACATCCCGTCCGGGTACGCCAGTTCATGGGCCAACAAGTTGCCGGCGCCCAAGATCGCCAATTCGACCGGGCTCGTCACGACTGACATGACAGCCAACAATTCGACTGACATCTGGCTACTGCCGAATTTCGGATATGCAAACATGTATGCTGAAGAAAAGAATACCGCCGGTTGGAGCGGGACTCTTTCCTATTCCACCGATGTGCCCAATGCCAACTACCCCGGTTCATTTCTGGCAGCAACAGCGACATCAACTGTTCTCGCCGGTAACACTCCTCCTATTAACATCAGCCAGGGTCGCACATACAGCCAGGCAGGATGGTTCCGCAATATCAACGCTTCGCCTCAAAGCCGCGATTACGCCGGCATTATCAACTACGACAAGGATTCCAGTTTCATCAGCGCGGATGACATCAATGAGAGCAGTATTGGTTACACTTACCTGACCCAGCCACTCGCCAACGGCTCGACCACCGCCTATCTTGGTAACGAGGCGGTCTTCTCGCCGGTCAATGCAACGTGGTATTACAACCTGTTCGTGCCTTTGTTGAACTTCAGTTCAACCAGCGAAATTCTGGGAGGCAACCAGCCAAGCGCCATCGTCAGTCTGATGCAGTTCGTGAACTTGACACAATCCGTGTGGCCTCAAGTCACCGCTGTCAGTTCAGCCACCAAGTCGGTCACCCTTTCACCCGCATACAGCGGCGCGACTCTCCCGGCGGGGCTGCAATCGGGCGACGGTATGCGGGTGGTACCTACCAATACTCTCTGCTAAGTTACAATTTCACCCCCACTACTTGGACCCGCTACACCTCAACCTACACCTACATGCGCGCCGGCACGGAGAAGGCCCTTGTTCACGCGTTACTCTATCGCGACGGTGGCACCAGCGCCGCCGCCGGCATCGAATTCTGGGAAGGCACACAAACGGACCGACCAAATCTCTACTACACCCTCGACGGAAACACAGCCATTTACAGCCAGGCACCCGTGTCCGGCCCGGTGAAGATTACGCTGACAGGCAACAAGCCGGCGCCAGCAGCCGCGTGATCAACATCGGCCAGCGCGGCACTTGTTACATCGACGCCACTGCGGTGCAGCGCACGTTCACCTTCAAGGTCGCGACACCCGCACTGGCTTCCCTGGCGCTGGCCGGAAATCAGATTCAAATCACAGCCACTTGCGCCACCGTAGGAGCAACGATGCGTTACACCACTGATGGCAGTGACCCCACGGTCAGCTCGACGATTTACTCCGCTCCGCTGACGCTCAACAACACCGCTGCTTTCAAGATCAGAGGTTTCCTCACCGATTACGTCGATTCCGATGTCGCCGGACGGCTCGTCCCGCCTTCTTTCAGCATCGCCGGAGGAACATTCTTCAACGATCAGAGCGTCACCATCACCGCTCCGTCCGGAGCATCCCTGAAGATTCTCCAATCGAACCGCAATTATCTCGATTCCAGCACCTGGATTCTGGGAACGCAGGGGAACCAGCCTGGATTCGCGGCCAACGGCACCACCGCCGCCGAAAATCAGATTGAAACCGGGCTCAATCCCTACGGAAGCAGCACCACGCTCTGGGCCGCCTATAACATGGATACGTTTTCCGGTGAACCGGGGCAGGACGGCGGCTGGAACTCCACATCCTTCGCCGTCGATAGAACCAAATCGTATCGCTTCTCCGTTTGGATCAAGAAAACCGGTGGCGCCTCGGGCAGCACTTACTTTGGGTGCGGGTGGGATACCGTGAGCAGCCTCACCGGCTCTGCCAGTGAAACCGTCAATGGCAACCCCTACTTCTGGTCCGGGACACTGCCGCTCAACGAATGGCATTTGCTCGTCGGCTACATCCACCCGGCGGGCGACACCACCACGACGCATTACGGCAAGGTTTACAAAAGCGATGGCACGGTTGCCTTCAACGGAACCGACTTCAAATGGCTCAACACCACCACCACAACCCAACAGCGCGCCTACCTCTACTACAGCACCGACACCAACGTCCGCCAATACTTCTGGAATCCCAAAGTCGAGGAAGTCTCCTCTTATACCGGCACGCCGGATGTCTTGTTCGCAACGCCGGTGTCGTCCCCACAAACGATCACGGTCAGCGGTAATTCGGGCAACGTCATCCAGGCTGTCAGCTACTCTGCCACTCCGTCACCCCTATATTCGACAATTGTATCCCAGACTTATTTGTCCCAATTCACGGTGTCGATCGGACGGCCACCCACCAATGCCGTGATCCCCTAGAAACCTGCGGAGACGCCAAAATTACTCAAGTATGCTTATGATCCGTTCTTCTCGAATAATCAGAAAAGTCTTCGTGGTGGTCACTGGAACATGGACTCTTCTCGCCAGTGCGGCCGCCGCGCCTTCAGATTCAGCCCTCACGCGAATCGCCAATGCCGGGATAGGCGGCGCATTTCGTGAAGCGCCTGGATGGGTGGGAGATCAGCCACCCGCTCAGAGCGAATCCGACGGAGTTGCGCGAGCCCTTGGTACTTTCAAAACTGCGGGTGAACAGCAAGGCGTGGCAGCCGTGGAGGGATTCGTAGAATCGAACCCGGCCAGTCCGTTCACTCCTTCGTTGAGAGGCGAGCTTGGAGCTTATTATCGCGTGCGCGGCCATTATTCGCGAGCGCTTGGGCAATGGGAGCAGACATGGGAAAGCACCAAGGAAAGAAATGACGAAGTCTCACGACGGGTGGGAGATCATGCGCTGGCGCACTGGGGCCGCCTGCTGGCGAGTTTGGGCCGGTTGGAAAAACTTGAAGCTCTCATCAAAGAGAACAGTGGCAGAATCTTTAGCGATCCCGCCTTGGCTCAAATATGGGATCGCACGGAGGAGGCAGCTTTTCACATGCGGACCAAACCGGGTATTGCCTATCGTTGCGGAGCGTTTGCGCTCAATGGAGTTAGCCAGGCGTTGAATGGAATTCCTTTCGCGGGGCTTTGGGAAACACCTTCACCGGCCGACGGCTTCAAGTTGAGCGAGCTTAAGGTGATGGCAGTCAGGCACGGTCTGGACTTGGTGCCTGCCTTCCGTTCGGCAGGAGCGCAATTCATCGTGCCGGCGGTGGTTCACTGGAAGGAGAATCATTATGCGGCCATCACTGACGCGGACGACGCCAAACTGATGGTCCAGGATCCAACTTTCCTCAGCCGGGTCTGGCTGGATTCGGCAGTCGTCGATAGTGAGGCCAGTGGTTACTTTCTTGTGCCCGCCTCCGTGGCGCTGCCCGCCGGCTGGAAAGCCGTAACAGATGCCGAGGCCGCGACCGTGTTCGGCAAGGGCTATCCGACCGCACAGGACGACGAGAGAGGACCTGAATGCACGGGCGATTCTTGCGAAGTTGGTCCCGGCGGTGGAGACAGTGGATGCGGGATGGCCTCCTGGAAGGTGCATGAGCCGAACATCAACCTAGAGGTTTCGGACATTCCAATGATGTATCAGGCGGCCTATGGCCCTTCCTTTGTGCTTAATGTTTCCTGGCGTCAACGCAACGCGGAGCAAGCCGTGGCGGGACACAGCCACTTCAGCTCGGGCTGGTCGAGCGACCTGCTCTCCTGGGTCGATGGCGATTGGGGATGGAATGTGGGAACTGGCGAAGCTACCTTTTACCTCTACATGGGAAATGGTTTTAAATACACGTTCGTTTTCCCAGCGGGCGGCGCGACAACGAGCGTGTAGGATTACCTCACGGGCGCCTGGGCTGTTCGCACATTGGTTGGAAGCACCACCACCAAACTGGACATTTACTTCCGCAATGGCTCTCGTGACACGTACGATCTGCTCGAATACGGATACGACTACAGGCTTTCCTCGCGAAAGGACGCAACAACTCAAGGTCTGACTTTCACGTATGACGACCCGGACAGCGCTAGTGCTTTGCGCCGCCTGACGAGAGTCACCACTGCGGATGGCGCGCAGTTCAACTTCGCCTACACGGATGGCACGGATGTCTATCGAATCACGGGCGTAACCGGACCGAACAGCCGCTCGGTGAGTTTTGGTTACACCACCATCAGTTCGGTCAAGGTTCTCACCAGCATCACAGACGCAGTGGGAATGGTAAGTTCCTTTGGCTGGGATCAAACCAAGTGGTGGATCAATTCACTCACCACTCCTTACGGCACAACTTCGTTCAATCACTTTGACGCTGGCATCTGCAATCCAGTCCATCCCAATGACGGCCTGACGTGTGTAGGCATCGACCGTTCCATTACCATCACGGAGCCGGACGGGAGCAGGCAGTTTTATCTCCTCTACGACAATCCTTACAATTTCCTCGGCACCGCCAGCCAGGTTGCCAGCAAAGTGCCCTCCGCCTTCTCCAGCGGCCAGCTTCCGCAATACGTCGCGGGCAGCCCGCCCATTCAAACGTTGGATACCGGCTATCGCGACCAGCGAAACAGTCATTATTGGAACCGCCAGCAGGCGGCCCAACTGCCCGGCACCTTGACTCTGGCCAATCTCACCGCCGCTCATTTTCTCGTCAGCCGCACGCGGCATTGGCTGATGGAGTATAACGATTTTGGCACTCTCCACACCATGAGCTGGGAGTTGCCTCCCTCGCAGGACGGCGTCAACGAAGCGATGCCCGTCTTCTATGATTACAAACAAAAGCCCACCGGCAACGCCGGCACTTACCCAGACTCGGCCTATTGTGGCACGAACAATCTGCTCAGTGTCATTGCCCGCCGTGTTCCCGATGGCGCCAATATCACGACGGCCTACACCTATTTCGAGCGTAATTCGCTTGGGATGAATACCAACGTCATCGAGGGCCGGATCAAGAACGGTGCGGCCACCACTTACCGCACCAACAGCTTCACTTACGCTTCGGGAACCGGGAACCCCGCGGTCGATGGTCTGTTGCTCGTGCAGCAGAAGGGGCCTTATGGAGAATTCATTTTAGGCCGGGCACTGCACTCGACCTTCAACGACCAGATCCGCTACGAAACCAACGCCGTGGGCGAAGTGACGACATTCGATTACGACTCGTTCCGACGGCTCTCCACCCGGCAAACGCACGCCGGCCTGCTCTTGACTTACACTTACAACGCCACGGACAAACGGCTGCAGACCGTGGTCGATACCGTTTCCGGCGTGCCCGTCCGCACCAACAGCTACACCTGGCTCAATGGCTACCTGCGCACGCATACGGACGCTCGCGGTTTCACACGCACGTTCGACTTCGATTTCCTAGGGCGGCCAACGCAGATCACTTACCCGGACAGCACCACGGAGGCGTTCGCTTATTCCCTGCCCGCCAGCACAGGGTTCAATACTTCAGGAAGCAGTCTCGCGTTGCTCGATCTGGTGACGCGCAAGGATCGGCTGGGCAATTATTCGCGGACACTGCTCAACCGGCTGCGGCAGATTGAAAAAATCATCGAGCCGTCCCAGACCACGCCCGGCCAGTATGGCACGGAGACGACGCTCACCTATTGCGGCTGCGGCTCGCCCACGGCGATCACGCGCGGGTCGAACACGGGCGCACCGGAAACAACCTCCTTCGATTACACCTATCAGGGCGGAGTAAAGAAGATCACGTTCCCGAACAGCACGACGTTGACGAACAAGTATGACGCGCTCGGGCGTTTGAGCAGCCGCGAGGACGCGTTCTTGCAGGTGACCAACACGTATGATTACCTGAGCCGCGTGCTGGTGGTGAGCAACGCAGCGGGGTTGATGCAGGGCTTGGGCTACGATTTGCGTGACCGAGTGGTGGCTTCGACCAACTCCAGCGGCATCTGGATGACCAATCAGTTCGACGCGCTCGTACGCACGCTCGTGCGCGGCTACCCGGATGGCGGCAAGGAGCAGTGGAGCTACACGGCGGGCTTTGCCGGAGCGACGGTTTACACCAACCAGATCAGCACGGTCACGACCTGGGTGTACGACGCCTCGCAGCGGCTGCTCAAGGAAGCCCTCGCTGGCAGTTACACCAACACGTTCGCTTATTCGCCCGCGAATGATCTGGTGCAACTCGTTGACGGCAAGAATCAACAGACGCTCTGGCAGTTCGATGGCGAGGGACGGATGATCACCAAGACAAATCAATCCAACGTCAAGATGCTCACCCTCGCCTACGATGCCAACTCGCGCCTGACGAATCGTTGGAGCGTGGCGACGGGCACGACCAGCTATCGGTACGATGGCGTGGGCAATTTGACCTTGGTGGATTACCCCTCCGGCACCGCGGACATCACCAATCAATTCAACGCCCTTCACCGGCTCACGAGCATGATCGATGGCGTGGGCACGACCGCGTTCACTTACAATACGGCGGGAGACTTGACTGGCGAGGACGGCCCGTGGGCCGGCGACACCGTCACGCGTGGGTATCACGCGAGCGTGCCGCATCTGCGCGCGAGCCTGGTGACGCAGCGGCCCTACGCGAGCGATTGGACGCAGAGCTACGGCTATGATGCCGCCAAGCGCCTGACCAGCCTCACCTCCGGCGCGGGCGCGTTCACTTACGCCTATCGCGGCGGAGCCAGTGAGTTGATCGACAAGCTGACGCTGGCGAACACCAGCTACATCACCAACACATACAACTCCGTGGGCCGGCAGTTGAGCACGATCCTGAAAAACAGGGGACACACGGCGCTCAACTCGCACGCCTACCTTTACAACCTGGCGGGTCACCGCACCAAGCAGACGCTCACGGCGGGCAATTACTGGGATTACGGCTACGACGCGCGCGAGCAGTTGACGGTGGCGCGCGGTTACGAATCGGGCGGGAGCACGGCGCGCAACCAGGAGCAGTTCCTTTACGCATACGATGCGGCGGCGAACCTGACGACGCGCAGCAACAACGCGCTGAGGTTGAGCTTCACCTTGAGCAATCCGCGCAACGAACTGACCAGCGCCAGCCGCGCGGGCACCTTGACCGTGGCGGGCTACACGGGCGGCGCGGCCACGGGCGTGACGGTGGCGGACAACGGCAACGCGGCCCAGGCTGCCGCGCGCTACGGGGACAACGCTTTCGCCCGCGCGGGCGTGAGCGCGCTCAATGGCAACAACACCTTCACGGCAGTGGCGACGGACGCGCTGGGGCGTGGCGACACGAACGTCGTCGCCACCTACCTGCCCGCCACGGTGAATTTCGGCTATGACAGCAACGGCAATCTCACCGGCGACGGACGGCGCACGCTGACCTACGACGCGGAGAATCAGTTGAGCAGCGCGACGGTGACAAACGTGGGGGCTGGAACTTCGACGAAAAGTGAGTTCGTCTATGACGGACTGCGGCGCTTGCGCGTGAGCAAGGAATACCTCTGGAGCGGTTCGGCCTTCACCCTGGTGAGCGAAATCCGCCGTGTCTATGACGGGTGGCTGGTGATTCAGGAGCGGGACGCGAATAACCTGCCAACGATCACCTACACACGCGGGCTGGATCTGAGCGGCACGCTGGACGGCGCGGGTGGGATCGGCGGATTGCTGGCGCGGACGGATCACGCCAGCGGGTCCAGCGCAGTGTATCACGCGGACGGCAGTGGGAATGTGACGGCGCTGCTGGATGCCGCGCAGAGCCTGGCCGCCCGCTACAGCTACGATCCGTTCGGCAATCCGCTGGGCAAGTTCGGTCCTCTCGCCGACGCCAACGTGTATAGATCCAGCTCCAAGGAATGGCACGAGTGCACCGGACTGGTTTACTACGGGTTCAGATTTTATGAACCAAGCCTCCAGCGCTGGCTCAATCAGGATCCGCTGGGAGAAGCGGAAGGAAGCAATCTTTACTCATACGTTGGCAATGGTCCCGTCGGTCAGATCGATCCTTTCGGCCTTTATGAGACCGATTTTCACTACTACGCCATTTACTATATCTTCCGAGCGAAGGGGTATTCGCCAACCGAAGCTAATGAGGTCGCGTGGGCATCCCAGCACATTGATGACAATCCGGCGACCGAACCGATTTACACAACTCCGCCGGTTCGCGCACTTTTTCACTTCCATGGTTGCGGGCCTGAAAAAGCGACTTCCCGCAACCCATTGGACCTCGCCGAACAAATCCGAGCGCTCTTGCGTGAAAGCTCTCCACGACTTAACGATGTGGGAACACTTCTGCACACGTACGCTGATTCTTGGTCGCACGAGGGTTTTACGGCTTGGCACAATGACCGAATCAATCGCCGGACTGGTAGTACAAGGCCGAATATAGGACATGCTGACGCTCCAGAAGGTGGACATGCCCCTGACAGACCGTATAACGATGTTAGGAAAGCGTTGGAGGCTGCAACTACAATTTACGGCCTGATTCCTGACAAACATGGTGGGGCGGGATTACGACGGGACTTACTCGAACGCGATTTGAGGAGGGCATTTTCATTTAGAGCGGAAGATCTCGACCTCCGCGTCAGAAACTTTCAGGCTGTTATTAAACGAAGATTCGGAGATAACGCTCAATATTGAAATCTATGAGGATTCCCTTCAAAGGAAACACTCTAGCCTGGATGTTGGCGATATTGTGGATGGTCATCACCCTGGTACCATACTCGTTTGTCGGTGAATCCTGGGGCAGCGTTTGGTTCATGTTAAACCGGCCATTATCCAGAGTCTTGAAAGCTCCTCTGTGGCTCGTTAGTACGGAATTCTACGTCGGTGTAGTTACTTTGCTAAATTCCGCATTGCTCTTCTACGCCGCTAGGCTCGTGATAAAACTCGCTCGACCCAGACGACATGGCGAGTGACGTCAGCTTCACCTGCGACGCCACCGGGAATCTCACCGGAGATGGCAGGCGCACTTTGACGTACGATGCCGAGAACCAGTTGAGCAGCGTCATCGACACCAACGACGTGGGCAACCTAACTCTGGTGGATTATCCGTCCGGCACGGCGGACATCACCGATTGTGACGGTCAACGGCTCCACCGCCTCACGCTAGAATGTAAACTGTTACTTGGCAACATTACGGGCGATGGTCCCAGAACACTGCTCCGCTGGCTGTTGGTCCTGATATTCGCCAACCTTCAGGACGTCTGTAGAGCTAAAATCGAGGAATCGGATTTGGAGCGGTACAAATCTACGAATCGGGCCGTCAAGTACAACGATGTTCCCGTCTTCAAGATTGCGGAGGACAAAATTGATGAAAGCTTTAAGGGCCCGATTCTGATAAACGACAGCATTGTCATCGTCTTGTCTGTCCACAATCGGATCCTGGTCTTTGGTGGAGGAGGGAAGTTGAAGAGAGAAATAGAAGTGCCGGTGCGGACGCCTCGGATGTTTTATCCGGATCGGCCTCTAATCTCTGTTGTGGTAAACCTGAATGCAGGACTCCTTTTGTACAACACCGATGGAAAGACCTTCCTGTTGGGAGACTCGCTCAAGCTGAAAAGAATGAAGCGCTTGGAGTTTGATCCGAACAAGCATGGAAATCCGTCCTTATTCTACTACCAACGGTACACAAACAGCGTTCTTCAGATCCCTTGTTCACTCAGGGTGCAACAGGATCACGAAGTGGTTGTAAACTTAAAGTCGATGAAGATTGAATACCAAGGCGAGGCGCGACAGCGGTGAGGCTGATGCGCTGGGCCATCGGGACGGCGGGCGGCGCGCCGGCGCAGGCCTACTCCTACAAGTACGACACCGCCGGGAATCGCACGAGCGAGCAGGTGAGCACGGCCACGGCGCACACGGTGCAGAGCACGAGCTACAACGCGAACAACCAGCTCGCCTCGCGCAGCGCGGGTGGCAGCATGGTCTTCAAGGGGCAATTGAACGAACCGGCGAAGGTGACGGTGGGCGGCAACGTGGCCTTCACTCGCAGCGACCTGACTTTCGTGGGCGAGAAGACCGTCAGCAGCGGCGTGAACACGGTGGCCATCGTGGCGACGGATGCGCGCAACAACACGCGGACGAGCAATTATCAACTGACCGTCGGCGGCATGGCGCAGAGCTACGCCCTCGACGACAACGGCAATCTCACCACGAGCGGCAGCGTGACCTACGAGTACGACGGCGCGGACCGGCTGGTGGCGGTGAACAACGGAACCTTGCGCACCGAGTCCACGTATGACGGCTTCAGCCGGCGCGTGCGGATCGTGGAGAAGAGCGGCGGCGCGACGACGAGCGACAAGCGTTACGTGTGGTGCGGCTCGGAGATTTGTGAGGAGCGCAACGCCAGCAGCACGGTGCTCAAGCGGTACTACCCGCAAGGCGTGCGCGACAACGGGGTGGACTATTTCTACTCGCGCGATCACCTCGGCTCGATCCGCGAAGTGGTGGACAGCAGCGGCACCATCGCCGCGCGCTACGCTTACGATCCGTACGGGCGGCGGACGCGAACGGGCGGCAGCTACAGCGGCGACTTCGATTTCGGCTACACGGGCAACTACTTTCATTCGTCCGCCAGCGGTGCCGCCGCCGGGCTACAACTGGCGCTGTATCGGGCCTACAACCCGGATTTGGGGCGGTGGCTCAATCGGGATCCCATCGGAGAAAACGGTGGGGTCAACTTGTATGGGTTCGTTGGAAATAACTAGATAAACGGCACAGATGCCTTTGGGCTCTTCCTATCTCACGTCCATGCTCGAATCAGTTGGTATGCTGCGTTGACCCAGACTAGGCATTTTTCCCTCAGAGACAGATTTGAAATCATGTGGCAATCCGTGGCGATCGACTTTCAAGGAACCCAAGGAACCGCTCCCGATTCGACAGCGATTCATGCGATGGGAGGAATAGATACAACTACTCGACAGCCACAATCTCACGATCAAGCCAAAGCCGGCCACGAGAGATACATTCGCGCCAAACTACAGGAGGCAATCATGGCGTGTGATCGGTCGCAGCGAAACCGAGCACTTGGAAGTGCCCTTCATGCAATCCAAGATAAATGGTCTCAAGGACACGCCGGTTACATAACATGGAGTGGAGGGGGCTTCCTCGGCTTTCCAGGTCTCATGCACCCCTGGTACGATGTATTTCCACATTCCATTCTTGAAGACTCAGCCTTACACGATTCGATCGATTTTCTTGATGAATACGTCTCGTCCAGTGGCGGCTTCATTTCGGGATCTAGGTAACGAGAAAATGAAGATCTTCAATCACAAGGTCACACGCGAAATGAACTTCATTATTTACACAGGTACGCTTCCTGTGGTCGCCTCCGCACTGCTGTTTGCACCTTACCTCAGTTTGGTGCTGTTTTCATTACACGGCGGACCAGGTTGGTTATTACTAATGGCAAGTGGGCCTTTCACTCCCTTTCGACTGCTTTGGGGAGCATTTCTGCCGCGGACAGCGCCTAAGATCCGTGCGCGAGTAGCGCTCGCTTATCTCGGGCTTTACATGACTCTTACGCTTGCGATTGGGGCACTGGCAACTCCACGATTGAGCAGAGAATTGGGTGTCACTTTCGAAGGGCCATGTGTTTGGAGTACCATGATTTTGCCGTGGTCCTTGCTCTTTGGGCTGCAACCTTGCGCGTTTCGCTGAGGGAGAACCGGATTTTGAGATCAAGTGGTCGTCGAAAGACCTACAAGGACGGCTTGCCGCAGACGTCCTCATGGGAGCGGGACGCGCTGGGACGGGTGACCGGGAAGACGTTTCCGGACGGCCTGGCGGCACGGAAGTTCGTCTTCAAGGAAGTGGTGTCGCCGAAGGTCAATGGCGTTTCTCAAGCTGGTGCGAGCCCTGACTTGCACTACCGGGCCGCTGCTCCTAGTCTGGCGACATGGTTCAAGTCGCGGATATCGAGCGGATGAGTCTCTCGGAACGCCTCATGATGATGGAATTGTTGTGGGCTTCCCTTGCGCGTACACCGGAGGCGGTGCCATCTCCGGATTGGCATGGAGAAATTGTGGCGGCCAGGTTGGCCAAGATGGAACGCGGCGACGGAGAGTTTCTCACCCTGGATGAGTTGGAGGCACGCTTGAGGAAACCCCAATCATGAGGCGAGTGGTCGTCCTCCACGAGGCGGCTGTCGATTTGGAGGATGCGAAAAGGTTTTACGACGGGCAGGAATCGGGCGTGGGCGATTATTTTGTCGCTTCGGTGCTGACGGACATCAAGAGCCTGACGTTGTATCACGGGATTCATTTGCGGCAGCATGGCTGTTTTCGGATGCTGGCGAGCCGGTTTCCTTTTGGCATCTATTACGCGGAAGCGGAGGACGAGACACGAATTGTGGCGGTGCTCGATTTGCGGCGACGACCGAGTTGGATTCGGCGACAGGTCACACAAAGAAAGTAGCTCAACGTGCTGGATCGGCGCCTGGGCGAGATCAAGAACCAGCGCAACGGCACCACCGCCCTCTCGAAGTTCAATCACACCTACGACACCACGGGCTCGATCCGTTCGTGGACCCAGCAGGCGGATTCGGGCACGCCCACGGTCTTCGAGCTGGGGTACGACGCGGCGGATCAATTGCGCTGGGCCATCGGGACGGCGGGCGGCGCGTCGGCGCAGGCGTATTCCTACAAGTATGACACCGTCGGCAACCGCACGAGCGAGCAAGTGAGCACGGCCACGGCGTACACGGTGCAAACGACGAGCTACAACGCGACCAATCAGCTCGCCTCGCGCAGCGCGGGCGGGAGCATGGTGTTCAAAGGGCAGCTTGACGAACCGGCGAAAGTCACGGTGGGCGGCGTCACGGCCTTCACTCGCAGCGACCTGACCTTCGTAGGCGAGAAGACCGTCAGCAGTGGCGTGAACACCGTCGCCATCGTGGCGACCGACGCGCGCAACAACACGCGGACGAGCAATTATCAATTGACCGTCGGCGGCACGGCGCAGAGCTACGCTCTTGACGACAACGGCAACCTCACCACCAGCGGCAGCGTGACGTATGAGTACGATGGCGCGGATCGCTTGGTGGCGGTGAACAACGGCACGCTGAGAACGGAGTTCACCTATGACGCCTTCAGCCGACGGGTGCGGATCGTGGAGAAGAACAACGGCGCGACGACGAGCGACAAGCGCTACGTGTGGTGCGGCTCGGAGATTTGTGAAGAGCGAGACGCGGCGGGGACAACAGTGCTCAAGCAATACTTCGGACAAGGAGTTCGCGTGGGTGCGGCGAACTACTTTTACGCGCGCGATCATCTCGGCTCGATCCGCGAAGTGGTGGACAGCAGCGGCAACATCGCCGCGCGCTACAGTTACGATCCCTACGGCCGCCGCACGCGGGGGGGCGGCAGCTACGGCGGCGATTTCGACTTCGGCTACACGGGGAACTACTTTCACCCGTCCGCCACCGGCGCCGCCGCCGGATTGGAACTGGCGCTCTACCGGGCTTACAGCCCCGACTTGGGGCGGTGGGTGAATCGGGATCCGATTGGGGAGGAAGGTGGGATCAATCTTTATGGTTTCGTCGGCAATGATCCCATTGACTTCTTTGATCCGCTGGGACTGGAACAGCTCATACCTTTCGATCCGAAGGCTCTGGGGGGAATCGGGCACCCTGCGTTTGTCGCTGGTGATGAAAAATCAGGCTATCAGTTCCGCTCCTTCTCTACAGGTGATCGCAGCAACACGAATACGGACAATCTCGAGAAGAAGCGTTTTCCAAACCGCAAAGAACTGATCGATCACTTGATCAAGAAGGGATACTCCCGCTACGTTCCTGTGCCCAGTACTGCTGAAGAGGATCGCAAGGCTATCGAAGCAATCGATAAAGAATTTGATTCCAGCAACTACAATCTTCTCACGCAAAACTGCGCGAATATGGCCGGAACTGGCCTCAAGGCGAACAGCAAGCTCAAAGGATGGTTCAATTGGAGGCCTCGTGGGTTCTTACTCAATCAGACAGGCAATTGGTTTTGGAGTAACCCTCCAAGAACAAGTGATCTGTCAAAATAGAGCGCCGATGAGACACTTCTTGTATCTTTGGTTTCCTTTGTGGACCGCCATAACTGCGGCCTGTTTCGTGGTTTTTGTCGGTGGATTTTTCGCTTTCGGCTTAATCGATGAAATTTATGGTGACTTCCTGGGATGGATCGTTTTTTGCGTTGTTACTCTTATCAACGCAATCGTCACATTCTCCGCTCGATGGTGCTACCACACAATGAAGCATTATACATGGTTAACCCTGCTGGGTGCGGTGCTGGTGTGGATGTCACATTCTTGGCTTGCGTTCGATGTCCGTGGTTGGGTGATTGGTATTAATCTGGTCTTTTGTTTCCTTGGTGGCAGGGAGATATGGATTACATGGAAATGTGGACGGCTGCACGGAATGGACGCCGCCGATAGCTGACAGCACCATCGGCTCCCTGCCCGTGAAGATGAGCGGCAGCCTGGGCAGCCTGACCACCACCAAGGACGGCGTGCCGCAGACGACCTCGTGGGAGCGGGACGCGCTGGGACGGGTGATCGGCAAGACGTTTCCGGACGGCCTGGCGGCGCGGAAGTTCGTCTTCAATTGGAGCTCGTCCCAAAAACCGCCGCTTTTCAGCGGAGGCTTTTGGCAGGTCACGATGTTCACGATGCTACGAATTGGGACGATTGAACAAAACAAGAAAAACAGGTGCCGGAATTCACATTGCTGTTGTGCTGCCATGCTGCTACTTGAATGCATGACCCCGCTGCAAGGAGCATACAGATGCTCGCGCCCTGCAACTGTGCTGACTTGTGAAAACTAATATCTTTTCAAGACGCCGCCTCGACCCGGTCCCAGGCGGATTCACCTTGATCGAACTTCTGGTCGTCATTGCCATCATCGCGATCCTGGCCGGAATGCTTCTTCCAGCGCTCGGTCGCGCCAAGGAAAAAGCCCGCCGCACCGGCTGCCTCTCCAATCTGAAAATGCAGGCGCTGGCATTTTTGATGTACGCGGATGATTACCGCGACATTCTTCCCACCGCTGACCAGACGACCGCATGGAAGCTCGACGCGCTTTATGTGATGAGCAAGGACCAGGCGCTCACGCTCATCAGTTACGGAATGTCGGGAGGCGGCGTGCGCAAGAGCGCCGCTGAATTCGAAACGGAGATCAAGCAGCAGAAGGCGTTGCCCACCACGTGGCGGTGCCCATCCCGACGTGATCCTCCACGGCTGTTCGATGAGAAGGGGCTGCTGCACATCGACAATTACATGATCCTCACCGGCCTTCGCGGTACGGGCGCCAAACCCGATGCGCGCTTCCGCGGCACCAATTCGCCCGCGCGCACGAGCGATCCCGTCGGTCCAATCTCCGCCGATCACACATTGGTTTTCCCCGCTCAGAAATACTGGAGCTCGAACCACGGCACGAAAGGCAACGCTCCGGCCGTCAACAATCCTCCGGCGGGCATCAACCAGGCCTTCAGCGATGGACATGCCGAGTGGGTCAATCAAAGCCGATTCGAGCGCACCGGGCCGAACCTCAGTTACGCGAAAGCGCTCTGGGTTTCAGGCTGGCCATGGGATTGGGCCTGGGTGGACAAATGATTCCGGGAGTGCTCCGAAGGTTGACCGAGCTGTGGGGCGACCCGTTGATGGTGAGGGTTATCGACATTCAACCTTGGTGGCTGCGCCCTGGGTTTTGAGCCGAGCCAGATCCAAATGACAAAGGGCAGGTGCGAACGAATCGCCCCTGCCCTTGTAAAAGTGCGGTGGACCCTAAGCGCCCATGCCGTCTTCAAACGAACCGGCTGCAAGAGGCGAACAGAGGTTGTCGCGAACGAACTGGATGCCGTTGGCGCTGGTCGAATCCAGGTCGCGATAGGCGCTCTCGGCTTCGACGATCAGCGGGGCTGTCTTGGTTCCCATCACCTGGCAATAGCGTTGCGGGTAGCCGATGTTCACGAGCATCTCGCTGTAACGAGTCATGTTCAGGTCGCCGGAAGGCAGATCCGTGAACTGCATCGCGCGATCCGCCCAGTTCGGTGCCATCATGCGCAGAGGCAATCCGCGACGGATGACAAAATTCTTCACGTGGCAGGCGTACACGCGGCTGGCAACCTTGCGGAAGCGCGTTTCCCAATCTTCGCCTTCCCAGCAGTGCGAGGGATCGGCATTCACACCAAGGCATTTGTCGCCATCGCAGGCCTTGACCAGGAGATTGAAATCATCCGCGCACATGGCGGCTGTGCCAGGGTGAATCTCGTGGCAGAGATAAATCCCGAGTGAATTTGCGTGCTTCCGGATTTTCGCCGTCTTCTTCGCGAACCGATCAAGGCCTTCCTTGATGAGGTCGTAGCCGGGGCCGGCCCAGAATCCCCACGGGTAGCCGCTCGCCAGTTCCCAGCCAAGCGCCACGCCCCAGAACATCGGGAGAATTTTCACCCCCAGCTCGGCCGCGAGGTCCATCAGTTTCAGCAGATAGGCTTCCGACCACTTTTCGATCTCCTGGGGAGACTTCTTCGCAATGTCCGCCGGAATGAATGGTCGGATGGTTGGGCTGCCGGTCCAGGCCGTCGTATGGACCCACACAGGACAGTGGCAGGAAATTCCGTCCAGCTTCATTTCTCGCTGTTCAAAAGCAGCGAGGATCTCCTTTGCAGATTTGAAGAGCTTGCCCCCTTGCAGCATGTAGTTCGAGGGCTGCGCTCCCGCGGCACCGGAACGTTTCGCGTAATCGAGGAAGTCCGTGAGACTTTTCGCGCCATGTTGCGCGCCTTCAACGCTGGGATGATAACATGCTTGAGCCATAATACGTCAGTATAGTCTATGTGTTTGTGACGGGGAGACTATCTACCGGTCTTCCACGGGGAATGCAACCGGGAAATCGGAAGTGGAATCGATATATCGAGATGGGTGCGCGGTCTTCTCAGCACAGCCTCTTGAGCAATGCCAGCAGACACTTGATCCGGAAGAAAGGAGCCGGTGAGCGGCTCAGACTGCTTTCAATACGATGCCTTGTATTCCCGAAGCGCGGGCGCGGTGAGCGCTGCGCTTTCCAGCATTTGAAGGCATGCTTCAATGACCTGATGCTGACGATCAGGCGCCTCGGGCGCGTCAAGCGGGTAGCCGTGCCGGAAGGGAACCAGGAGAGCGCGTGGAGGGCGAACCTTTACCGCCGGCTCACGCAAAAGCTGGATGACGACGGTGCAGATGCCGTTTCGCTCCACCTCCGCTGAAATCAGACTCACGGTCTGATTACACATGGGTCACACGGGTACCAGGAGAGCCACATCCACTCCGTCGGAGGCAAGGACTCTGGCAGCGGCGGGCGCGGATTCCTTCATCAATCGTCCAGGTGCAGTGATCGATCCCATGAAGGAAAGATGCCGGTGATTGACCGAACCAATGCGGCCACGGGTGACGAGCTCGTTCACGCGGTCAATCGGCAGGACCAGATTGGGATCTTGTTTCAAACCTGAGTGGTCGAAGGAATCGCTGCGGTGAAATTCCTGAAGGAGGGAGAGGTCCGTGTCATTCGGGATTTCCCGGTATGAAAAGTCGCCGCCGCGGAAATCCTCGTCGAAAGGCGTTTGACCGGGAGCGACGAGGCCGGCGCTGGATACGAGCGCAAGACGGCAATCCTTCAGAGGCTTCCTTGATGCGGCAAAAGGCACGGGATTAATCCTGCGCCACGGGTAAGCGGCCAGAAACAGTCGAACTGGGAGCGAAAACTCGTTCATGTCTGCCATGAGTCGAGCATGGCGGCGGAATCGAGGAATTCCAGACTTTGATGAGAGTTTGAAGAATGTCAGCGCAGCAGATCGTGGGAATGCGGTATTCTGCTCAACGTTCGCGGCGGGCTGTGCACAGCCGAAGTTCAGGGATCTGGGAAGAACCGATGCACATTCACCAACACCTCTACGCACACTCTCCCTCCGAGGGATAGGGGAGGGAATCCGCCTCAATGTCCGTCGCCTATCCTGCGGCCTCATCGCCAAGTGAACCACCCGTGTCCCAAACGGAGTCCTGGCGGTGAAGCCAACATTGGTCCAGCAATTCGCAACCCGTGTGAAGCGGCGGATGACGACTGAGCTCAAGTTACAAACGAAAGAAAAAATTGGTGACAAAGCTGGTTCTGGTGAATCAGCCGTGTGCCGCCAAAACCGAAAGGAAATATGATACCGAAATATACAATTGAGTATCGGGTTCCGCTCCGGAGGCACGCGCAAACGAATCACTTCAGCACGGATGATCCGGTAGCGTGTGAGGAGTTCCTGGTGGAAATGCTCGAACAAGGATTCCTCATCGACGGAATCAAGCACGAAGGAATGTCCCTGCCGAAGGTTGACTTTGATAAAATGCTCAAGACTGCCGCGGGAATGTTCGCATCGAAGCGACTCTGCGCCGCCTTGGGAATCAAGCCCGAGGAAGAACGGTTCCGGTTTGGATTTGCGGCCTGAGTAGGCTGCCGTTGGGAGACGGAGAGGAGCACACGCGCGGCACGGTTTGCAGTGCCGCGCGTGTTTGCTTGAAAGGAAGTCCCCGGAGGAAGGAAAGGAATCGACGTCTGAATGCGCTTCAAAGTACGTGAAGTATGAATGAGAACACAACGACGCCGGCATACCTGCCCGACAACAAAGCGCCGATAGCGGTACAGATCGCTGAACACCCATTTCTGCATGGAGTGTCGGATCAGCACCTGAAGCTGCTCATGGGCTGCGCGATGCCCGCGCAGTTCAGCGCAGGAACATTTCTTTTCCGGGAGGGCGATCCGGCCAATCGCTTTTATCTCATTCAATCGGGCTCGGTCTCGATCGAGCAGGACGGCGATGAAATGGCGCGGGTTCAAATCGGCACCGTCGGCCCGGGCGATTGCCTGGGATGGTCATGGCTCTTCCCACCCTACTACTGGCATTTTGACGCGCGTGCGCTTGAACCACTGTCGGCGCTGTTTTTTTATGGTACACGCCTGCGGGAGGAATGCGAGGCCGACCCCAGGCTGGGTTATGAGTTGATGAAACGAATGGCAATGGTGGTCATCAACAGGCTCCAATCCACCCGCCACGCGCTTGCGGATGCCGTGGCCGCGCAGAAGCGTTGACCTTGCTTGCGTAATCCCTGGCAAGCCGAACCACCTGGATCAATCCGGCGTATCGGGAGCTGACCGGCCAGTCGCTCCCAAAATGACCCGCTCATCACCGAATACATCCCAGATTACATCCAGCACAGGCTTGTGGAACCCCATTTCACCGGGAATCTCTGAAAGTTTCCGTCCAGTTTGCTCCAGCATCCCCGCAGCTTTCATGAAAACCGAGTGAGCGGGTCGGGAATTCACGGCGGTTGATGCTTACAGCATTCATTTCGAGAGCTCTTCCAGGTAATCCAATAACGAGGCGAGTTCCTTCACTGTCAATCCGGCGGCCAGACCTTCTGGCATGAGCGATCTCTCTTGCTTCTCGCGCTTCGTGATTTGCGTGACTGAAATAGTCAGCTCCTGCGCTGTGATGGTCCGCACCGTCACCGCGTCGGCCGCTTCGCGAACGACGAAGCCGTCCACCTCGGAGCCGTCTTTCAGCTCGAAGTGATTCGCGACAAATCCCTGGGCGAGCATCTTGTTGGGCACGAGCACCGCCTCGGCCAGCTCCCGGCGTTTGTAAACCTTCGCAATGGTGCCGAGGAATGGTCCTTTCAACGGCTCGCCAGCTTTCACGGTGTGGCAACCGTTGCAGCCGATCTGAGTGAAGAGTTGCTCGCCACGACTGATCTCGCCCTTCGACTCCTGAACCTGTGCCAGCGCGGCATCCAAAGTGAGTTCACCAATCTTGGCAGCGTTGGCTTCGGCACGGAATTTCTCCGGATTGATCCGGAGCCGCTTCACCGTCTCCTTTGCCGCACTTGCAACTTCACCGTCTGGATCTTCCAGGGCTGCGACGAACTGTGCTGCGCGGCTTGAATCGCGCACCTCCGCGGCAGCGCGAAGGATTTGCACGCGGCGCTTCGGCTGAGCCCAACCGACGTCGAGTGATTTGGCGGCAGCTTCGCGGGCCTCGGGCGATCCGACTTTGCGCGAAGCGAGCTTGAGCAGCATTCCTTCCGCGAGGAGTGACGAGGAGCCATCAAGCCTGGCCGCAGCTTCCTCGAAGACGGCGTGAACTTGGTCGAGCTTCGACGCGTTGTTCACGGCGTTCCGCGCCTTTTCGGCGAGGTTGTTCTCCGTCTTCGTCTTCTGCACTTGCGTCAGCGCTGTCAGCACCGCCCGCCACGCTTCAGAGCTGTCGGTTTTCGCGAGGGCGATCACAGCCTGCGCGCGAGGCGCATCAGATGTGGCATCTGCGGTCGCGGTCTGGATAAGCAAGGGAATGGCATTGGAGGGCACTTCTTCCGTTTCGGCCAACTGGGCGGCAATGGCCGGAAGCAACGTCGGCTCGGTGGCGGCTCGTGAGATCAATTTGTCGAGCGCGTCGCCAGCAGGAATCCGATGCCGCGCAAGTTCACTTCCGATGAAAGCGGCCTCTTTCGCGTCCGCCTTATCAAGTGCGGACTTCAGCGCCGCGGAGATCTTGGATGTCTCGCTCCATGCTTCGGGCTGGTAATACGGCCCGCGCGTGTCGGGCCGCGTGCCCCAGGAGTCGCCCTTCCATGTGCCTTCCTTGAAATGCAGACGGCAAAGCGTGGTGAGCAGGCTGGTGCGGTGCTCCGAGTTCGACTCGCGTTCGAGCCGTGTGATCAGGCCGCCCACGACCTTGGGCTCGATCAGGGATTGTAACACCCGAAGCACGCCTGAACGGAGCGCTGGTGCCGCGCTGGCCCTATCCAAAATCGCGAGGCAGGCATCGCTGGCCTGGAGGCGGACGAGCGACTGGACGGCGGCGTGGGAGACGACGGTGTCCGGGTCGGCCATGAGTGGCGTGATCGAAGTGGTGTGAGCACCGGCACCGAGCCGGCCCAGTGCCAGCGCAGCCTCTTTCCGCATGAGGGCATTCGTCGAATTCAAGCCCGACAGAAGGATCGCGGCCGTGGATGATGTCAGAAGCGTTTCAGAGTCGGCCAGCCCACGAAATGCCCATGGTGCCATCTGCGGATTACGAGCGAGGGTTTCAAGCGCTTCCAACCGGTTGGTCTTCACCTGACTTGCGGCTGTCGTTCCGAATGCGCTGCTGGTTGACTGGGCGATCGCAAAAATTGCGGCAACACGGGCAGCGGCAATCTTGGAGCTTTTTTTTGCAATCGAGATGGCCTCTGTCCATGGGGAGATAAGACCAAGGCGGTTTGCAAGGATGGGATCGACACTGCTCAGTCTGTTTCGCCGCAAGAGCGTCCTTTGCGCCTCCAATCGTCGCCGGTGGCTTGCTGATTCCAATTGCTTCAACAGCTCAGGGTCGCTTGCTTTTTCAAAATCTGGCAGTGGCTCCGGTTTGTAGCCCTTGGGCGTGAGTTTCACGATGAAGCCCACATCCGGTCCAACCCAGGTAAACGAGGCACCCTTCCAGCTCGCGGCGTAGATGGCGCTGTTGGCGTCCACATCGAGATCCGTGACGCGAGGGAGGCGGAGGAATTCCTCCTGTGTGGCGGTGAACGTGGCGCCTTTGGGTGTGAGGCCGTGGTGATAGACGCGTTCCGTTCCCCAGTCGGCGGTGAAGGGCGCGTTGTTCCATTTTGCTGGAATGCCCGGTTCATCGATCCACGCCGCGCCGCAGCCGGAACCGCCTCCGTAATCGGCGAGCGGTTGAATGATTTCGTCCACGAAGTTCTTGAAGAGACGCGGGTAACCATGCTGCGTGTAGCCGCTGAAATGGTGGAGGCGCACGTCCCAGCCGCCGCCGTCATTGGTGTTGTCGCGCGCGAAGCCGTCGAGCAGCGGGCTCATCGCGACTTCGAGAATGTTGCGGGTTCCCTCCGCGAAGGCTTCAAGGCCGGTGCCATCCGGCCGGAAGCGCACCACGCCGCCGCCGCGCATCTGGAGTTTCCGACCGTCCGTTCCCGTCGCTTCCATGAATCCAAAATCGCCAATCGCCGCGTAGAGCCAGCCATCGATGCCCAGCGTGAGTCCGTTGGATCCGTGATCAGCAGGGCGGTCTTTGAAAGTCCAACCGATGCCCGTGATCAGGGTCTTTTTCTCATCAGCAATGCCGTCACGATCTTTGTCAATGAACACGCTGACATCCGGCGGATGCAGCAGGTAGAGCCGGTCATAATCCCAGACCAGCCCGCGTGGTGAATCCACGTCCGGCACGAAAGCCTTCACCTCATCGGCCTGACCATCGCCGTTGGTGTCGCGTACGCGGAGAATACGGCCCAGATGCGGCTTGCGGTCGAGCGATCCATTCCCGTCGCTGGAGACGTAGAGCGTCCCGTCGGGCGCGGCGGCGACGAACACCGGGTAGTTCACCGCGGGTGGTGTGGCGAAGATTGTTACATCAAATTCCGGCGGTGCCTGAACGAGTTTGATCAATTCGGCAGCCTTCTCGGGCACTACGGCGGGGAGTTTCGAGAGTTCTTCCGGCGTGGGCTGGCGATCATTGGCTGTGAAAATCTGTGCCCGGCTCCCGGTCAACTGAAAGACAAGGACAGCGGCGCAGATCATTGAAGGATTCAGCCGGAGTATGGAAGGGAGGCACATCATCCGGGCATTCCGCTACATTGATGTCCCTCAGGTCAAGTCAACTCAGGGTCCGTGTCATCTCGCTGGCGACGAAAACGCGCGATTTACACAGCGCCCTCGTTTGCCTAGACCTTGGTTGAACATGCTCCGACCTCGCAAAAAATACACTGTCTTCGATCTCCAGCAGCTCAAGGGCAAACGTTGCCTCACGCACATCCACGTCAAATCCCCGCAGGAAGCCGCCGCCGCAGAAGAGGCTGGCGTCGATTTGATGAGCTGCAGCTTCGACAGTCCCGAGGCCCAGTCGCGTCTGCCAGCACTCGTCGCCGCGGCTCCGAACAGTTTCCTGTCCTGCGCGACACCGCATGGACTGGCTTCGCCGGAGGAGGCAATCCGCGTCGCCTTTCGCGCCCTCGAGATCGGGGCCAGTTCAGTCTATTGCTCGGCCAGCCCCTTCATCATCGAGGCGATGGCTCGCGAACGAATTCCCGTCGTCGGGCATCTGGGCATGGTTCCTCGTCATGTCACATGGACGGGCTACCGGGCGATTGGCCGCACCGTCGAAGAAGCGAAGGAACTTCATCGCCGCATGAAGGAACTCGAGAATGCGGGTGCCTATGCCGCGGAACTTGAAGTCGTGCCGCACAATCTCGCACGCTTCCTTTCCTCGCGGACGAAGATGATTCTCATGTCGCTCGGCTCAGGCAGCGGCTGCGACACACAATTCCTCTTCTCGGACGACATCCTCGGTGATTACGACGAACGGCCGCCACGCCACGCCAAGACCTACCGCAACTTCGCGGCTGAACACCGCCGCCTGCAGCAGGAGCGAATCGCCGCCTTCCGCGAGTACATCGCGGACGTCCACGAGGGTCGATTTCCCGAGCGCAGTCATCTGGTGGAAATGGAAGCGACAACGTTTGATGAGGTGACGCGGGAGATCGGCTCGCTAAAATAACTCTCATGGAACAAGCAGGCAGTCCTCCATCCACATTGACCTCATCCAATCCCATCGCATCATGAAACACATCATCCCACTCATCGTCATCTCAGCGCTTTTGTCCCCGGTTCAGGCGCAGGTCACACCCACAAAGAGCAACATCCCCTATGTTGAAAAGGGCCATGAACGGCATGTGCTCGACATTTATGCCCCGCCGAACGCCAGAAATCTCCCCGTCGTCTTCTGGATTCACGGAGGCGGCTGGCAGACGGGCGACAAGAGCGATGTGAAACTCAAGCCCCAGTGGTTCATGGATAAAGGTTTTGTGTTTGTCTCGACCAATTACCGGCTGCTGCCCGAGGTGGACATGGGCACGCTGATTCGTGACGTGGCAAAGTCCTTCGCGTGGGTGCAGAAGCACATTGCCGGGCACGGCGGCAATCCCAAGCGCGTGCTTGTCGGGGGACATTCTGCCGGAGCGCAACTCGCAGCCATCATCTGCACGGATGACCGCTACCTGAAGGCTGAGGGCGCCTCCTTCAATGTGCTCATAGGTTGCGTGCCAGTGGATGGTGACACGTATGATGTGCCGGCGATCATCGAGACGGCTGAGACCCGGCTGCGGGTGCATGGACTCCCTCCTCCCAAGTGGGGGCACCGGTCGAAGTTCAGCATCACTCCCGAGAACCACAAAGATTTCTCCGCCGTCACGCATGTCGCCAGGGGCAAAGGCATCCCGCCCTTCCTCATCCTGCACGTGGCCGATCATCCCGACACCACCGCGCAGGCGATGCGCCTTGGTAGCTCGCTGAAGGAAGCAGGCATCGGCACCACGGTGTTCGGCGCGAAGGATACCCAACACACCAAACTCAATAACGATCTCGGTTTGCCCAACGATCCTTCAACAGCGGCGTTGTCTGAGTTTGTCGGCCTGACATTGAGGAAATGAACCGCTGATGGGATGACGGCTGACAGAAAGCCTGCGCAGAACTGCCTCACAGCCTGAACGCCACCCGCCTCTTTCAGCATCTGATCAGCAGTACCCTGGACTATACTCGCAGAAAGATTTTCCGCCGGTACATCCAGAACAACATCAGCCACAGAACCAGGAAGACTGCGGTGCCGTGAAGGAGCTTCTCATACGGGGCTCCGGCGAATTGAAAAAATGTCTGACCCAGATGCGTCTTGAGATTCTGGAACACGAATGAATCGAACAGATGCGCGATGCAGTAGGCGGCGATGGAATTCATCCCGATCACGAGCAGAGGAAACGCGAACAGTTTCCCAGGCGCGACATCCACCGCGGCATAAAACGCGGCGAGGAAAAGGAAGCACCAGCCTCCGCTGAAGAGAACCCAACTGGGAGTCCAGATGCGTTTGACCACGGGACAAATCCCAAGAGCACCGAGCAGCCATCCGGATGCAAGGGCCACCACGCCGGCGATGGCGAGCCATTTGATCTTCGCGGTGGACGAGCGTTCGCTGCGAAGAACGCCACCAGCGATCAGGCCAAGGACCATCGTGGCCAGCGTCGGGATGAAGCTGAGGGTTGAATAGCCGCCCCCGCTATGTGTGAAGGCTGCCGCACGTGGAAACAGATTCATCCACCAGGTATCGAAGGCCCAGGCGAGATTTGAGTTTTTCTGCCAGTGCGCTGCGAAGCCCGCATGGCCAAATTCCTTCAACCATTCCTGGGTTACACCCACCTTGCCATAGTCGAAATCCGCCGGTGGCAGCGGGTAAAGAGCGAACGCCGCCCAATAACCGAGAAGCAGAACCACGAGGGCGATCCATTGATCCCGGCGGGGACGCAATCCAAGCAGGAAAAGAAAGCCGTAGCCCATCCCGATTTGCGAGAGAGTATCCTCGAAAGTCCAGTTGGTCTGTTTGGCATGTGTGGAACGCAGGAAGACTCCAAGAAGGATGAGAATAAGAGCCCGCCACCACGCATGGAGAGCGACACGTCCCATTGGCTGGCCTGACGCCAGACGATTACCGATGGAGAACGGAAGCGCGACTCCCACGAGAAAGGAAAAGCTCGGTTGAATCATGTCGTGCAGCGAACAGCCCACCCATTGCACATGGCTCTGGTGCCAGCAAAGCAACTTCCAGAAACCGGAATCGGGCAGGGCTTGGGAGACAGAGCAGAGGTTGAACACTTCACCCATCATCAGGAACATCACGAATCCGCGATACGCGTCGATCGAGGCGAGACGCTGGAGGGGCTTGGCAGTCGCAGTGGTCATGCGTTGGAACCTATGCGATTCCAGAGCGATTGGCGATGGGATTGTAGCAATCGCGCGAGTGTGGCTGTCCTCGCATGCAGCAATCCTGGGAAGGGCGTCGATGCCCGAACCTTCCTCGACTCCGAACGTAGAGGCAACTGATGAAACCGAGGGTGGCCACGCTCTGCCGACAGTGTCCCAAGTTAATCTCGTTCAAGCCCTATTCCTTTCCTCGGAGAGATTACTGAGGAGACCGCAGGATATCCTGCAAATCTCGGAGGTGGCGCGGGCGCATCTGCTGCGTTGCTCGCTTGGTCAGAGGCCACTGCGGGCATCCTCCCGCGTTCGCGCCTCGCATCTGCATCTGTGGCGCTCGCCATCATTCGTAGCCTATCCCACGGTCTCCTCAGTATGATGCAGATGATGGGCACGATCAGGACATCGCCACTCCGCCTGACGAACTGTTAGTTACAAAAATATCTACTGCTTCCGCGTGCTGCGCTCCTGGATCCAACGGAAGTCATCCACTTTGGGGTCGGACGTGCCGGAGTTTCTCGGGAAATTGACCACCGCCCTGTCTTTCCATTTGCGGATTTCCGAATGACCGTCGGCGAACGAAATACCACCAGCCCTGTTGTGGTAAGAAGCCGGGTAGTCCACCCAGGCGCGTTCCGGTTCCGCCGGCACGACAAACCAGCCGTCGTTGATGCTGTCTGGATTTTCGTCGATGGTGACCCAGGTATTTGCCGGGGAGGGATCGACGATGTCGGCCTGCTTTCGGAACACCTTGCCGCCTGCCCACGGTATGATCGGATTCATCCAGCAGGACATGGCAAGACTGCGCACTTTAGGAGTGCCTCCACCTTTTCCGTAAGGGCCCTTGATCGTGGCACGGTCGGCGGGGCACTTGTAAACAGACAGGCTGTTTACGGATGGATAAAGAAGGGAGTCTTGAATCAGGATTGTGTTGGTCCAACTCGGACCGGCATGCATTGTTCCCATGCACCACTGCTGATTTATCCCGTAGTTCTTGGCAGGCCTGTCGCGATCGATCAGCGTGTCCAACCCGCCGGATCTGCAAATCTGGTCGTTATTATCCCCGGAATAGAGATGCCAGCCGAACATCAACTGTTTGGTGTTGTTCAGACACATAATGCCCTGCGCCTTGGTCTTGGCTTTGGAAAGTGCCGGGAGAAGCATGCCGGCAAGGATTGCGATGATCGCGATGACCACCAGCAGTTCAATGAGGGTGAATCCGGTGGTGGAGCGATTACTGGAAGAGGATGTTGCACGCATAGGAATTGCAGTTTGAGGGCATTGTTTTTGGGTGGCGTGAATGAATGGCTATCATGTCTGCAGCCGTAATACAAGCGTCTCGTCATGGTCGGATTGGTCACGGTGCATCCCCAAGTTGTCGGTGGAGTGCGACTGTGCTGAAAGCCAGTCGCAGCAGTACCGCTGGCTTGCCCTCACGCCAAACCTGCTGCGGCTGGTGCTGCGCACACAGCCGCGCTCCTGGCCGACAGCCAGGTTCACCGACAACTTGTGGATGCACTGATCTATCATGGCGGGCCCACAGGGGCGATCCCTGGAAGCTCTGCGAATGCGGGGGTTGAAATCAGTTGCCGCTCCCGGCATTTTACAGGGCGTGTTGAAAACCGTGTGTCTGATATCGAGAACCTTTCTTGTGGTGCTTGTTTGTTGCGCGAGCGTACGCGCAGCCAATTCCGAACCTGCGGCGGTTTCAGTGCGCTCTCAAAGCGCCCCCCGCGCAAGGGTGGCGATCGCGGAAGATTTGGGCAGTATTTCCACTTTCAACCCGGATGCCGGGCGTGTTGAGCAGTTGCTCAATCGCTCGTTGCTCATTTTCACCGGCAAGGCAACTCGCGAAATGGCGTGGCGTGGACTGGTTTCTTCCAACGACATTGTCGGCGTCAAGGTGGTTTCCGGTCCGGGCGGCAGCAGCGGCACGCGGCCTTCCGTAGTCGCTGCAATTGTCAAAGGGCTGATCGACTCCGGCCATCCACGTCAAAAGATCGTCATCTGGGACAAGCATCGCACCGATCTGGCGCGTGCCGGATATGTGGAACTCGCCCGGCGCCTGGGTGTGGAAGTGATCAGCAGCTTCGAGGAAGGCTACGACGACGATGCATTCTATGACACCGCGTTGCTCGGCAAGCTCGTCTGGGGCGACCACGACTTTGGCAAGAACACTGACACGACCGGTCGGCGCTCTTATGTCAGCCGGCTCATCACAAAACGTCTGACCAAGATCGTCAACGTCACCCCGCTGCTGAATCACAACCTCGCGGGCGTTTCCGGCAATCTCCATACCCTCGCGATGGATAGCGTGGATAACACCATCCGTTTCGAGAGCAGCCCCGAACATCTCGCCCAGGCGGTGCCCGAGATCTACGCCCTCGAAGCACTCGGTGACAAGGTTGTCCTCAATGTCGTGGACGCTCTCATCTGCCAGTATCAGGGAGAGGAACGCAGCCTTCTTCATTACTCCACGATGCTGGGACAGATCCGTATCAGCACCGATCCTGTGGCCCTCGACACCCTCTCGATCGACGAGATTGAAAGTCAGCGTCTCACTCACAAGATCGAAGCGCCGAAGCCGAACATGAAGATCTACACGAACGCTCACCTGCTGGAACTTGGCGTGGGCAAAACCAACCATATCGACATCATCCGCTCGCCTTGATCGGGACTTGTCCGCCTTGGAGAACCGATTGCAATACAGATCGTCCGTCCGGTGAAGTTACTGCAACTGGTCTGACCGCAAAGTGCCGCCGGCCTGATCACGAGAACAGTGGGTCAATGCTCCGGAGGATGGACAGTCCAAGATGCTTCACGAATGATTTCGGGTCTCGGATCTCGGGCTTCGGATTTCATGTTCATTTTGCCTTTCGTGATGGGGCAGGCTCGACGGATGTGCCGCCGCCCGAGGAGATGCGCCAGAGCCGAACTCGCCGGTCTTCGCCGTGGCAAAGGAGCGAGTGGCCTTCGGCCGGGAAGTCGATAGGGCCTTGAGTTGATGGTTGAGAGAAGCATCCGCGGGGTTCCCTGCCTTCCCATCAACTATCAACTCTGACACTCTATCAACTTTCTTTCCCATCCCTGCCTGCTCCGGCGGCATGTAATTCGGCGAACCAAGCATCTGTCCGGTGAACGTCAGGTCCGAACTGCCATGCAAACGCTTGGCCAGGCCAAAATCCTTCACGCGCGGCCGATCATGCTCGTCGATCAACACGTTTGAGGGTTTCAAATCTCGATGCAGGATGCCTCGTCCGTGCGAATAGTGGATGACCTCGGCGATGGTCTTGAGGTAGGTCGCCGCGCGTTTGGCTGGCAACGGTCCCTCGCGCACCATCTCGGCCAGCGTCCGCCCCTGCACGTAGTTCATCGAGAAAAAGTGCTGCCCTTCGTGGACGCCGACTTCGTGGATGGCCACAATGTTCGGATGACGGAGCATCGCGGCTGAGGAAGCCTCCGCACGGAAGCGTTGCACGTACTCACGGCTGGCGAACTGGCCGGAGAGAATCATCTTGAGTGCGACGATTCGGTCGCGGCTGCGTCGGCGTGCTTTATAGACCACCCCCATGCCGCCGCGGGCGATCTCTTCCAGGAGTTCGTAGTCTCCGAAGCGGCGGGGAGGTTCCGTGCCCATTTCGCCGCCGACAGGGCCAGAGTCTCCGGCAAGGCTGGATTCATCCAGCGCCGCGGACGTGCCCAGGCGCAGGAGGCACGCGGGACACTGGCTCGAGAGAGCGTCCCTGGTCAGTTCCGCTCCGCAACATGAACATGTCCTGTTCTCTGTCATGAAAGCAAAGCCGCTCGGCCGCCGCACCTCGGATTACCCGAAGGCACCACTCTCCAACGCATAGGGAATCAGTGATCTCCAATGCATCGTCGCAGTCGAGCGGCCGTGTCGTGTCCACGCCGTGGACATGGGCTGGCGCACTTGATCAGGTCTCATGGGTGTTTGGGGGCTCGAGCTTGCGCCGTCCCTTTCGTGATCTCCGCGTCGATTTCCTCGAACGTCGGCGCGCGCCACAGTCGGATGCGGCCGTCCGCACCGTCGCGCGCGGCGAGAGTTCGCCCGTCGGGAGAAAAGGTGACAGAGGTGTAGGTTTGCACGGGTCCGAAGGAAGCGACTTGTTGAAAGCTCACCAAACTCCAAAGTCTCACCGTGCCGTCGTTGGCACTGCTTGCGAGCGTGCGCCCATCGGGGGAGATAGCGACGTGGACAACCCAGCCGTGATGTCCCGTCAGCGTGTGAACGAATCTTCCAGTCTGAGTCATCCAGAGGTTGATCGTGTTGTCGTGGCTGGCGGTTGCGATCAAGGCGTTGTCCGGTGAGTAGGCCGCGAAACTGACGATATCACGGTGGCCGAGGAGAACGACTCGAGGGTGTGTGGTCGCTGTATCCCACAGCGCGACATCGGTCGTGTTGGTGACGGTTGCCACGGTTGCGGCATCAGGAGAAACCCAAAAAGCCAGGTTTTGATTCGCAAAACCGATTGGGATTTCCATGATTTGTTTCCGGAGTTCGATGTCCCAGATGCTGCTCGAAATGAGCGTTCGACCATCCGGCGAAAAGACAAGTCCGCCCCGAGAAGGCCCCAGCGTTGTCACCAGAGTTCGAGTTGCTACATCCCAAATTCGCAATTGCGTGTCCGAACCAACCGCCGCCAGCCGCCGCCCATCCGGGGAGAATGCAATGGCACTGCCGGAAGGTGCCTCAAGCGCGGCAAGTTCCCGCCCGTCCTTCACGTCCCAAAGGCGAACAGACGGATCATTGCCGACCGAGGCAAGTTGTGTTCCATCGGACGAGAACGTGACCGCACGGAGTCCGGCCTGATGCCCTCGCAACGTGGCCACCCTCCGTTCGGAAGCGGTGTCCCAAATTGCAATGTCCTTCTCCTGGCTGCCGGTCGCCAACAACGTTCCATCCGGGGAAAAAACGGCTGAAGAGTTGACCCTTTGCGACCTCATGGTATCCGGATCCGCACTCAAACTGACTGAGGCGTCCGCGATTTTCAGATTCCAAACCTTCACTGAACGATCGTCGCTGCAAGAAATCAGCTTGGTTCCGTCCGGTGAGAACACGACGTTGTTCACCCAGGCGTTGTGTCCTCGCAGCGTGCGTACCTCGCTGCGGGAGGCCGTATCCCACAGTTTGATGGTGCCATCGAGGCAGCCCGTGACGAATTGGGAGCCATCGGGTGAAAAGCGGACTGAACTCACCCAGGCTTTGTGCCTGCGCAGGACGACAGGCGCGCCCGGAGTTTTCAAGTCCCACAGGCGAACGGCAGAATCCGCTCCCGCCCCGGCCAACCAGCGTCCCTCCGGGGAAAAGTCCAGACCGACGGTGAGGTCAGCGTCTGGCAGAGGTTGTAATTCAGCCATAGGCTCGACATTCCAGAGCGCGACGGTCCTGTCTCCGCGGCCAATCGCGAGCATCTTCCCGTCGGCACTCAAAGCGACCGGAGTGCGGTCGTGCTGCGGTCCTGGAAACGAGGCCAATTTGGTCATGGTCTGGAGGTTGAACAGATACGCCGTGCCTGCGTTACCTTCGCCCGCTGCCAGCAGCCGTCCATCGCGTGAAACCCGGACGCAGTCGATTAGTCCGGAGTTTCTCAACAGCGTCTGGAAGTTGCCGCGCGAAAGATCCCAGATTCGGACTCCACCGCCATGACCGCATGCGACATTTGTTCCGTCGGGAAGAAAGTCGAGCGAACGAACGTGGGGCGGAGATTCAGCCAGTGGGAGCGAAACATCGCTCAAGCCGAACCTCCAGAGGCGGAACCATCCATCTCCTCCAAAAGCGAGCGTGGTTCCATCCGGAGACACTGCGACGGATTGAACAAAGGAGATTTCATTGGTAATCGTGAGTTTACTTTCATCACGGCAGAGTCCCCAGTAGTGGCGCCACTCGAAGCCGCGCAGATCCTCCTCGCCCGGTTTAGGAATCTGCGCCTGAAGCAGGGTTCGGGCGTGGTCAATGGCTCCATCGTTCCACGCTTGGTGGATCATGCTCATCTGGGCCGCATAGAGGTTGCGCCGGGAGTCCACCAAGGCTCGCTCCGTCCGTCCTAGCGCTTCCTTCCTGCCTGCGGACTGCCAGACAATGCCAGAAACGCCGAGCATGAGTGAAAACGCGAGCGCCGCGAGTGCCCCCGTCAGCGCGGGCTTGCGCCGACACCAGCGCCACGCATGTTGCACTCGCGATACGGGGTGAGCGTGGATGGGTTCGTCGCCGATTGATCGATCCAGTTCGTCTGCCAGTTCTTTGGCTGTTTGGTAACGACGCGACGGTTCCTTCTCCAAACACTTCAGGCAGATCGTTTCCAGATCGCGCGGGATGCTGGGATTCAGCAAGCGTGGCGCGAATGGCTCCTGCTCGCGCAACTGTACCAGCACCTGCTCCAGTGTCTCACCCTGAAACGGCGGTCGGCCGGTCAGCAGGTGGTAGAGAATCGCGCCCAGGCCATACACGTCGCTGGTGGGGCCAGCCTTCATCTTCGTAGCAGCCGAGGTGATGAGGCTCTGCCTTGTTTCGTCTTTCGGGTTTTGAGTTTCGGGTTTGGAAGGGCCATCGCCGCTGCTCGCACTCATTTCGTCCGGCGGGTCGGCGGACGGGACACGCGAGGCGCGTAAGCTCCCCATTCCCGCCTGCTCCGGCGGCATGTAGTTCGGCGAACCGAGCATCTGCCCGGTGAAGGTCAGGTCCGAACTGCCCTGGAAACGCTTGGCCAAACCAAAGTCGGTCACGCGCGGCTGGTCGTCCGCGTCGATCAATATGTTCGACGGTTTGAGATCGCGATGCAGGATGCCTTGTCCATGCGCGTAGTGAATCGCCTCGGCAATCGACTTGACGTAGGTCGTCGCACGTTTGGCTTGGAGCGGTCCCTCGCGCACGATCTCCGCCAGCGTGCGGCCCTGCACGTAGTCCATAGAGAAGAAGTGCTGACCCTCGTGAACGCCCACTTCGTGGATGGTCACGATGTTCGGGTGCTGGAGCATCGCGGCCGATGCGGCTTCGGCGCGGAAGCGCTGCACATACTCGCGGCTGGCGAGCTGGCCGGAAAGAATCATCTTGAGCGCGACGGTCCGGTCGAGGCCGCGCTGCCGGGCCTTAAATACCACGCCCATGCCACCGCGGGCGATTTCTTCCAACAGTTCGTAATCGCCGAATTGCCGGAGTCGTTTCCCAACGCTTGTCTCTGAGTTGTGCTCCTCCTCTGTTCCCGTGACCGTCGTTTCGTCCAGTGTTGCGGGCAGTCCCAGCTTGAGCAGACAATTGGGGCACAGCCCGGCCGGGACATCAGCGGACAAATCCGCGCCGCAGTTTCCGCATTTCTTCATGGGTCGCATTGCCAGCATCGATAGATTCATTTCGAGTGCGCCAGCTGGGAACTTCCCAGGACTCTTATCTGGCACGCCCGCGAAGTCAGCCTCGGACTTCGACTCCAGATCGGTTCCGGGCATACCGCTGTAACCCGGAAGCCAGGGAGAGACTCGCACCCGTCACATCAAAAACATAGCGCCTCGCCGCGCAACCAATCCCCGAGCGCAAGGCATCATGATACCATCCTCATGAAGAAGAATTCACGACGGATTGTTACAGGGTATTTTTGATTTTTTGCGATGAAGTCCGTTTACGGCTGCTGGTCCTTTGAGTTTATAATCCACCAGAAGGGTGTGGCCTCTTGCAGCGCAATGTAGTCCCTGTTTCCCGTGGAAGCGTAAGATGTTCCGAATGAAAACTCTGCTTTTGAACCGATCTCCGTCTCTTCTTCGAGCCAGCGCCGACGGACAGCGTGGCCGTCGGCAAATGACCAGTTTTGTCCCTTCCCGTGGCTGAACGGGTAGCCGCCCCAAAGCCATGGGGTTGTGGTCATGTTAAATTCGCCATCCCCTGTCGTCTGCGGAGTGGAGTGGATGAAGACGAAAGCGTCGGACGATGATGGTTTCCTCATGTCCGATGTCTTGCGGAAAACAGATTCCCTTTGCATGACTGGACGCGACCTTATATCGCAATTCATGTAGCCACTCATCGCATAGTGACGTGTCCTGGGCAGTCCGCCCTTCTTGTCCTTGACGGTCGATTTATCTGCCGGACAACGATAGACATCAGTCGATGGGAGATACTTATAGAGCGTGCCTTGTTGAATGTTCGATGTCGTCATGTCGGCGTTGGCGAATCCGACGACCCATGACCCTGGCGGTGAACCGTCCCAATTCAAGGGCAGGTTGTCGTTGTTCTCATCGCAATACATCTGCCACGCGATTTGAAGCTGCCTCAGATTGCTGGTGCACCAGATCGAACGTGCCAGCCCCTTGCCTCTGCTCAAAGCCGGCAGGACCAGTGACGTCAGAATTGACAAGGTGGCGACGACGGAAAGCAGTTCGATAACAGTAAAAGCGCGGTGTTTCATCGGTTTGATTGAGTTGTTGCATCGTGGAACTGGTCTCTGCTCCTGTTTGAACGCGCACTCAGCAAGCTCCCCACGGAGTTGACTCACCTGCTCATGGAAAGGATACGTTCCAACGGTCGCCGATCTGTCAAAAAATCATCGCGGCAGTGCAGATCACCGGTTCCTACCTTCATGAAGAAGAATTCCCGACCAGTTGTTACAGGTGATTTCGGACTGAACCTCCAGACGAGGGACTCCGTCTGGATGAGTCCGCCTCAGGACCCACTTTCGTCAGCACGGTGGTGTGGTCGTGGCCACGAACGTTTTGACGGATTGTGTGTCGCGAGGCAGGCCACAGAACGGTGGTGCATCCACAAGTTGTGCGTGGAGCGCGACTGTGCTGAAAGCCAGTCGCAGCAGTATCGGTGGCTCGCCCTCACGTCAAATCTGCTGCGGCTGGTGCTGCGCACACAACCGCGCTCCTGGCTGACAGCCAAGTTCACCGACAACTTGTGGACGCACTGACTGAGCGGTGGAGAGCGTTGCGGAGCTTACCGAGGAGAGTTGAAGGGTGCAAAATGAGGGGGCGAGCCCTGCCATCCCGAGATCAACCTGATCGCGGGATTCCGGACGCGAAACGCTGATCCTGAATCAGACCCCAACCAAGCCCTGCTCAGGCACCTGTCACAGAAAACAGGAAACGAAGCTCATCGTCGATGTCGGCGGGACTTTTCAACGTGTGAGCGATTTCGTGACGCAGCAATTCACCGTAACGCCGCCGCATCCGATGCACGGCCACGCGCACGGCCTGCTCTTTCATTTCAAGCCGTGCAGCCACTTCTGCATAAGCCTTCGCATCGGTTCGCTATGAGAGAAACGCATGAAGTTCGCTGAACAAGCGTCCACGACCTGTGGAGGTGTAGTCCTCGCGCAGACGGTCGAGGACGCGTTTGAGCAGAGCCAGCGCCCAACCCCTTTCGTAAAGGCGCTCCGCTGACAACGTCAGAGCGGATTCCGCGAGGTATCGCCCCTCCGCGATTTCGGCGTCCAATGGAATGAAATCAATCTCACCGCCGCGCTTGCGGGCGCGTCGGTGGTCGCTTTCATTGGCGAGAAAATTTTTAAGTGCCGCGAGGAGGAAGGAACGAAATCGTCCATTAACCGCGCTGAGTTCTTTGAAGCAATTGCGTTTAAGAAGCCGGACGAAGAAGTCTTGCGTAAGATCCTGCGCCTCCTGATGACCGTGCCCATCACGCCGGAGAAATGAGTAGAGCGGATACCAATAGGTGCGGCAGAGTTGCTCCAGCGCTTCCCGGGCTGCAGGCGACTCGCCCTGCCCTGCCAGATGCACGGCGCTCCAGTGCGTCGAGGAGAAGACTGGCGACTGGTTCAAATTTGCCACATGCCGACGATAGCAATTGCGAAGGAACATTGGCGACCGAAAAGGTTTCAGGCAATGGCGGGCGTGAGACGAGGCAGAGATGTTGTCGGCGCGAAAATGCTATGATGGGGCTCCCAAGAGTGAAAATCATGGCCCCTGACGCAGCCGATAAAATTTCATCTGGCCGTTGAATTCGTTCGTCAGCCGGTTTCGTCCCCCCTGGAGGACGGGCTTCGGCAGGAAATCAAGCCAGAGGGGAACTTCGGTCGTGTTCGTTGTGGCCTGGAGGATGAACGGAACGGGCGAGGCAGGCCAGGAGAGAGCAACCCTGCTGCCCGATGCGAGTGGTTCGAGCGAGAGAGTGCGCGAGGCGTCGCGAACGATCACGACCGCTGATTCCGCAGCGTTGTCAGCGGGAAACGATTCGGTTTCGATGGCCTGAACCTTTACGCGATTACTGAAGACTCCTTCGATATTGAACCGCGCCTCAATTGTGATTTGAAGACTTGCGCCGTTTGAAAGCAGTCCCAGATCACACGTCACGATGTCGTTGGTAACGATGCACGGGCCGCGCGGAGACACGGCGGAAACAAACGAAGCCCCGTTCGGCAGAGTGTCTGAAAGAGTGGTTCCTGTGGTTGCAGACGGGCCACGGTTGGTGACGACAATCGAATAGCTCACGACCTCTCCCGGCGTCGCGAACCGTGCATTTTGTGTCAGCGCAATACCGAGATCTGTAGCGAAGGTGGCGATGAATGCTTCGATGCTTGAAGTGATTCCGTCCGTCGTCCTGACTTGAATGGCACCGGGTGCCGCACCACCCGGCACGGTTGCGACGATCTCTTCCGGTGATACCACGGCAAAGCTCGCGATCCTGCCGCCGAATGAAACTTCCTGCACATTGAAGAAGCTGGTGCCGGTGATGGAGACTTTGGTGCCCGCCGGACCGGCTTGAGGCGCGAAACTCAAAATGCGCGGAAGGATGGTGAACATGTTCGTACTGATGATCACGCCAGCCGGAGTCGTGACCATGACAGGACCACTCCTCGTTCTGAGAGGAAGCGCGGCAGTGATCTTGTTGGACACGATTTGAAAAGGACCGACATCCACGCCGCCCACGGTGACCGCAACCGCACTTAAGAAGTTCGTGCCGAGAAGAACAACTTCATCTCCAGCAACTGCGGCGGTTGGAGAAAACGATGTGAGGCGGGGCGGTGCAAAGAAGAGAACGACGTTCGTGCTCGTGCCTGCACCGGTGGTGACGGTAACCGGTCCGGACGTGGCCGCCACCGGAATGATAGCGCGGATTTGAGTGCTGGCCGCCGCGAAGAACACGGCGGCGGTTCCGTTGAAGCGCACGGCACGCACGTCGGCAAAATTCAGGCCAGAGATCGCAATCTCGGTTCCGCGTGGAGCGTGGTCTGGAACAAGTTCGCTGATGAATGGAGCCGAACCGATGATTTGCACCGTCTCCTCGCTTGATGAGGTCCCTTGAGGCGAAACGACGGTCACAGGTCCGGTCTTCGCGCCAACTGGGACCGTGACATGGAGCAATGTCGCTGCGACCACGACGGGCGTGGTGTCGCGACCCGTGAACTTCACAGTGGTTGCACCAAGGAAATTGGCGCCAGTGATGGTGAGCACTTCACCGGGCGCAACAATGGTGGTTGAGAGTTCAGTGATGATGGGGGCTTTGGTGATTACGAACGGCACCGCGCTGATTCCGACGCCGAGCGCATTGGTGACGCGAATCGGGCCGCTGGTGGCGGCTGGCGGAACGATGGCGCTGACCTGCCCTTGCGCCGGGGTGCCGAACGCGGTGGTGCGAATGCTGTTGAAGCTGACGCCCGTCGCCCCCGCGAGGTTGATGCCAGAGATCGTGACTTCGGTGCCGGCGGTTCCGAAGGATGGATAGAAATTCGTGATGACCGGCGCGCGGGTGACGATGAGGTTTGTCACACTGGCAGCGTCTCCCGCCTTTGCCGTGATCCGGATCGGACCCGTGCTGGCGTTGGCTGGAACGACGGCGCGGATTTGAGTCGGCGCCGTCACGGTGAAATTGAGGGCGGCCACACCGTTGAACCGCACATTGGAGACACTTGTGAAATTTGCGCCATTGATGACCACGGTTTCGCCTGGAGGCGTAATCTCGGGCGAGAAGGAATCGATGAGCGGTCGAGGACCCGTGACAGCAAACTCCGCGGGGCTGGTTGCCACGCCTGCCAATGAAGTGAGCTCGATGGGATTATTCGTGGCCCCGGCCGGAACACGGACGATGATCTGCGACGCGCTGATTGTTTGATACGCTGCTTCGATCTCGCCGAATCTTACGGAGGTTACGGACTCAAAATTCTCGCCGAAGATTGTGACAAGGCTGTTTGTGGCGCTGCGCGCGGGGAGCAGTTCGGCGATCCGGGGCGCGACAAGAAAAACGCCAGTGGTCAGCGCAGCGCCTGAGGGTGCTTCGACGCCGATGGGTCCGCTCACACCAAGGGGTGGCACCACCGCGATGATCCGGGTCGGGCTCAGAATGCTGAAGTCGGCCGTGGCGCTGTTGAATTTGACCGAGGCGACGTCACCAAAGCCGCTGCCACCGATGATTACCTGAGTGCCCGGCGGCCCTTGAGCGGGTGTGATGGATGTGATTGCCGGCGCGGCGAAACCGATGGAGCCACACAGTGCGGACCAGAGGATTGTGAACCAGGGGAGACTTATTCTGATCATGAATTCTGAACGGAGGTTGCCGTGTCGATCAGCCGACATCCATGATCTGTCTGACAAACTTCCGTATCACGCTCAACTCATCCTCACCGGCGATGGTGTGTACCTTCACGAACTCGCGCCATTCGATATTCATCCCAGCGGAGCGGAGCATTTCCACCTGACTGCGAACAGGGGCGACAGGAATCAGGGGATCCAGAGTGCCGTGGGTCATGAGAATTCGTTGCTTACTTGCCACGACGGAGCGTTCGTTGAGCAGCCGTTCCGGTTCGTGAACATATCCGCTGATCCCGATCAGACCAGCCAGGCGATGTGGGTAACGCAACCCCGTTTCGACAGTCATCAGGCAACCCTGCGAAAAACCGAAAAGGAAGGTCTGTTCGGTCGGAAAGCCTTCAGCCCGCTGGTGGTCGAGCAGTTCGGTCAGGAGGGCGCGGCTTCTGAGAATTCCCGGTCCGGGATTCTGCGCGTAATCATACCATGAGTAGCCGCCGAAGTAGGAGTCAGGCGCGTTTAGCAGCAGGTAATTGAGTTCCGGCACGGCCAGCATCTCCGGCAGCCAGCGGTAGCCTTCCATGCTGTCTCCCAAACCATGCAGAACGATCATCGACCATCGCGAACCCGATTTCTCCGCCTCCTCCAATTCTGTCTCAAGCATGGCGCCGATTACACGCGAGCGGTTCGACGCTGGAAAGGAAAGTTTTTAAGAGCTGACTAAAACCAAGCCGTGTTTCTGATAACGACAGAAATGGCGACGTCCCACCATTCCCAAAATTGATCTTTCCTCGTTCGTGTGGATTCCATTACGTTGGACCCATGTCGAAAGCGGTGAAGAACGCTGGGGCGGCATGTGCCGTCGCCAGCGATTTGCCTTTTGAAGAGGCGCTGAAGAAGCTCGAGGCGATCGTCGAGACGATGGAGTCCGACGAACTGCCGCTGGAGCAGATGCTCGCCCGATTTGAGGAAGGCAGCAAGCTGGCGGGCATTTGCCAGACGCGGCTGGCGGAGGCCGAGCTGAAAGTACAGCAGCTCGAGAGGAATGCGGCGGGGCAATTGACATTGAAGCCGACGGCGCTCGGTGAAGACGCGGCGATTGAAGACTGAATTATGAACCGATACCTGGATATGGTGGACCACCCTGATCACGTCAAGAAACTGACGATGGAGCAAATGACCCATCTTGCCGAGGACATCCGGCAGGAGTTGATCACAAAGCTCTCGAAGAACGGCGGCCATCTGGGGCCAAATCTGGGAGTGGTGGAACTCACGCTGGCGTTGCATCGGATCTTCAGCACACCGCATGACAAATTTGTCTGGGATGTGAGCCACCAGGTGTATGTGCACAAACTGCTCACGGGCCGGAAGGATCGTTTTCATACGATCCGCACCACCGACGGGCTGAACGGTTTCGCGCTCAGGACGGAGAGCGAGCACGATTGCTACGGCGCAGGCCATGCCGGCACCGCGCTCTCCGCGGCGCTCGGCATGTGCGCGGCGCGCGATCAACGCAAGTCGGATGAGCAGGTGGTCTGCATCTTCGGCGACGCGGCTCTGACAAACGGGGTCAGTTACGAAGCCCTCAACAACATCGCGCACACAACCCGGAAATTCATCGGGATCCTGAATGACAACGAGTGGAGCATCGCCAAGAACGTGGGCGCGATCGCCAGCTATTTGAACAAGCTCATCACGCATCCGCGCTACACAAAGCTTCAGAAGGATTTCGAACGCCTCATGAAACGCGTTCCCCATGGTGACATCGCCATCAAGGTCGGGCACAAGGCGGAGGAAGCACTGAAGGGGGTCGTTTCGGAAGTCAGCCTGGAACAGGCCGGGCTCAAAATGGAGGCCGATGGGCGTGGCGGTTTCGGCAGCAGCCTGATCTTCGAGGAAATGGGACTGAGGTACCTGGGCCCCATCGATGGACATGATCTGCCGCTTCTGATCAAGTCGCTGGAGTTCGCGAAGGCGTGTGAACAACCGGTCGTGCTCCATGTCCTGACCAAGAAAGGCAAGGGGTACGAAATCGCGATTCAACAGCCGGAGAAATTCCACGGCACCGGCCCTTACGACATTTCAACGGGAAGCGCGCCGCCCGCGAAGGCCGCCACGCCTCCCGCTTATCAGGATGTGTTTGGCCAGGCGATGGTTCGGCTGTGCCAGAAGGACAGTAGCATCGTTGGAATCACCGCTGCCATGCCGAGCGGCACGGGGCTCAAGGCGCTGGAGAAGGCGATGCCCGGCCGTTATTACGACGTGGGGATCGCCGAAGAACATGCGGTGCTGTTTGCGGCGGGCATGGCGACGATGGGCTTTCATCCCGTTGTAGCGATCTACTCGACATTCCTCCAGCGCGGCTATGACTGCATCGTCCATGACGTGGCGCTCCAGGATTTGCCGGTGATCTTTTGCATGGACCGCGCCGGTCTCAGTGCCAACGACGGCCCGACTCACCACGGCCTTTTCGACATCTCGTACCTCCGCTGTGTCCCGAACATGATTTGCATGTCCCCCGGCAACGAGGACGAACTGGTGGACATGATGTTCACGGCTTCGCTCCAAAAGCATCCCGTCGCCATCCGTTATCCGCGCGGCACTGCGGAGGGGGTGGCCATCAAGGAGACCCCGGCGTTGATGGAGATCGGCAAGGCGCAGGTCGTCCAGAATTTTTCCCAAAGCGGCGGCCGGAAAGTCGCGCTCTTCGGATTGGGCAACATGCTGAATATGGCCCGCACCGTCGCGGATCAGCTCAAAGCCGAGGGATACGATTGCGCGGTGATCAATCCCCGTTTCACGAAGCCACTGGATGAAGCCACGCATTCCTTCTTTGGGGAGGCGGCGGATATCGTCGTGACGTTCGAGGATCACGTCTTGATGGGCGGTTACGGGAGCATTCTTTTGGAACTTTTCAGCAACAGGCGGATCAGCACCCCGGTGGTGCGCATCGGTTGGCCGGACCAGTTTGTCGAGCACGCCACCACGGTGGACTATCTGCGCGCCAAACACGGATTGACGGTCGAGAACGCCGTGGCTCAGGTGAAGGCATTGTCCGCGAGTCCAGTGCAGAACTCCCGCTCCGTGGCGGTGGCTCGCTGATCTTGCAGCGAGGTTTCCTTTCGCCACCGGGGCGTTTTGAGAAATGTCCCGCGGAAAGGAAGAAGGCTCCAAGCAGGGAAATTCCCAACATTGCCTTCGCTTCCTTCGCCGGCCCTCCGGCTCGCAGGTTTATGGCCCTTGAACAGGTCCGAAGAGCCAGAGTTACTGAGGAGACCGTGGGACAGGCTACGAATGATGGCGAGCGCCACAGATGCAGATGCGAGGCGCGAACGCGGGAGGATGCCCGCAGCGGCCTCTGACCAAGCGAGCAACGAAGCAGATGCGTCTGTGCCGCCGTCAAGATTTGTAGCCTATCCCACGGTCTCATCAGCAGGCTATCCACCCGGCATGATTCCATTGAAGGAGCAAGGCATGTTGTTTGGGGAGCGAAAAACAAAATGTGATTTGCGTGCGCCATTGCTGCCACCACAGCCTTCCCCGGCAGGAAGCGAATCCGTTTCAATCCCGTGACAGGCGTGAGAAGCGTAATTCTTGATGAGGAGCCCGCCCTTTCCCGCCGCGCACGAGTTGCCATTGGATTTACGAAGAGACATCTTATGAAGCGTGCATTCGCGTGGTTCTACGGTGGTTTGATTATTGTCTGTTTCCTGTCGGCGCGCATCCATGCCGCCACTGTCACCTGGGACGGCGGTGGCGGCGACAATTCCTGGCACAAGCCCGCCAATTGGAGTGGCGACGCGCTTCCTGCCTCGGGCGATGACGTGGTCATCAATCCCGCCGGGGACGTGGTGGTGACGATCAGCACGGGCAGCATCGCTGTCCGCAGCGTGCAATGTCAGAAGAGTCTCACCCTCACCGGCGGCACGTTGAACCTCACGCGCGGCGCGTCCTTCGTGCGGGGTGCCTTGACGATGACGGACGGCACGCTGACTGTCGCCGGCGCGGGCGCGACCTTCACCGCGAGCGGTTCCACGTCGGTGGAAGGAGCACTGTTGCGCGCTGCCGCGGGCGCCGTGTTGAATCTGCCAACTCTCAAGAGCATCGAGCGCATAAGGACCGGTCACGTCACATTCCAGGCGGAGAATGCGGACAGCGTGATCGATTTGCCGGGTCTCACCAGCGCGAGTGTGGAGGCGTATTACCAGTTGGAACTGTTCGCGCACACTGGATCCCGCATCAACGCGCCGAAGCTCGCCAGCATCTCAGGCGGCCTGGACATTTACGCCGATGGCACCGGCAGTGTGATCGATCTCAGCGGGTTCACCGGATTACTGGCCCACACCAAGGCGGGTTCCTCCCGCATCGAAGCCCGCGCCGGCGGGAGCATTCAGATGCCGAATATCACCGCGCTCGACGGAATCGACTTGATCATCCGGGGAACCAGCCAGATCTCCACGGCTCAACTGAAATCGATAACCGGCGCTGAACTGACGCTGGACAACGCCTCGAACAATTTCCCGGCCCTGGCGGATTTGACAGGCACCAACGTGCGCCTGGAAAGCAACGCACGGGCCACGCTCGCCGGCGTGACGCGGCTCACACGTGTCGCCAACGGCCAAGCCACCTTCAGCGCCGCCGGCGCGGGCACGGCGCTCGAATTCCCCAACGTCACGGTCGCCGTCGTCGAGCCGTATTATCAATTCGAGCTTCACGCCACCGACGGCGCGCGCATCGCCCTGCCGCGACTTGCCACGGTGACAGGGGCCATCGACGCCTACGCGGAAGGCGATGGCAGCGTCGTGGACCTGCCCGCGCTCTCGGGCAAACTCACCAATCCCCATCCCGGCTTGGCGGCGCTCGAAGCGCGCAAAGCCGGCGCGGTGCTCATCCCGAATATCACGGCGCTGGACAACATCCGTCTCATCCTGCGCGGCACCGGGCGGATCCCCATACACCAGCTCACCGCGATCAACCATGCCGATCTGACTTTTGACGGCAACACGTTCGAGCTTCCCACGCTGGTCAACATTGACGGCAGCAACGTCTCCCTCGAAAATGCCGCGCGCCTCGCACTGCCTGGCATCATTCAAGTCACGCGGGTGGAAAACGGAAGCATCACCTTCACCGCGCGTACTGCGGGAAGTGTTCTGAGCCTGCCCAATGTCACGCGGGTGGTGGTGAAGGATTATTATCAGATCGAACTGTTCGCCTACGACGGCGCGCGCATCGATCTGCCAAAGTTCGTCACCGCCGCGGGCGCGCTCGACCTCTACGCCTATGGCGCGGGCAGCAGCGTCAACCTCTCCGGTTTTCAAGGACGGCTCCGCAACTCTTCGCCCGGGCGCGCGAGCATCGAGGCTCGCAACGGCGGCGTCATCGCGATGGCCGGAGTGAACGAACTGGAGCGCATCGACCTCACGCTTCGAGGATCGAGCCAGTTCAACTCCGCGCCGCTGCGCACTCTTACGCTGGCCGATCTGACGCTTGAGAACAGCGCTGCAAGTTTTCCCGCGCTGGCGAACATTGACGGAGCGAACATCTTCCTCAGTTCCGACACGCGGCTGACTTTGGATCAGGTCACGCGCTTCAGCCGCGCCACCACGGGCAACGTCACCTTCACAGTCCGGGACGCGGACACGGCACTCGTATTGCCGAACGTCGTCGAGGCGACCGTTCAGGATTATTATCAACTCCAGCTCTTCGCGTATTCGAGTGCCCGCGTCAGCCTGCCGAAGTTTACGCGGATCAACGGTGCGGTGGACCTCTTCGCCGAGGGCTCGGGCAGCCTGGTGGAACTCCCGGCGCTCCAGGGACCACTGGGCCAAGGCGTCATCGGGCGTTCCTATCTCGAGGGCCGGGCTGGTGGGACGGTGCAGATTCCTGGTGTGACAGGGCTTGATCAATTCACGGTCACCATCCGCGGCACGCCGACGGTTCCCACCGCGCAACTCACCCGCCTGACACGCAGCGAGGTCACCATCGACAACGCGAAGGTCATCTTCGCCGGCCTCGCGGACACCGCTGGAACAACCTTCAACTACATCAACGGCGGCACCGCCGTGTTCCAGACGCCCGTCGATCTTCTTGTCACGAGCATCCAGGCGCCGGCCACGGCGGTGGCAAATCAGCCCGTCGAAATTAGTTGGGACATCACCAATCGCGGCGTCGAGCTTGTGGATGGTGCGTGGTCGGACGCGCTCTTTCTTTCGTCGGATGCAACCGCCGGCGGGGACGAATTGATCGGACTGTTTCCGACGTCGGGCGGTTTTGCGGCGAACGAAACCCGGCGCTTCACCCGCAGCGTCATCTTCCCGCCCCGCCTCGCCGGTGCGTGGCGTCCGGTCATCATCGCAAATCAAACCCGCACTGTTTTCGAGGGACGCTCTTTCAAAACTCCCACGTTACGACGAGGCCAAGGCTTGTCGGAGCGGCTGGAGACAAGAAAAACGCCGCTTGGGCGACTGTCTCCCCGATTTTCACGGGAGCCGTCCGCGCTCCGCCGTTCGCGCCGTGTTTT